>Ga0209181_10004302_pt1 | contig 21295 bp, 20 predicted proteins | sample MAT05_FD_187208 | JGI IMG/M metagenome (GOLD analysis project Ga0209181, IMG submission 187208) | Freshwater microbial communities from Lake Fryxell liftoff mats and glacier meltwater in Antarctica - MAT-05 (SPAdes) (version 2) | ecosystem: Environmental > Aquatic > Freshwater > Ice > Liftoff... | reverse complement strand
GCCGGCTCTAGGTTCGCGAGCATTTCGGCGAATGCGTGCACCGGGGCTGCGTCGTCGTACAGCAAATGCTTGGACGCAGCGATCCGTTCACGCAGATGCTCGCGCAGATCGCGGTCGCGGCCGAGCGCCACGGCGCGCTCCAGATAGGCATCCACATCGGCGCACACCAGTTCGGGCACGTCGATCCGCTGCAACATCGCCGTGGTCTGTCGCCCGCGCAGGGTAGGCGTATCGACCGTGATCGTCGGCAGGTCCTGCGCGAGCAGGTCGAGGCTGGACACGCCGCCGCTCCAGCCGATGCTGTCGAGATTGATATCCATGCTGGCCGCGATGGCGAGGAACTCCGCTTCCGGCCGCTGGCCCAGCATGTGCACATGGCGGGTTGCGTCCAGGCCGTGCGCTGCGAACGCCACGCCGATGCGCGCGGCCAGCGCCGCGCGCACGTGCGCGCGCGGACTGGCGGCGATGTGGAAGCGCGCCTGCGGCAGTTGTCGGGCGATGCGCGCGAGCAGCGCGTCGTGCGCCGGCGTGATCTTTTGCACCATCTGCGCAAGCAGGAAATCGACGCTGTCGCGGCGGGTGGCATCGCGCGGCGCGACAGCCGGCATGCGATAGCAGGTGCCGAGGTTCGGCAGGTGCAGCATGCGCTCGCGGTAGTGCGCGGCACTGTGGGGTGGGTCCATCAACGCGCCGAGCACCAGCCCGTCGATCTGCGCGTGTCCGGTGGTCAGTGGATGGCCCCACAGCGCCAGCTGTACCGGGGCGAGTCGATAACAGGCCAGCACCTGGCTTAGCGGATCCATGCCGATATCGAGGTACACCAGCACATCGGGCGCGAACTGCGCGATGGCGTCCAACGCCGCGCGCGGGCGCTGCGGCAGGGTCGCATAGTGCGCGGCGGTGTCGGCGTAGTGCTCGCTCAACGGATCGCGTCGCGGGTCGAGGTGGAAGATGCCGACTTCAAAGCGCTCGGCATCGAGCCCATCGATCAATCCGCCGAGCACCTTGGTGACCGAGTGGCGGCGGAAGAATGCCGAGACCAGCGCAATCCGCCGCCGCGCGCCCGGCGGTCGTGCCTGTGGCACCGGTGCCGGGATCGCCGCATGCGCCAGTCGGGAAAGCGCATCGGCATAGCGGCTGCGTTCGGCGCGCAGCGGACCCGGCTGGTAGTGCAGGGCGAAATCGGTGGCGGTGAGGATCGCGCGTCCGATCTCGCCGGGACTGCGGGTGGCCGGGTCGAGCGCCTCGAATTCGGCCAGCCCCTGCGACCAGCGCGCGGCGTACGCATCCTGCGCGGCCTCGTCGGCGAACACCGCGTGTGCGGGGTTCTGGAACAGTGCCCAGCGTGCGACCAGATTTCCGGGATCCACTGCCTGCGCGTCGCGATAGGCCGCATGCGCGGCCTCCGCCAGATCGCCGCTGGTCAGCAGGTGGCCCAGCCGCAGGCGGTGTTCGACCTCGCGCGGCTGCAACTGCGCCAGCCGGGAGCGCGCGCGCAGCAGGGCGGCAAAGTCCTGTCCCACCCGCCTGAGTGCCTCGGCCAGTCCTTCGAATCCTGCCGGATCGTTGGGTGCGAGCGCGCTGGCCTGCTCGAAAGCCGCCACTGCCGCGGCATTGGCGTCGAGCATCAGGCGCAGCTGGCCGAGGCGGGTCCAGGCCTCGGCCCACCCCGGTCGCGCCTTCACGCAGCGTTCCAGTACCCCCACAGCCGCCTGCGGGCGGTTGGCGCTCACATCCAGCCAAGCCAGCTGGAACAGGGCGTCGGGCTGTTCCGGGCTGTGCTCCAGCACGCCCTTAAGCATCGCGCGGGCGCCAGCGGCATCGCCGCGCGCCATCTGCTGCCCCGCCTGGGCCAGCAGGGTCGCAAGCGGGCTTTGCGGTGGGCGAGGGCGGTTCATGAACGGATGGGGGCGTGGCGCCGTGGCGCATGGCCAGCATGGGGTGGGGCGGCTATCATCGCAACAGATTGCGGTTGCCGATACCGGCAACCCTCAGCCCTTGGAGTCCTGATGTTTCCGTCCACCATGCACATTGCCGACTACGACCCCGAATTGGGTGCCGCGATGGCGGCCGAACGCCAGCGCCAGGAGGATCACGTCGAGCTGATCGCTTCGGAGAACTATGCCTCGCCGCGCGTGCTCGAAGCGCAAGGCTCGGTGCTGACCAACAAGTACGCCGAAGGCTATCCGGGCAAGCGCTATTACGGCGGCTGCGAATACGTCGATATCGCCGAGCGCCTGGCCATCGAACGTGCGAAGCAGTTGTTCGGTGCCGACTACGCCAACGTGCAGCCGCACTCCGGCTCGCAGGCCAATGCGGCGGTGTTCCTCGCCCTGCTCAAGCCCGGCGACACCATCCTCGGCATGAGTCTCGCCCACGGCGGGCACCTGACCCACGGCGCCAAGGTCAACTTCAGCGGCAAGATATTCCATGCCGTGCAGTACGGCATCGACCCGGTCAGCGGGCTGATCGACTACGCCGAGATCGAGCGCCTCGCGCTCGAGCACAAGCCGAAGATGCTGATCGGCGGATTCAGCGCCTATTCGCAGATCATCGACTGGGCACGCATGGCCGCGATCGCGAAGGCGGTCGATGCGTATTTCGTGGTCGACATGGCGCATGTCGCGGGCCTGTGCGCCACCGGCGTGTACCCAAACCCCGTGCCGCATGCCGATGTGGTCACCTCCACCACCCACAAGACCCTGCGCGGACCGCGCGGCGGCATCATCCTCGCGCGCGCCAATCCCGAGATCGAGAAGAAGCTGCAGTCGATGGTGTTCCCCGGCACCCAGGGCGGCCCGCTGATGCACGTGATCGCGGCCAAGGCGGTGGCCTTCAAGGAAGCCCTGGAGCCCGCATTTACCGCCTACCAGCAACAAGTCGTCAAGAACGCGCAGGCGATGGCCGATACGCTCAGCGCGCGCGGCTACCGGATCGTCTCCGGCGGCACCAAAAACCATTTGATGCTGGTCGACATGATCGGCCGCGACGTCACCGGCAAGGATGCAGAAGCCGCGCTCGGCGAGGCGCACATCACGGTCAACAAGAACGCCGTGCCCAACGATCCACGCTCGCCGTTCGTTACCTCCGGCCTGCGCCTGGGCACCCCCGCGATCACCACCCGCGGCTATCTTCAAGCCGACACCATCGCGCTCAGCGGCTGGATCGCCGACGTGCTCGACGCACCCGCCGATGCGTCGGTGCTTGCGCGGGTGCGCGATTTGGTCACGGAGCAGTGTGGGCGGTTTCCGGTGTACGGATGAAGCAGCACATGGCCAATCGCGAATGGCGAATGGGAAAAGCGGGGACTCGCTGCGATTGCGACGGTGCGATCGACGCGGTGTGCCGCGTCATCGCCCGTCAGCACAGCGCCCATTTGCCATTTGCCATTCGCCATTCGCCGCTCCACTGACCCCGCATGCACTGCCCCTTCTGCCATCACGAAGACACCCGGGTAATCGACTCGCGGGTCAGCGAGGACGGGCTGACCGTGCGTCGTCGGCGCGAGTGCGAGGCGTGCAGCGAGCGTTTCAATACCTTCGAGACCGCGGAGTTGAAGCTGCCGGCGATCGTCAAGCACGATGGACGTCGCGAGGCCTTCGACGAGCGCAAACTGCGCGGCGGGCTGGAGCGCTCGCTGCAGAAGCGGGTGGTGGCGGCCGACACCATCGACGGCATCGTCGAGCGCATCGTGCGCAAGCTGCGCACCTCGGGCGAGCGCGAGCTGGCCGCGCGGCGCGTCGGCGAATGGGTGATGGCCGAGCTCAAGGCCGTCGATCAGGTCGCGTATGTGCGGTTTGCCTCGGTGTACCGTCGCTTCGAGGACGTGCAGGCGTTCCGTGAGGAAGTCGAGCGGCTGGAGCGCGATATTCCGGTGCTCGAAGGCAAGCAGATGTCGCTGTTGACCGATGAAGAGACCGAGCCGCGCAAGGGGCGTCGCTAGCTTCACGACCGCGCTGCGCGTTGGAACTTCGGCGATCCGCGCTGCTGTCTTCTTGCATCCAGCGACATCCCGCCACCGCTCGCTCGCCCATCATGCGCATCGATTTCCTCGCCGATCATCCGCAGCACGCGCTGACCCTCGCGCGCTGGCACCATCGCGAATGGGGCGCGCTGATGCGCGACTGGTCGCACGGTGACGCCGAGCGCGAGCTGACCGGGCATGCCACGCGGCGCACCATCCCGACCACTCTGGTGTTGCTCGACGACGACGCGCTGCTCGGATCGGTCAGCCTGCTCGACGACGACGCCAGCCAGTTCCGCGATCTGTCGCCATGGCTGGCCAACCTGTTCGTGGCACCGCCCGCGCGCGGCCGCGGGCTCGGTGCCGGACTGGTCGGCGCCGCGCAGAATCTGGCCCGTGAGCTGGGCGTGCCGCGCCTGTATCTGTTCACCCCGGAGCATCTGGATTTCTACCAGCGCCTCGGATGGCAGCGGCTCGGCGAGCGCCTGCTCGATGCGCATCCGGTGAGCCTGATGGCGATTGATCTGGCGCCGCTGGAGCCAGCGCGGTGAGCACCTTCAGCGCCATCGACCATGCCCACATGGCGCACGCCTTGCGGCTTGCCGAAAAAGGGCTGTTCACCACCCATCCGAATCCGCGCGTCGGCTGCGTGCTGGCGCACGGCGGGCAGGTCGTCGGCAGCGGATTCCACCAGCGCGCCGGCGAGCCGCACGCCGAAGTGCACGCGTTGCGCGAGGCCGGCAGTGCTGCGCGCGGTGCGACCGCCTACGTGACGCTCGAACCCTGCGCGCACCACGGCCGCACGCCACCGTGCGCGGATGCGCTGATCGCCGCCGGCGTGTCGCGGGTGGTGGCAGCGGTCGGCGATCCGTTCCCGGCGGTGAATGGCCGCGGCCTTGCGCGCCTGCGCGAGGCCGGAATCGCGGTCGATACCGGCCTGCTGGAGGCGCCGGTGCGCGAGCTCAATCGTGGATTCTTGCGTCGCGTCGGCGATGGTCGACCGTGGCTGCGCTTGAAGCTCGCACTCAGCCTCGATGGTCGCACCGGATTGGCCGATGGCCGCAGCCAGTGGATCACCGGTCCCGCTGCGCGCGCGGACAACATGCGCTGGCGCGCGCGCAGCGGCGCGATCATGACCGGCATCGGCAGCGTGCTGGCCGACGATCCGCAGCTGACCGTGCGCTTCGACGACGGCACGGAGTTCGTGCCACCACTGCGGGTGGTGCTGGACTCGCAGCTGCGGATTCCCGCCAGCGCGCGCATTCTGGACGCGCAGGCGCCGACCGTGGTGGTGTGCGCGCCCGAAGCGGTCGCCGGCCAGCGCCACCTCGATGCCGCGCAGGTGATGAGCTGCCCGCATCACGCGACCGGGCTCGGTCTTGCCGTGGTGCTCGCCGAGCTGGCCGAGCGCTGCGTCAACGAGCTGCATGTCGAGGCTGGTGCGACGCTTGCCGGTGCTCTGGTCCACGCCGGCCTGGTCGACGAGCTGCTGCTGTATGTGAACCCAAGCCTGATCGGCGACAGCGGACGCCCGCTGCTGCAGCTGCCGCCCCTGCGCGCACTGGCCGACCGCACGCGCTGGCGTCTGCTCGACCAGCAGCTGGTCGGCGAGGACTTGCGGCTGTTGCTGCGACCCGCCGCCTGATCGACGCGCTTCGCGCGATGTTCGCGCGGTTTTCTCATGGTACCGATGCTGCGGCGATACAATGGCGAATTAACGTAGCGCTCCCCGCACATGTTCACCGGCATCGTCCAGACCACCGGCAGCATCCATGCCCTCGCCCCGCGCGGCGGCGACATCCGGCTTGAGGTTGCAGCACCCGGGCTCGGCCTCGATGAGGCGCGGATCGGCGACAGTATCTGCGTGAGCGGCGTCTGCCTGACCGTGGTCGAGCTCGCTGGGGAGCGCTTTGCGGCCGATGTATCGACCGAAACGCTGGCGTGCACCAGCCTCGGCGCGCGTCGCCTGGGCGATGCGGTGAACCTCGAGAAAGCATTGCGACTGTCCGATCGCCTCGGTGGCCATCTGGTCAGCGGGCATGTCGATGGTGTGGGCCGCGTGGTGTCGGTGCAGCCGGATGGCCGTGCGCAGCGCTGGGTGTTCCAAGCGCCAGCGGCGCTGGCGCGCTACATCGCGCAGAAAGGCTCGATCACCATCGATGGCGTGAGCTTGACGGTGAACGCGGTCGCGCATGACACCTTCGATGTGGCCTTGATCCCGCACACGGTGGCGGTGACCACGTTCCGCGAGCGCGCTGTCGGCGATCCGGTGAATCTGGAGGTCGACTTGCTCGCGCGCTATGTCGAACGTCTGCTCGCGGCCCGCGACGCGGGCGCAGGCTCTGCATAGGAATCGTCGACACCCATGGCTTTCCATACGATCCCCGAACTGCTCGATGAAGTCCGCGCCGGCCGCATGGTGGTGGTACTCGACGACGAAGACCGCGAGAACGAAGGCGACCTGATCATGGCCGCATCGCTGGTGCGGCCGCAGGACATCAACTTCATGGTCCGCGAGGCGCGCGGACTGGTGTGCCTGTCGCTGACCCGTGAGCGTTGCCGCCAGCTCGCTCTGGCGCCGATGGTCACCGACAACACCTCGCCGCACCACACCAACTTCACCGTCTCGATCGAGGCCGCGCAAGGCGTGACCACCGGCATCAGCGCCTACGATCGCGCGCACACCATCCGCACGGCGGTGCAGCCCGATGCGCGCGCTGCTGACCTGACCCAGCCCGGCCATATCTTTCCGCTGATGGCGAGCCCCGGCGGCGTGCTGATGCGCGCGGGGCATACGGAGGCTGCCAGCGATCTGGCGCTGCTGGCGGGGCTGGAGCCTGCAGGCGTGCTGGTCGAGGTGCTCGACGAGGACGGCAGCATGGCGCGACGGCCGCAGCTGGAGGCTTTTGCGCAGCGCCATGGCCTGAAGATAGGCACCATCGCCGACTTGATCCGCCACCGCTTCGAAACCGAGAAAACCGTAACCCGCGTGTTCGAGCGCGCGGTCGAGACCGAGCACGGAGCGTTCCGCCTGTTCGCCTACCGCAGCGCGATCGATCGCGAACTGCACTTCGCCATGGTCCGCGGTGATCTCACGGCGACGCAAGCGCCACTGGTTCGGGTCCACGTGAAGGACGCATTGACCGACGTGCTGCACCTGACCGGTGCGGGCTTGAGCATGTCGGTGCACCGCGCATTGGCCGCGATCGCGGCGGCCGGCTGCGGTGTGGTGGTGGTGCTCGCCGAAGCCGACGACAGCAGCGCGCTGCTCGATCGCCTCGAAGATACAGCGCCCCGGCGCGCGGACACCAAACCGTGGAGCGATTGGCGCCGCAACGGGCTCGGCGCGCAGATCCTCAGCGACTTGGGTCTGGGACGGATCCGCGTGCTCGGCACGCCGCGCAAGTTCCCCGGCCTCTCGGGGTTCGGGATCGAAGTGGTAGAGTACGTCTCGCCGTAGGGTGGCTTGGCGCGTGGTCCCGGTTCGGGTCGGCGCATCGGAACCTTGCGCGCGATCCACCCCATTGAGCTGCCGGTAGCGATCCGGCGCCCATCGCGCCGGAACACCGCATGCACACCCGCAAGCACCACCAGACCCGAGCCGGCGCGGCGCGCCCGAACGCCGAGCGGCACGGCGTGGCACAACTGCAGGCAGCCGAGGTGCCGGATGCGCGGGTGGCGGTGATCGCCTCGACCTTCAACGCCGCGATCGTCGAGCGCCTCGTCGACGGCGCGCTGGGTGTACTGACCGGCCATGGGATCGATCCGGCCAACATACTGTTGCTGCAGGTGCCGGGCGCCTGGGAGCTGCCGCAGGCGGCACAGCGGATCGCGGCTGCGGGCAACTGGCAGGCGATCGTGGCGCTGGGCTGCGTGATCCGCGGCGAGACCTCGCACTACGAGGTGATTGTCAATGAGTCTGCGCGCGGCCTGATGCAGGTGGCGCTGGATCGGGGCATTCCGGTCGCCAACGGCGTGCTGGCCTGTCACGACGAAGAACAGGCCCTGGCCCGCGCTGGTGGCGGCGAGGGCAACAAGGGCGCCGAAGCGGCGGAAGCCGCGCTCGAGATGCTCGGCATCCTGCGCGCCGCTGCGGTCTGAAGGACACGATCATGGGCGCTTCGCGACAGGGCAAATCCGGTGTCGACCTCGCTGCACGTTCGCGCGCCCGCCGGCGCGCGCTGCAGGCGGTGTATGCGTGGCAGGTCTCGGCAACGCCGATGGCGCGCGTGGTCGCACAGTTCGAGCACGAGCAGGAAATGGAGATCGCCGATATCGAGTATTTCCGCGACCTGGTGCTCGGCGTCGAGCGCGAGCGCGCCACGATCGATACCCGGCTGCGCGATTTCCTCGACCGTGAAGTCGAAGAGGTCGATCCGATCGAGCGCGCGGTGCTGCGCATCGCCGCCTTCGAATTGCTGCACCGTATCGATGTGCCGTATCGGGTCGTGCTCAACGAGGCGATCGAGGTCTGCAAGCGTTTCGGCAGCGAAAACGGCCACACCTACGTCAACAGCGTGCTCGACAATGCGTCCGCACAGTGGCGCGCGGACGAGTATCGGCGTTAGGGAACCGCCGGATCTCGATTCAGCCCCTGCTGCCTGGCGCCGTGGGCAAGGAAACCGTGCCGAGCCAGTACGCACCCAGCTCGCGCGCGATGCGGGTGAACTCCGCGAAACTCGAGGGCTTTACGATGTACGAGTTGGCGCCAGCCTCATAGCTGGCGAGGATGTCCTTGCTGTGTTTGGAGGTGCTGAACACCACTACCGGCAGATGGCGTAGCGTAGGGTCGGCACGGATCGCTGCCAGCGCTTCGCGCCCGTCCATGTTCGGCATGTTCAGATCGAGCACCACGATCGCGGGCTCGCCGTTGAGATTCTGAGCGGCTACACCAGCTACCTTGGCAGCCACCGCGTCGCGCAGGTAATCAAGTAGCTTGCGGCCGTCGGATACGCACTCGAAACGGCTGTCGACCTGTGCGGCCCCGAAGGCATCGCGCAGCAGGGCACAATCATCGGCATCGTCGTCGGCCATCACGATGGTGCGGCGTTTCGCGTAGGTACCCATGCAGCATCCTCAATCATGGCCGTCCACGCCATGCGCATGGTCTGCCTGTTGCGATGCGCGACACCCCTCGATGCGCCACCTGTTGCATCCATCATGGCCGCGTGTGGGCGAACTGGCAACACCCTGCAGCATTTGCACGTGAGTTTCACAATTTTTTGCGTGCACGAGCCCGTTCCAGAGTCGAACGGACTGGCTTTTCTCTCGGTCTCAGGACCGTTCAGGCAGCACGATCACGAACTCCGCACCCTCGCCCGGCACGCCATGCGCGGCGATGCTGCCGCCATGCTGCTCGCAGACCTTGCGCGCAATCGCCAGCCCGATGCCATTGCCCGAGTATTCCGATCGCGCATGCAGGCGCTGGAACGGCGCGAAGATCCGCTCCCGGTAGCGGTCGTCGAAGCCGATGCCATTGTCGGCGATCCGGATCCGGTGCATGACGCCGGCCGTGCTCGCCACCGGCGTGGACTCGACCGTGATCTGCGGCGTCTGCTCGGCGGCGTGATACTTCAGCGCATTGCCGATCAGGTTCTGCAGCAGCTGGCGCATCTGGACCGGGTCGCCGGAGATGGTCGGCAGCGACCCAATGGTCACCGTCGCGCCGGTTTTGGCAATCTGCGCTTCAAGATCTTCCAGAACCACGCGCACTACTTCGCCAAGATCGACCGCCGTGCGTTGGCTGTGTTGCGCGGTCAGCGCCGAATAGCCCAGCAGGTCCTCGATCAACGCGCGCATGCGCTCGGCCGCATTGATCATTCGATCAAGGTAGTCGCGCTCGGAATCGTGCAGCCGATTGCCAAGCGTTTCCTGCAGCCGGTCGCCGAAGGTCTGGAGCTTGCGCAACGGCTCCTGCAGATCGTGCGAGGCGACCATCACGAACTGCTGCAGCTCCAGATTGCGCTGGCGCAGCGCATCGTTGCTGCGCTGCAGCTGCGCCTCGGTCCGGCGCAGGTCACGCATGTCGATATCCAGGCAGTACAGTTCCGGCTGGCCCGGATTGCTGGTCTGCATCACGTGGCTTGAGAACACCGGCACCATGTGCCCGTCGCGATGCATCAGCTCCAGTTGCTCGCTGTGCACCGACACCTTGCCATCCGCGATCCAGCGGTCGACATCGGCTGCCGCCAGCGTGCGTAGTTCGGGCGGAATGATGGTTTCCTCCAGCGTCCGGCCGATGGCCTCGGCAGCGGTGTAGCCATACAGCATCTCGCTGGCGCGGTTCCAGAACGTGATCCGACGCTGTGCGTCGTAGCCCTGTACGGCGATGCTCTCGATATTCTCGAGCAGCGAACGGAAGCGCTGCTCGCTTTCGCGGATCGCCTGCTCGGCGCGCTTGCGCAAGCTGATATCGCTGAAGAATACTGCCAAGCCTGCTTGCAGCGGCTGGATTCGCGTCTCGTACCAGCATCGGTGGGGCTCGTAATAGCCTTCGATGCTGCGCGAATTTCCGTTCGCGACTACCCACTGCATTGCGTCCTCCCATGCCGAGCCGGGCAAGTCGTCGAATACTTCGTACAGGCGGCAATGCAGTACCGCCTCGGCGTCCACCCCCAGCATGCGCGCAGCAGACGGATTGATGGTCACGATCCGCCAATCAGCGTCGAGGATGTAGAGCCCATCGGCCATGTTCTCGAACAGCAAGCTCAGTCGGGTCTGGCTGTGGCGCAGCGCGTCCGCGTCGGAGCGGCGACGGGTCAGATCGATCATGCTGCCGCGGATCAGTACGCGCTCTGCATCGGGCAGCCGCACCAGATGGACCTCGCACGGCAGTTCGCGACCATCGCTGGCGCGGTGCATCCACTCGAACACGGGTTCGCCGCCGTCGACCGCCAGCTGCAGATGGGCCGCTGCCGCATCGGTCGACCGTCGACCATCGGACTGGAATTCCGGGCTGAGTTCGAGCGGGCCGATCGCACGCAGTGCGTCGGGTGAAAGGCCGAACCAGGTCGCCGCTTTGAGATTGCAGTCGACGAAGCAATTGGCCTGCAGGTCGAGCACCACGACCGCCTCCGGTGCGGCATCGATCAGGGTGCGCAAACGTGCCTCGGAGATCTCGCGCGCATATTCTGCCTGCGCGCGTGCGGTCACATCCAGCACGAAGCTGTCCCAGCGCACATCGCCGTTGGCCATTCGTTGCGGCCGGCCGGTGCCCTCGAGGTACTTGCATTTGCCGCTTGGGGTGGTGATCTGCCACTGGTGGTGCCATGCGTCGAGGCTTTGCGCGCTATGAGCGATCGAGGCCTCCATTGCCGGTCGATCCCGCTCGTCGATGAGTTGCCACAGCCGCGTGGCATCCGCGCGCACTTCGTGAGGCTCGACCTCCAAGATTTCCTGGCAGCCGCGGCTGATGTATTCGACGGCATCGCTGCCATCGGCGCGCAGCAGGTAGTGGAAGATCGCGCCCGGGATGTTGTCGGCCATCGCGAGAAAGCGCGCGTCGTCGATCGCCGCCGAAGCGCCGCCAGCCGCCCCTTCGCCGGCATGCAAAGCACCAGCGGCTGCATCGACAACAGGAGTGCTGGGACTCGAATCGCGTGGCTTCATTCGGACCTGCCGCAAAAGTACTGAACCGGATCGGTCCGCGGGGCTGCGATGCTCAGGCCGCAAGCACGCGCTCGACAGCCGATCGTATCGATCACTTTGGGCGAGCGCCATAAAAACCTCCCATCAGCGTGTCCGACGCTGCAGTGCTAGCGCGCGCGCTGGCGCGGCGACAGAATCCCGGCAGGCGGTAGACTCATGCGAGTTCCCGGCCTGCCTTACGGCGCGGTGGCGAATGGTGGAAACCGGCATGGGCATTGGCGAGTTTGAATGGATCGAACGCGTGCGGCGTGCCGGCGCGCGTGGTGGCCGTGGCATGCTGCTGGGCATCGGCGACGATGCGGCGCTGCTGCGGCTGCCCGCGGGTCACGATCTGGTCGCGTGCGTCGATACGCTGGTCGCCGGCGTGCATTTTCCGCCCGATACCGAACCGACGGCGATCGGCTGGAAGGCGCTGGCGGTGAACCTTTCGGATCTGGCCGCGATGGGCGCGATACCGCGCTGGATCACGCTGGCCCTGACCGTGCCGCAACTGCAGTCGGAGTGGCTTGCGGGTTTCATGCGCGGCATGCAGCGTCTTGCGCGTCGCCATGCGGTGGCGCTGGTCGGTGGCGATACCACCCGTGGACCGCTGTCGATCACCATCCAGGCGCTGGGCAGCGTGCCGCGCGGCACGGCGCTGCGGCGCGACGGGGCACGCAGCGGGGATGTGTTGTTCGTATCCGGTTGCCTGGGCGATGCGGCGGCCGGACTCGCTTTGGTGCAGTCGCGGCTGCATGCGGCAAACGTGCGCGATGCGCGCGCCGTGCGTGGCCGCCTCGACCGGCCCACGCCACGGATCGCGCTGGGCCTGGCCTTGCGCGGCGTTGCCAGCGCGTGCATCGACGTCTCGGACGGTCTGGCGCAGGATCTGGGCCACGTGCTGCGCGCCAGCGGTGTCGGTGCGCGCATCGATGCCGCGCGCCTGCCCGCATCGCCCGCGCTGCGCCGCCTGCTGCCGGTGTTGGCGTCGCGCGCGCAGCTCGCGCTGTCCGGCGGCGACGACTACGAGCTGTGTTTCAGCGTGCCTGCGTCGCGCGTGGCACGGGTCGCGGCGATCGCTGCACGCCTGCGCCTGCGCCTGAGCTGCATCGGCAGCGTGGTCGCACGGCGCGGGCTGCAGGTACATGACGCCGACGGTGCGCGCATGGCACTGTCGCACACCGGCTTCGACCACTTCGCCTGAGCGTGCATGCGACTGACCCCTGCCCAACGTCGACTGGTGCTCTCGCACCCGGCCGGATGGATCGCCAGCGGCTTCGGCTCCGGCCTGGTGCCGTTCGCGCCGGGCACGGCGGGCAGCCTGGTGGCCCTGCCGCTGTTCGTGCTGATGCAGCAATGGCATCCGCTGTTGCCGTGGCTGGGCATCGTCGGCGGTTTCGCGATCGGTACCTGGGCGGCCGACTGGTTGATCCGCAGGATCGGCATCGAGGACCCGGGCGTGGTGGTGATCGACGAGTTCGTCGGCCAGTGGCTGACACTGGCATTGATCGACGCCTTCATCCGCTGGAGCGCAGATAGCCTGCAGCCGCCTTCGACGCTCGCGGTGCTGATCGTCGGCTTCGTGGTGTTCCGCTTGTGCGACATCGTCAAGCCGTGGCCCGCCAGCTGGGCCGATCGCAGCCTGCACGGCGGTTTCGGGTCGATGCTGGATGACGCGCTCGCCGGCCTGTGGGCCGGGGCCCTCGGCATCCTGGCGCTGTATCTGCTGAGCTTCTGACTGCGCCTCAGGCGCTCTCGCCGCCATACAGCGCGTTGCGCGGCGCACCGGTGATGGTGGCGGCCAGTTTCGCCGCGCGGCCTGGCGGCAGTTCCCTGGCCAGCAGTGCATACACGCGCACGCCCTCGCGCAAGCGCGCGGCATCCGCGTCGTCGCCCGCGCCCTCGATCACGAGCACGATCTCGCCGAGCTGCTGCTCGGCATCGGCGCACACCCGCGCGCTCAGCTCGCCCAGCGTGGATTGCCGCACCGTCTCGTGCAACTTGGTCAGCTCGCGGCACAGGGTGGCGCGGCGCCCGCTACCGAACGCGACCGCCGCATCGGCGAGGCAGTCGGCGATCCGGTGCCGCGACTCGTAGAACACCAGCGTGCGCGTCTCGCCGGCCAGCTCGCCCAGACGCTCGCTGCGCGCGGCCTGTTTGGGCGGCAGGAATCCCTCGAACACGAAGCGGTCGCTGGGCAGGCCCGCAACGCTCAATGCAGCGATCGCCGCACACGGACCCGGCACCGTGCTCACCACGATGCCGGCCGCATGTGCGGCAGCGACCAGTCGATAGCCGGGATCGCTGATCAGCGGCGTGCCGGCATCGCTGATCAGCGCGATACGGTCGCCCGCACGCATGCGTGCAACCAGCTTCGGCGCCAGCTCGCGCTCGTTGTGTTCGTGGTAGGCCAGCGCCGGCGTGGCGATCGCGAAGCGCGACAGCAGGGTTTGCGAATGCCGGGTGTCCTCGCAGGCGATCGCATGCGCATCGCGCAGCGCTGTAATCGCGCGTGGGGCGAAATCGTCGAGATTGCCGATCGGCGTGGCGACGATGGTCAAGCCGGCGGGGCCTGCCTGCATGGTGGCGTTCCTGTGGCGATGGGGTGACGCGCGGCTGCCGCTGCTGCGGCAATCCTCGCGTCGTCTGTATGATCTTAGCTCCCGCCGCCAGCCATGCCGCCCATGTCCGTGTTTGTGCGTCGTTCCCTGTGGTTGCTGTGGTTGCTGTTGCTGCTGGCCGGCTGCGCCAGCAGTGGTCCGACCATCTCCGAAGTCGACGATGGGCAGGCGCGCGCGCTGGCCGCGCAGGGCGAGTTCCGCGCGGCCGCTGCCGAGTACGAACGTCTGGCCCGCAGCAACCGCAGCGCGCGCGACCAGCTGCTGCTGGAAGCCGCCGAGAGCCTGCGCGAGGATGGCGACTTCGAGGGAGTAGGCCGGCTCACCGGCGAGATTCGACGCAAGCGCATCGATGCACGCGATGCAGCGCGCCTGGACGTGTTGCTGGCCGAACTGGCGCTGTCGGACAACGACGCCGAACGCGCGCTGTCGCTGGCGACCCTGCCCAGCGCGCAGCTGTCGCCGGCGGTGGCCGAGCGCGCCGCCGAGATCCGTGCACGCGCACTCGATCTGCTGGGCCGCCCGATGGATGCGGTCAGCGAGCGGGTGGGGCTGCTCGCGCAGATCGACCCCACCCAACGTGCCGGTCTGGAAAGCGACATCATCGACTCGCTGGCCCTGCTCGACACCGCACAGCTGGCCCGCGCGCTCGGTGCCCTCGACGCGGCCGATGCACGCCGACCGTGGCTTGAGCGCGCGCTGCGCCTGAAGGGTGCGATGCCTTCGCGGGTGATCCCGCGGCCCACGCGCCAGGTCGGCACCCTGCTGCCCGGACGCAGCAGCAGCAGCGAATGGCGTCTGGAGGGCTATGCGACCACACCGCAGGTGGCCCTGCTGCTGCCACTGAGCGGGCCGCTGGCGGCGGCCGGTGCGGCGATCCGCGACGGCTTCTTTGCAGCCTACTTCGCCGATACCCAGCAGCGCCCGCTGGTGCGCGTCTACGACGTCGGCGACGGGGCCGAGGGTGCGATCGCGGCGTATGCGAGTGCTGCATCGGAGGGCGCGACCCGCGCGGTCGGACCGCTGGCGCGCGAGCAGGTCGCCGCGGTACTGGCGGTCGCCGATCCGCGGGTGCCGGTGCTGGCACTGAATCATCCCGACAGCGGCGCGGTGCCGCCGGCCGGCAGCCAGCAGTTCGCGCTCGCACCCGACGACGAGGCCGCACTGGCGGCCGAGTACGCGTTCGCGCGCGGGCTGCGGCGGGTGGCCGTGCTGGTGGCCACGGAAGAGTGGAGCGAGCGTACCGCCCTGGCGTTCCGCGCCCAGTTCGAACAGCTCGGTGGTGCGGTAGCCGGCGCGGCGCGGCTGCCGCCGGAGGCCGTCGACTACGCAGCACAGATCGCGCAGGCCGCCGGCAACGGGCCGGACGGCGTGTTTGTCGCGGTGCGCCCGCAGCAGGGTCGTTTGCTGGTGCCGCAGCTGCGCGCGCGCGGCATGCAAAACCTGCCGATCATCGCCACCTCGCATATCTACAGCGGCAATCCAAGCCGTGCGCTCGACCGCGACCTCAACGGCGTGGACTTCTGCGACGCGCCGTGGCTGTTCGGCGCCAGCGCGGGCTTGCCGCAGCGCGAGGTGCTGGCGCGCAGCATGAGCAGCGCTGCCAACGCGCCGCGCCTGTTTGCATTTGGCATCGACGGCTATCGACTGCTGCCCTATCTGGACTGGTTGTCGCGCAATCCGGACGCGTACCTGCCCGGCGCCAGCGGCCAGCTGGCGGTCGATGGCTTCGGCCGCGTGCGCCGGCTGCTCGACTGGATGCGCTTTGTCGACGGCGTTCCGCGGGCTGCCGACGGTGCGCTCAGCAGCGACGTGCCCGCTGCACGCACAGCACCGTGAGCGAACGTGCCGCGCGCGGCGCGGCGGTCGAGGCGAGCGCGGCGCGCATGCTGCAGGCGCGCGGCCTGCAGGTGCTCGCGCGCAACGTGCGCTGTCGTTTCGGCGAGATCGACCTGGTGCTGCTCGACGGCCCGGTGCTGGTATTCGCCGAAGTGCGATTGCGTACGCACCCAGGATTCGGCGGTGCGGCCGCATCGGTGGATGCGCGCAAGCAGGCGCGGGTGGTGGCCTGCGCGCGCTGGTATCTTGCCCAGCATCCCCGCGCAGCCGAGCGCACCTGCCGCTTCGATGTCATCGCCGTGGATGACGCGGCGGCCATCGAGTGGATCCGCGATGCCTTTCGCCCCGAATCATGACCTTCTCGTGGAGTAACCGATGACCCGACTCGTAGTCGCACTGTTGTTTGCCGCGCTGCTGTCCGGCTGTGCAGCCGCCGTCATCGGTGGTGGAGTTGCGGTTGGCGCCGCGCGCGACCGCCGCAGTTTCGGCACCGTGCTCGACGACAGCAACATCGAGCTGAGTGCCTATAACGCGGTCAACCAGGACAAGGAGCTGGCGCTGAACAACAACGTCGGCATCGTGGTCCACAACAGCGTCATGCTGCTGGTCGGCGAGGTGCGCACGGCCGAGCTGCGCGAGCGTGCGGAGTCGCTCGCTGGCGGTTTGGAGGGTGTTCGCCGCATCGTCAACGAGATCAGCGTCGAGGAGCCGACCGGGTTCGGCTCGGCCACCCGCGATCGCTGGCTGACCCTGCGGGCGAAGACCGCGTTGCTCGACATTGTCGATATCGAGGACTTCGATCCGAGTCGGGTCAACATCACCACCCAGAACAGCACGGTCTATCTGATGGGCCTGGTCACAGTCGAGGAGGCCGAACGGGTGGTTGCGATCACGCGCGGCGTGCCGGGCGTGGTGCAGGTGGTCAAGGTGTTCGAGTACATCGAATAGGCCGCACGCTGTTGCCGGCCTGCCGGCGCCGCGCAGATGGCATGGCTGGCGATGGCAGCAGCTCCTCCGCTGGCATGGCTGGCGATGGCAGCGCATTCTCCCTGTGGGAGCTGCCATGGCAGCGACAGGAGTCGCGGCTGAAGCGAAGGTTGCCTTCGCCATCATGCCGGCACCCACAGAACTCCCGACTGGTTCAGAGCCTCGCAAACAGAAAAAGTGCGGAGTGGGCCGATAAGCCGGGTTCTGTTCGACGGCGCAACCCGCCGGCGCGACAGTCATTCATCTGGGCCGCCCGTCACCGGACGGCTCAAGCGACCTACCCGGAAGCAGCGCGGGCCACGCCAATGCTTCCCTATTTGGTCTTGCTCCCGGTGGGGTTTGCCGTGCCGCTGAGTGTTGCCACCAGCGCGGTGCGCTCTTACCGCACCATTTCACCCTTACCAGCAGGTTGCCCTGCTTCGGCGGTTTGTTTTCTGTTGCACTTTCCGTCGGCTCGCGCCGCCCAGGCGTTACCTGGCACCGTGCCCTGAGGAGCCCGGACTTTCCTCGATGCGCAATAAAGCGCACCGCGACTGTCTGGCCTACTCCGCTCCCCAGTCTAGCCGCTTTCCCCGCCGGCAGATTTCAACGCGACCCGACACGCCGATCTGCGAGCACGCGCGGCGCGGCCATCAGTCGCATCGGTAGCGCCCTGTAACGACCGGCAGGAAAACCCGATTCTGCCCGCTTTTCGCCATTGACAGTCTCAGAACCCGAGACTAAGGTGGGCAGTAGTGGTAAATGCGGGAAAAATGTGGGTTTTCTTGGGTGACCATGTTTCAGGGCGAGACCGCAATCACGATCGACGAAAAGGGCCGGATGACCATTCCGACCGCTTATCGGGAGCTCGTGGCTGGTGCTTGCGAAGGTCGTCTGATCGCCACCTACAACCCGTTCGAGAGCGGTTGCCTGTGGCTGTTTCCGCCCAAGGAGTGGAACACCGTGCGCGACCAGGTAGTGGCACTGCCCACCGCCAAGGCCGTGCACCGCAATCTGCAGATGAAGCTGGTCGGTGCGGCCTCGCCGCTGGATGTCGATGGCAACGGCCGGGTGCTGCTGCCCGCGAGCCAGCGCACGGCGGCCGGCATCGAGCGCAAGGCGGTACTGCTGGGCATGGGCACGCGCTTGGAGTTGTGGAGCGAAACCGCGCACCTTGCCAAGGTCAGGGAAACCATCGTCGAGGAGCAGATCACGCCAGAAATGGCGGGCCTGCGCCTGTGAGCGCGACGCCGCAGGGGCGGCGCGCGGCAGGCGAGGGCGCAGGCAGCGCGGTCGGCGGCCATGTTCCGGTGCTGCTCGACGAAGCGGTGGCGGCGCTGGCGGTGCAGGCGGCGGGTGTGTACCTGGATGGCACCTTCGGTCGCGGCGGTCACGCGCAGGCGCTGCTGGAGCGCTTGGGCGACGCTGGACGTCTGCTGTTGATGGACAAGGATCCGGATGCGATCGCGGTCGCGCGCGAGCGTTGGGGTGTCGATCCGCGGGTGCGGATCCGGCACGACAGCTTCGCGCAGCTGGCCGATTGGGATGAGACCCGCGACGGACTCGACGGCGTGCTGTTCGATCTGGGGGTTTCCTCGCCGCAGCTGGATGTCGCACAGCGCGGCTTCAGCTTCCAGTCCGATGGCCCGCTCGACATGCGGATGGACACCACGCGCGGGACCAGCGCGGCGCAGTGGTTGGCGCAGGCCGCCGAACGCGAGATCGCCGATGCCCTGTGGCAATACGGCGAAGAGCGCGAGAGCCGCCGCATCGCACGCGCGCTGGTGGCGCAGCGCGCGGAAACGCCGCTGACCACCACCCGCGAACTGGCCGAGCTGGTCGCGCGCACCGTGCGTTCGCGCGAGCCGGGCAAACACCCCGCGACGCGCACGTTCCAGGGCCTGCGCATCGTGGTCAACAGCGAGCTCGACGAGCTCGCTGCCGGTTTGCAGGCAGCGCTCGCACGTCTGAAAGCAGGCGGCCGGCTGGCGGTGATCAGCTTCCATTCGCTGGAGGATCGGGTGGTCAAACGATTCATCCGCGACGAGTCGCGCGCGCCGGCTGCAGGGCGTCGTGGCCTGCCGCCGCCGCCGGATGCGCCGCGCTTGCGCCTGCGTGCGCTGGGCGATGCGGTCAAACCGTCGGCGGCCGAAGTCTCGCGCAATCCGCGCTCGCGCAGCGCGGTGCTGCGGGTGGCCGAGCGTCTGCCATGAAGCCGGTCGCGCTGTTCGCATGGCTGGTGCTGCTGGCAGCAGCAGTGATCGGCGCGCTGGGCGTGGTGTATGCGCGCCAAGAGAGTCGGCGGCTGTTCGTGGCGCTGACCGCGCTGGAGACCGCGCGCGACGAGTTGAACATCGAGTTCGGTCGACTGCAGCTCGAGCAGGCGACCTGGGCAGATACGAATCGAATCGAAAAGATCGCGCGTGGCGAGATCGGGATGGATTTCCCGGCGCCTGCAGCGACCAGGGTAATCCGGCGGTGAGGGGGAAAACCAACGCCATGCACTGCAGACTGCATAACGCAGCGGGTGCTCGAAGATCGCGCGGGCGCGTACGCGTCCGCGGCGGTCCGGCGTGGGTGCAGCTCCGCTGGATCGCCGAACCGCCCGCCAGTCCTGCCGCGCTCGCGCGCGGCAGGACTGGCGCGTGGGCGGCGCGCCGGCGAAGCTGCCGATGAGACCCGGCCCCGCGTCCGCCATCAAGACCCCGCAGGTCCGCACGCGTCTGCGCGTGCAGGGCCTGGCCATGCTGCTGGTGTTGGGTTCGACCGCACTGATCGTGCGCGCGGTCGACCTGCAGGTGGTGCGCAAGGAGTTCTACCAGGACCAGGGCGAGCAGCGCTTCGTGCGCGAGCGCGCGATTCCGGTCTCGCGCGGCATGATCGTCGATCGCAACGGCGAGCCGTTGGCGGTATCGACCCCGGTGGAGTCGATCTGGGCACAGCCAGCACAGCTGCTCGCGCACCGCGAGCGGATCGCCGAGCTGGCGCTCGCGCTGGGTGTCGATGCGGCCGAATTCGAACGCCGGCTGGACGCTCGCGCAGGCAAGGAGTTCGTCTACCTGCGTCGCCATCTGGCACCCGACGAAGCGGCCCGGATCATGGCGCTCGACGTGCCGGGCGTGAACGTGCAGCGCGAATTCCGCCGCTACTACCCGGCCGGCGAGATGCTCGCCCACGTGCTGGGATTCACCAACATCGACGATCACGGCCAGGAAGGCCTGGAGCTGGCCTTCGACGACTGGCTGACCGGCACGCCGGGCTCCAAGCGCGTGATCCAGAACCGCCGCGGCGACGTGGTGGAGAACGTCGAGCTGATGCGCGAGCCGCAGCCGGGCCGCGACCTGCGTCTGTCGATCGACCGCCGCCTGCAGTACCTGGCCTATCGCGAACTGGTCGCGGCGATGTCCGAGCATCAGGCGCGCGCCGGCAGCATGGTGATCATCGACGTGCGCAATGGCGAGATCCTCGCGATGGCCAACTGGCCATCGTTCAATCCCAATGCGCGCGGCAGCAGCGATCCGCAGGCGCGACGCAACCGCGCCGTCACCGACGTGGTCGAGCCCGGTTCAGTGGTCAAGGCGCTGACCGTTGCCGCCGGCCTCGAAAGCGGCAAGTTCAAGCCCGACACGATCATCGACACCACGCCAGGTTGGATGCCGGTGGGCAATCACGTGGTGCGCGATGTGCGCAACTACGGGCCGATCGATCTGACCCGTCTGCTGACCAAGTCGAGCAACGTCGGCGCGACCCGCATCGCGCTGCAGCTGGGCGACGATCACCTGTACGACATGTTCCATCGCTTCGGTTTCGGTCAGGCGACCGGCTGCGGCTTTCCCGGCGAATCGGCCGGCGTGTTGGCGCCCTCGCGCGGCCGCGGCCTGGTCGAGAAAGCCACGATGTCCTACGGCTACGGCCTGTCGGTGACGCCACTGCAACTGGCGCAGGCCTACGCCGCACTCGGCAACGGCGGGCGCCTGCGCGCGCCGACCTTTGTCGCCGGCAGTGTGTCGACCGATGCCGCGGTGCTCGATCCGCAGATCGCACGCAGCGTGATCGAGATGCTCGGCCACGTGGTGACCGAGGGCTCCGGCCGCAAGGCTGCGGTGCTGAACTACCTGGTCGCCGGCAAGACCGGCACCTCGCGCAAAGCTGCGGCAGGTGGCTATCAGAGCCGCTATGTCAGCGTATTCGCAGGTCTCGTACCGGCATCCGCGCCGCGTCTGGCCGCGGTGGTGGTCATCGACGATCCGCAGGGCGAGTTCTACTACGGTGGCCTGGTCGC
>Ga0209181_10004301_pt1 | contig 21297 bp, 19 predicted proteins | sample MAT05_FD_187208 | JGI IMG/M metagenome (GOLD analysis project Ga0209181, IMG submission 187208) | Freshwater microbial communities from Lake Fryxell liftoff mats and glacier meltwater in Antarctica - MAT-05 (SPAdes) (version 2) | ecosystem: Environmental > Aquatic > Freshwater > Ice > Liftoff... | reverse complement strand
GGATTCGAGGCTTGCTTCGCATGTCTCGAGAATCCTTTCTGGCAACCACCCCGCCATGAGCAACCAATTCGACACTCGCCTAAACCGCCGCACTTTCCTCACTCGCTCCGCTGCGGCCGCCGCGGCGGCTTCAGTCGCGGGCTTCCCGATGATCGGTCGCGGCCAATCCACGGAGCCGCTGAGGCTGGCGCTCGTGGGGTGCGGCGGCCGCGGGGCCGGCGCGGCGAGTCAGGCGCTGACGGCGGATTACAACACGAAGCTGGTCGCGGTGGCTGATCTTTTTCCCGACAAGCTGGCGACGGGGCTGAAGGCTCTGCAGGCGCAGCACAAGGAGCGTGTGGACGTGCCGGCGGAGCGGCAGTTCGTGGGGCTCGATGCTTACCAGAAGGCCATGGCCGAGGCCGATGTGGTGATCCTCGGGACGCCGTGTGCGTTTCGCCCGGCGCATTTCGAGGAAGCGGTGCGGATGGGCAAGCATGCCTTTCTCGAAAAGCCGGTGGCGGTGGACGCGCCCGGCGTGCGGCGCGTGCTCGCGGCGGCGGAGGAGGCGAAGAAGAAGAAGCTGAAGGTGGCGGTGGGTTTTCAGCGGCGGCACAAGAAAGGTTTCCAGGAGATGGTGAAGCGCATCCACGAGGGCGCCATCGGCGAGGTGATCTACACGCGCGCCTTTGCCAATACGCCGCTGCGCACCGGGCTGGTGCGGAAGCCGGAGATGGGCGAGCTCGAATACCAGTGCCGCAATTGGTATTACTTCTCGTGGCTCTCGGCGGACTTCATCGTGGATAATCTCGTGCACGGGATCGACATCTCGAATTGGATTCACGGCGGTTATCCGGTGCGCTGTCACGGCATGGGCGCGCTGAGCGAGCGGAGTCCGGACTACGGGAATCTGTTCGATCACTTCGCGGTCGAGTGGGAATACGCGAGCGGCGGGCGGCTCTTTGGCGAGTGCGATCGGCGCCCGGGATGCTGGGCGGCGGTGACGAATCACGCGGTGGGCAGCGAAGGCAAGGCGGACTTCCTCGACGGGCGCGAGATGTATAGCATCACGGGGAAGAAGCCGTGGTCGATGCGCTCGGAACGCGCGGAGAATCCCTATCAGCAGGAGCACGACAATTTCTTCCACGCGATCCGCCACGACCTGCCTTACAACGAAGCCGAGTACGGCGCGAAGAGCACTCTCACGGCGATCATGGGTCGCGCGGCGGCTTACTCCGGGAAGGTCGTGGAGTGGGACGCGATGATGAATTCACAGCACGTGCTCGCGCCGGACATCAAGAGCCTGGCCGATGCACCGCCAGTGACGCCGGATGAGCGCGGGCTGTATGCGATCCCGGTCGCCGGGAAAAGCGTGGCGTTTTAAGGCGCGGCGCGGGGGGCGCTGACGCGCGCTTATTTCCAGTCGAGTGCGGCGAGGATCTCGTCCTTCTTCACGCGGTCGGCGAACTCGGCGAAATTCTCGTCGCCCTGCTTCTTGGAGTCATAGACGCGCAGGAGCTTGTCGATGAAGAGGTGGACGTCCTTGGCGATAATCTTGCCCTTGAGCAGGTCGTTGAAGCGGCGGTTCGCGCCGAGGCGGCCGCCGATGAAGGCGTCGTAGGCGTCGACCATTTCGCCATTCACTTTCGTCCGTGCACCGCGGAAGCCGATGTCGGCGATCTGGTGCTGGCCGCAGCTCGACGGGCAGCCGCTGAAGTGGATGCGGATTTTGCCTTTATACCAGCCGGAGGTGTCCTCGAGTTCGCTGACGAGGGCGAGCATGCGGTTTTTGGTCTCGGCGACGGCGAGGTTGCAGAACTCGATGCCAGTGCAGCTCACGCAGCCCTTGCGGAAGTTCGAGGGCTGGTAGTCGCAGCCGAGTTCGTCGAGCTCGGCCTTGAGCGCGGGCAGGTTGGCCTCGGGGATGTTGACCAGCAGAAGGTTCTGCTTGTTCGTGAGGCGGATCTGGTCCTGGCCGGGCGCGGCGTATTTCTGCGCGAGCTTGCCGAGCTTGCCGAGCACGCCATTGCGCATACGGCCGCCGGGGAAGCAGACGCCGACCCAGTAAAGGTCGCCTTGCTTCTGCTTGTGGATGCCGATGTGATCGGTCTCCTGGTCCTTAATGATCGGGAAGTCGGTGTGCCGCTCGGGCTTGAAGCTGAGCCGCTCCTCGACGCGGGCGGCGAGGTCTTCGATGCCGCCGGCGCTGACGATGTCGGCGACGAGGAATTTGAAGCGGGCCCGGTTGCGCTTGAGGCGGTAGCCGTCGTCGCGGAAGAACTCGGTGACGGCCTTGGTCACGGGCCAGATCTGGCCGGGCTTGAGGAAGTAGGGAAGGATCTGCGCGAGATGCGGCGAGGCGCTGAGACCGCCGCCGATCATCATGCCGTAGCCGCGTTCTTCGACGCCATTGACGGTGCGCTTGAGGCCGAAGACGCCGACGTCATTGATGTCGGGCTGGGCGCAATGGATGCAGCAGCCGGAGATGCTGATCTTGTATTTGCGCGGGAGGTTCGAGAATTCCTTGTTGTTGACCACACCCGCATCGACCTCGCGCATGTCGGCGGAGGCATCGAGGATTTCATCGGCATCGATGCCGGCCACCGGACAGCCGACGACGTTGCGTGGGATGTCGCCGCAAGCGCCCGCGGTGGCGATGCCGGCAGCGTCCATCTCGGCGAAAATGGTCGGGACGTCTTCAATGCGCAGCCAGTGATACTGGATAGTCATGCGCGTGGTGATGTCCGAGAAACCGTGCGCGTAACGGTCGGCGAGCTCGCAGATCTTGATCGCCTGCGCGCCATTGATCTGCCCGCCGGGAAGGCGCAGGCGCATCATGAAGTAGCCGCTGTCTTTCGGCTTCTGGCGATAGACGCCATACCACTTCATGCGGTCGAAATCGTCCGGATCGATCGAGGCGAACCCCGTCGTGGCGTAGCGGTGGATGTCGTGGATGACATCGAGGCCATCTTTATCGAGCTTCGCCTTTTCCTGCGGCGTGATGGGGATGAGGCCTTGCTTGACGGCGGCGTAGTTGGGCTGGATGTCGATCATGAGATGGCAGAAAAGGGGCCGAAACTTAAGAGCCGAAGAACTGAAGGCAAGGCATTTGTCCCGGTATGACAGACCGCAGATGGTGCTTGGCGGGTGGGCGATTCGGAGCAGGATGCCCGGACAAGATTCTTCGTCTCCCCGGTTGACAGCCTGCGGTCAGTCGCTAATCTTCGCCCTCTTTTCCGAAAACCCCACTTTCCACACGGCCTATGAAACGCACCTATCAGCCCTCCAAGCGCACTCGCAAACGTCAGTTCGGTTTCCGTGCGCGCATGAAGACGAAGAACGGTCGCGCGATTCTTTCCCGTCGCCGGCAGCAGGGCCGCAAGCGGTTGCTGCCGAAGGGCGTCGAGATCCACTACGCCCGCCACACGCAGGCCTGAAGGCGAATGCTGAATTGTGAATTCTGAATTTTGAATGGCAGCGGCGCCCACCGCATTCGGCCAAATTCATCATTCAAAGTTCACCATTCAAAATTGCCTCCTGTGCCACGCCTCCACTTTCCTAAAGCCGCGCGGTTGTCCCGCGCTTTCGAGTTCGAGCGACTCAAGCGCGAGGGCGAGTCTTTCCACGGCAAACTCATGGTCTTGAGTGTGCTGAAGAATCTGCCCGAAACCGAGGTGCGCGTGGGCTTCATTACTTCCCGTAGAGTCGGCGGCGCGGTACTGCGCAATCGCGTGCGGCGTCGCCTCCGCGAGATTGTGCGCGCCGCTCGCCCACAGATTTCCACCGGCACCTGGCTCGCCGTGATCGCCCGTCAAGCTGCCTCGCGGGCCAGCTTTCAGGCCCTCTCCGACGAGTGGCATTCGCTTGCCCGCCGCTGCGCGATCTTCGCCCCATGCTCCTGATCCGCATTTTCATCCGCGGGTATCAGTTGCTGCTCTCGCCGCTGCTGGAGTTGCTCACGGGCCCCGGTGGGGGCTGTCGTTTCGAGCCGACTTGTTCGCACTATTTTCTCGAAGCCTGCGAAAAGCACGGCGTGCTGCGCGGCAGTTGGCTCGGGGTGAAAAGGCTGGCTCGTTGCCAGCCGTGGGGCGGACAGGGTTTCGACCCGGTGCCGCCGGTGCGGGTGATCGGAGCCCGCGAGTCGCATTTCTAAATTTACTATGGATCGCAAAGGAATCATCGCAGTCGCTCTCTCCATCATCACGCTCGTGTTGTGGATGCATTTCAACAACGTCGAGATGAAGAAGATCGCCGCCACACGCGCGGAGGCGGAGGCCATCGCGGCGGAACAAGCGGCCAAGGACGCTCCCGTGGGTGCGCCAGCGACTCCGGGTACGGAGTCCCCGACCACCGCGACAACGGCGACGCCCGCGCCGGTGACCGATCCGGCGATTGCCGAGCAGGTCGAAGTGTTGCCGTCGACGTCGGTGGACTACAGTTTTTCCAATCTCGGCGGCGGTATCTCGCGGGTCTTGCTCAAGAAGCACGAAGCCGAACGCGGCACCAAGATGTGGCTCAACGAATTCGGCTCGATTCCGATCGGAGCGATCTCGGAAGCGGCGGGCGAGGGGATCAAGGTGCCATTCAGCGCCAAGGTGGAGGTCGCCTCGGGGGCGATTATTTTTGATCGCACGGACGCGAAGCAACTCCAACTTACGAAGCGCTTCACGGTGCCGCAGATTGAGGACCTGAAGACGGACTACATCGTGCAACTGGATGTGACCTTCACCAATCGTGGCGCGCAACCGCTCACGGTGCCGGCGTATTTCGTGCATACCGGTTCGGCGGTGGCGGTGCATCAAAGCGATTTGCCCAACTACACGGGCTTCAAGTGGTTCGGCGGCAAGTTCGTCGACGCCCCGTCGTTTGACGGCGGCTGGTTCAGCAAGGCCAAATCCTTCATTGCCGAGTCGCACCCGAACATCTCCTGGGCCGGCGTGGCCAATCAGTATTTCACGACGGTGATCAGTCCGCAGGTTGAGTCGCCCGGAACCCCGACGCAGTCCGGGCAATATGGCGCCTCGGTCTGGGCGAAGCGGTTCGATGTGCCTGATCCGATCTGGAAAGAAGCGGGGCGGACGAGCAGCGGGGAGAACGTGAAGCATCCCGCCGTCGATGGCGCGCTCGGCATGCCCGCCTTCACCCTCGAGCCCGGTAAATCGCTGACGCAGAAGTTCCAGATCTACGCCGGCCCGCGCGAATACGGCCGGCTGCGCCTGCTCCCGAATGGCGAGGCCGAGATCATGGATTTTGGCATGTTCGGCATCGTCAGCAAGACGCTGCTCAACTCGATGAATTGGTTGCACGGCAAACTCGGCACCTACGCCGCGGCGATCATCGTGCTGACCCTGATCATCAAGACAATGCTGTGGCCGCTGCAAAACAAGGCGACCAATTCCATGAAGCGCATGCAGCTTCTCCAGCCGAAGATGACGGAGCTGCGGGAGAAGTACAAGGACGACCCGACCCGGATGAATACCGAGGTCATGAAGCTCTACAAGGATTACGGGGTGAACCCGCTGAGCGGGTGTCTGCCGATGCTCATCCAGATCCCGATCTTCTTTGGCTTCTACAACATGCTCGGTAAAGCGGTGGAACTGCGGAACAGCAAGTTCCTGTGGGTGCAGGATCTTTCGCAGCCCGACACGATCTGGCATTTCCCGAGCGTCGGCTGGCCACTGAACGTACTGCCGCTGCTCATGGCGGCGACGATGCTCTGGCAGATGGCGCTCTCACCGAAATCCGGCGACCCGATGCAGCAGCGCATCTTCATGTTCATGCCGCTCATCTTTATCGCCTTCTGCTATAACTTTGCTTCTGCGTTGGCGCTTTACTGGACGGTGCAGAATTTGTTTTCTGTCGTGCAACTCTACGCGACCCGCAATCAAGCTCCTCCGATATTGGAGAAGCCTGCAGCGCCGCGGAAGAAGAAGTAGCGTCACAATTTTCCTATGAGCCTGAACCCACGCGAGACACTTGATACGATGCTGGGGCTCCTTGGCTTCGCCTGCGAGATCAAGGAAATCCAGCACGAGCACGGTCTCACGCTGCAGGTCTATACGGCGGACAAGGATCGATTGATCGGACGCAACGGCGCGGTGCTCGAAGACCTCCAACTCCTGCTCAACCGGACGTTGCAGGCCAAGGACAAGAACGCGCCCAAGGTGCAGGTCGATATCGAGCATTGGCGCGAAATGAAGGACGACGCGCTCGCTCATCGCGTGCGCCAGATCGCCGAGATCGTCCGCCAGACCGGCCGGCCTTATCACCTCGAACCCATGAACGCCTACGAGCGCCGGATCGTGCACAACGCCTTCAAGGACGACCCGGAAGTGATGACGTGGAGCCCGCCGGACGATTCCCGGATCAAGCGTATTACCTTGCGCAAGCGCCAGTCCGCGCAGCCTGAGCAATAACGGTCCGCGCGGCGACCGAACTTTTCCGAATCTCCGGTTGACAAACCCAGTGAAGGCCACCAATGTCGCGTCCCTTTTCCCCTAGCGACGTGTCAATACGCCTTATGACCAGCCAACTTCTCGAAGAAGCCTCCAAAGTGATTCCGAGCCACCAAGTGCTCGTGAACGTCGTTTCCAAACGCGTCCGCCAGTTGACGGCTGGTCATCGCCCGATGGTGGAGACCGGCCCACGGATGGGCTTTTCGGACATCGCCCTCACGGAGATCATCGAAGGCAAGCTGACGTTTACGCCAGCTACGGTGGAATCCGAGGAGAGCGCTAACTAAGCGCGTTCGCGCCGGGCGCGCCGCATTATGAGCGCGGAAATTTCGGTCAACCGCAAGGCCCTGCGGGACTACCACATTCTCGAGCGATTCGAAGCCGGGCTCGAACTCAAGGGCACGGAGGTCAAATCCATCCGGGGTGGATTCGCCAACATCAACAACGCTTTCGCGCGTGTCGAGAACAGCCAGGTGTTTGTCTACGATGTGGACATTCAGCCCTACGCGCGGGCGAGTTTCGACCAGCACGAACCGAAGCGCTCGCGGCGGCTGCTCCTGCATAAACAGGAGATCACTCGACTCTTCGGTCTCACACAGATCAAGGGCCACACGCTCGTGGCGTTGCGCATGTATTGGAAGGATTCGCGGGTGAAAATTGAGATCGGTGTGGGCAAGGGCAAGGAGTCCGTGGACAAGCGCCAGGATCTCAAGGATAAGGCCACCAAACGCGAGACCGACCGCGAAGTCGCCCGCTTCAACAAGCGCCACGCCTAGCCGCCGAGCATCGACATTTCCGCTTTCGGCTGCGTTGTGGGCTGACTCGATCTTAACTCCGAGTAGCGATCGCCGCGCGCCTGCCACACCGCAGAAATGAGGTGGGCCATTTCTGCGTCGCTCGCTCCGTGGCGCAGCGGAGCGCGCAGATCCGTACCAGTGCTGGCGAAGAGGCAGGTGAAGAGGTGACCATCGGCGGAAAGCCGGGCGCGGGTGCAGTCGCGGCAGAAGGGCTGCGTCACGGACGCGATGATCCCGATCTCGCCACCATCGTGCTGCCGGTAACGGCGGGCGACCTCGCCGCGGTAATTTTCTGGCAGCGGGATCAGGGAGACCTTGCGGCCGAGCAACTCGAGAATGTCCGCCGCCGGGACCACGTCCTGCATGCGCCAACCGTTGGAATTGCCGACGTCCATGTATTCGATGAAACGCAGGACGAAGCCGCTTCCGCGGAAGCGTTCGGCCATCGGCACGATCTCGCCTTCATTCACGCCACGCTTCACCACCATGTTGATCTTGATCGGCGCGAAGCCCGCCGTCAGCGCGGCGTCGATGCCGCGCAGGACGCGTTGTACCGGGAAATCCACGTCGTTCATCGCGCGAAAAATCTCATCGTCGAGCGCATCGAGGCTGACCGTGACTCGGCGCAGCCCGGCGGCGCGCAAGAGCGGCGCGTCTTCTGCGAGTCGCGAACCGTTCGTCGTGAGGGTCAGATCGCGCAAGTGTTCGATGGTCGCGAGTTGCGCCACGAGGCGGTCGAGATTGCGCCGGAGCAACGGCTCGCCCCCGGTGAGGCGCAGTTTTTCCACGCCGAGTCCGACGAAGATGCGCGCGAGGCGGGCGATCTCTTCGAAGGTCAGCACCGACTCCTTGGGGAGGAAATCATACCCGCGCCCGAAGACTTCCTTGGGCATGCAATATCCGCACCGGAAATTGCAGCGGTCCGTAACCGATAAGCGCAGATCCCGGAGCGGACGGTGGAGTTGATCTCGGAGTGGGGAATTCACGCTGGTCCAAGCACTAGTCCGTGACAGGGGAAGGGGCAAGCGGGGGAGTGTCCTTCATTCGCGCGCGTCGATCGAAAAAGCAAAACGCCCCGGCGTAAACCGGGGCGTTTGCGAAACTAGGATATTGAGAAGCGAGGCTTAGTAGCGCTTGGAGTAGCCGCCACCACCACCACCGCCACCGCCGCCACCACCGCCACGGCGCTCGCCGCCACCACCACCGCCGCCGCCGCCGCCAAAGGAGCGACGTTCGCCGGGAGGACGGTCTTCACGAGGACGGGCCTCGTTGACAGTCAGGGCGCGGCCTTGGACGGTCTTGCCGTGGAAGAGGCTGATCGCCTTCTGCGCTTCATCAGCGGAGGCCATGGTGACGAAGGCGAAGCCGCGGGACTTGCCCGTGAACTTATCCTGCATCAGCGCCACTTCGGAGACAGTGCCCGCTTGCGCGAAGGTGTCTTGGAGGTCGATTTCGGTTGTATCGAAGGAAAGATTTCCCACGTAGAGTTTGCTGGACATGATGTTGTTTTCTTTAACCAAGCGTGGCCTTCGATGGCTGTTTCCGACTGTCGGATCTCAAAACTGCCACTGAAGTCCGCGGGGTTACCGCGTCACGAAACAACTAGCAATCTACCAAACCCAAAAAGGTTCCAAACTTGTGCGGCGGAGCAGACACGAGATTCTCCAACGAAGCAAGCGGTATTTCCGAAAAATTCTACCCGAGGCGGTAGACGATGCGCGCCTTGTTCAGGTCGTAAGGAGACATCTCGATCTTCACCCGGTCGCCATTCGTGAGGCGGATGAAGCGTTTGCGCATCTTGCCGGAGATGTGGGCGAGGACGGTGTGTTTGTTCGCGAGTTCGACGCGGAACATGGTTCCGGCGAGCACGGAGGTAATTTTGCCTTCGGTTTCGATAACTTCTTCAACTGCCATAATAAGAGACACTGCGGGCGCCGATGGAACAGCGCGGAAGGAGCGGCGAGGGCCGGTTCCTGAGGGTTGCGGGAAGCTTTCAGAGAAGCCACTTCGGGCCGGCACACGCCGGTCGAGGAGCGCGGAGCATCGTCGCTTTCGGCAGAAATGCAAGGCGCAAGGCTGGGAACGTCGAGAATTCTCGTGCGAAGTGTCTCAGCGCAATTCCGGGCGAATCGGAGCTTTCCAAGCCATCGGAAAAGGCGCCGCGGCTAGCGAGGGGCCGCACCTTTTTTGGCGTCGTAGTCGGCCCAGAATGTCGCTGCCGGGCGTGGGCCCTGCGGGCCTTCACCGGGAACGACCTCGGCTTCGATGGCCTGCAAAGTCTTGCTCTGCCGCAGTCCCGTGAGTCCGGCGGGTAGCACATCGACGCTCAGTTTTTCGAGATTCGGCAGCGAAAGCACGGCGCTGAAGTTGGTGAGTTTTTTACAATTCCGCAGGTCGAGTTCCTTGATCGGCGCACCGTGCAGCGGCGAGAGATCCACGACTGGCGAGCCCGCGAGATTCAAGCTCTCGAGCGGCACGCCGCGCAGCGCGAGCAGGCTGACGATGATGGTGTTCTTGAGGTTGAGCGAACGCAGCGGCATGTCTTTCACCACCGAGAGATCGTAGACCTTCGTTCCTTCGAGACTGAGCGTGTGGAGTGGTGCGCCTTTCAGCGGTCCGAGTTCGCGCGCCGGGGTGTTGTCGAGGATCAGCTTGCGCAGTGGCACGCCTTGCAACGGCACGAGGCCGATGACTTTCGTGTTGGCGAGGTTGAGCGATTGCAGGCGTTGACCGCGCAACGGCTCGATATCGGCGATTGACGTGCCGCTCAGGTCGAGGCTGTCGATCTGCAGTCCACGGATCGGGTCGAGCGTGCGCAGTGCCTGGCCCGCGAGGTTGAGCTGTACCAGGCCTTCGTTGTCCACGGTCAGTCCGTAACGATCCTTGCCGAGCGACGTGGCGAGGCGCTGGTCGATGATCTTCCGCCGGCCTTCGGCGTTCAGCTTCATCTTGTCCACGTAGGAAAGTGCGGGGCCGGTGGCGCCAGCGGATTGGAGATAACGCAGGAGGTCGCGCGCCGCGTCGTTTTTCCAGCGCGAGGGATCGGCGGCGATGCCTTTCATCTTGTCCACTGCGCCGAGCACATTCGCGGTGCTGGCGGCGGTGGGGTCGTGCTGCTGCGCGACCTTGAGCGCTTGCGCGGCGTCGTTCCAGCGTTCCAGCCCGAGCAAGGCCCACGCGCGCTCCCAGTAGGCGCGCGGTTGTGCGGGGTCGATGGCGAGGCTGACGTCGATGTGCTGGATCGCGGCGTCAAACTGCTGCGCGTCCGCTTCCATGGCCGCGAGCTTGAGGAGCGCGGGCGCCTTGGTCTTGATGCCGGCGACGAAATCGCTGGCCCGCTTCGCTTCACGTTTGGCGCGCAGACTTTCCAGCACCGCGGCGCCGCCGAAGAAGAGACTGGTCCCGACGACGATGGCTGCGGCGAGCGACACCGTTTTGTAGCGGCGCACGACGAAAAGAAACTGCCGGACTGGTCCGACCTGCTCGGCAGCGGTGATCGTCGCGTTATTGTATGAGGCGAGATCGGCCTGGAGCGCTGCGACGTTTTGATAGCGTGTCGCGGGAGTGGGCGCCATCGCCTTCGCCGCGATGGCCACGAGCGGATCAGGGATGCGCTGGCGCGGCAGGTGAGGGTAAACCTGCCCGACATCGAGCCGGTCCGTTTTCGCTTCGGCGGCGAGCTTGAGCGCCGTGGTGCGGTCGTCGCCCATGAGCGGCGGACGCAACGCGAGGATGTGGTAAAGCGTCGCGCCGAGCGCATAGACATCGGCGCGCACGTCGAGCGCGGCGGATTCGCCGCGGGCCTGCTCCGGCGCCATGTAGTGCGGCGTGCCGACGATCCCGATCGCGGGGTCGGCGGATTTGTCATCGAGTCGTTTGGCCGAGCCCCAATCCATGACGAGCACTTCGCCGAAGTCGCCGATGTTGATGTTCTCCGGCTTGAGATCGCGATGGACCACTCCTCTCGAATGCGCGAATGCCACGGCGTCGCAGACCTTCTGGAAAGCGCCGAGCAGCGCGCGCAGCGGATATTTTTCCAGCGCCGCCGGCTGCTTCTCGCGGAGCAGTTCCAGCACTTTGCCGAGCGTCATGCCGCGCAAGACCTTGGTCGTGTAGTAAGGCCGGTTTTTCTCGTCGGTGCCGAGTTCGTGGATCGGCGGAATGCCCGGGTGCTCGAGCTGACCGGTGATCTGTGCTTCCTCGACGAATCGCGCGATGTCTTCCTCCGAGCCGCCGGGGCGCAGAACTTTCATCGCGAGGTCGCGCCGGATTGCGGAATCGTGCGTGTCGAGGACCGCTCCCTCTTCTTCGCGGCGCAGGATTTTCTCGATGTCGTAGCGCCGCTCTACGACGACTTCGCGCGCCACCATATCAGTCACGGTGGCCGATGGATCGAACGCTGCGTCCCCCGTGAGATGCGCCTCGAGGATCACCGCGCCGATCTGGATTGGCTGCGCCGGCCACACCCGCGTGTTGTCCTTCACCGGCTGCCCGTTGACGAAGGTTCCTGCTTCGCTGCCGAGGTCCTCGATGAAAATTTCACCGTCATCGATGGTCAGCCGCGCATGCTTCGGTGCGACTTGCGGGGCGTCGATGACGAGATCGGCGCCGGGATCTTGGCCGATGATGTATTCGCCGTTGGAAAAACTCTTGCGGACGACTTCCGCGCCGTCCTTGGAAACGATGATGTCGATTTGCGGGATGGCCATGATACGCGTGGCCAAGAAGCTGCCGAACGACTTTCCGGGAAGCGAGTCTTTCTTCTGTGCGCATCCCGCGCCGTTGCGGCCTTAGAGGCCGTCCGGATGCCGCGCGATAAAGCCCGCGGGATTCCGGTGCGTGAGCCGCCAGCGCGGGCCTTCGCCCGAGGTGTAGCGGTCCATGTCCGTCGTATCGAGGCGCAGCCCGGCGACGATCGCGTAGACGTGTCCGTCCTTCGCGTAGATCGTGATCCAGCGGCCACGGCCGGGATTGCCGTAGTTCCGGAAGGAGCCCGAGACTGTGGGTTTGCTGAGCTTGCCGGCGTGCTTCAGGAGAAACGAAACGGTGGCCGAGCAGTCGTAGCCATCCACGTAGAAGCTACCGTGACCGCCGCCCCAGACGTAGGGCTTCTTGCGAAGAAAGTTGGTCGCCCAGATCGCGCGTTTCACGACTTCCGGGGCATTCTCGGGCGCGTAGGCGATGCCGGTCTTCGGATCGACGGCGGCCTTGTCGCCCGGAATCGTCGGGCCGGAAGTGGGCGGCGTGGCCGAGGTGTAGTTGGCTTCGGCAAGCGGCGCGAATGAGAGGAGCGCCACGGCCAGACCTAGGAAGGTGGCGAGAGAAGGGCGGTGAAGTTTCATACATCCCTTGAGTCGCAAAAATAGGGCCAACCTCGGTAAGAATTTCTAGAAAAACTACTGAGCCGTACTTGGGATTGCCTGTTTTCAGAGGGAAAGGCGGGTCCTTCCTGAGCCGGCTTTTGCTCGCCGGCTTCTCGTTTTAGCGAAAAAGCGAGTCCACCCCCATCGCCGACTTGCGCATGAACTTCGGGAGCGCCTTCCGGTGACGCACTTGAAAGAGCCGGTAGATCCACGAGAGCACGTTCAGCGTGAAGACGCGGTCGAGCACGTGGCGATAGCCGCGCTGGCGACGCACGACCAAGCCCGCCACCCAAGCCACCGTCCTCCGCCCGATCTGCGATGCCTCGAGCGATGTGCGAATCCGATAGCGCTGTCGTTGGGAGCGCGGCCAGCGCTTTTTGTAGGCCTTCTTTGCCTCCTTGATCTGCCGCTCCAGCGCTGGGTCCGGCGGCAGCAGGTAAAAGCGCCGGGCGAGCAGGATCATCTCAAAAGTGTCGCGCATGAATGCGATGTCGTCCTCGGGCAGCGCGAGTTCCCGCGCCAGATCCTGCATCCGCGGGAAGTTTTCAAACGCGGCTTCGCCCTCACGCACCGCTTCCTCCGGGTCGCTGACGAAGTGCGCGATGACCCGCCGCACGGCGTCGTGGATGAAAACGGAATCCCAATACACATGGAGCAGCGGCGGGATGCGCACGCGGCGAAAGAAGAGCTTCTGCTCGGCAAACTCGACGATGTAGAGCAGTTCGCGGATGACGATCTCCGACCGCCGCAGGAGTTCCAGTGCTCCGGGTGCGCGCTCGGCGCCGAAAAATTCGCCCACCGTTTCCTCCACCGACCGTCCATCGCGCAGCACCCGGATCGCCGCTGCCGCATTCAGCTCGATCCACACGCCGTTCTCGTCGAGAAAGGCGCGCCGCCGAAACGCGTGCCAGCCGCCCGTCTGACACCACACGGAGAAGCCCACGACATTCCGCGCGCCCTGCAACTCGCGCGCATACCGCTCCACATCCCAGCCGATGAAAGACGGATATTCCCCCGCGCCTTCATACTCCCGGCGCGCCTGCAATTCGATGATCTTCGGCAGATCGATACGGAAGAAATGGCGGTTCAGCGGCAGGTAGCGAAAGAAGTCCGACTCGCCATATTTCATCGAGAGGATGAACGCGGGGGAGATGATGCCGTCCAGTGCCTGCGCCAGTCTTCCGCGGTGCCAGATGAGATCGCCCACGAGGTGCGCGCCTACTGTCCAGGTGCGGAAGATCAGCTTGCGTCCACGCTGTTCGAAGATCGGGAGCAGCGAGTGCAGCATGCGATTCACCTGGGCCGCGGTGCGGAGGAAAAGCCGACTGCGCAGCGGATCGCTCACGTCCAGACCGTCGCTCTCGCCGATGCGGAGGATCACGCCTTCCACTTCCGGGAAGTCATCGAGAAACGCCGCCACTACTTCGCCAAACCACGTCTCGGCCGCGTCCACGCGGTCGCGGAGATGTGCGTCCACGGCTGGCGTGGTCGTCAGGAAATCGCTCGTCAGGAAGATGCGCAGCCCTGCCGCGCGGAGGATTGCGAAACATTGCCGAAACTCCTCGCGCAGCACCGCGTTGCGCTCCCTCACTTCCTCTTCCAACCAAGGATGCAGGCTCAGGTGCGCGACATCGTCGAGCGACGTAGCGTTGTAACCAAGCGTCCGCACTTTCCCGGCAAAGACCGTGAGTTCCGCGCGGATCGCCGCCCACTGTTCCAATCGCTGCATGCCGCTCGTCGCGAGATGGGGAAAAGGGATCTTCGACCAATTGATGACCCGCCGCGCATAGCCGCGGAAGAACGGGCCGATGGCGTCGATGAGGGCGAGTTCCATGTCGCGCACACCCTGGCTGCGAGGCACCCCCGCTGACAATGCGCCGAATGCAACAGTTCAGCGGCGAGGCTCGTCCGGCCTTAACTCGGGCGCAGAGCGATTTCCTGCTCGGTGGCCAGTCGCACCTTGTCGCTGCGCATCCGCTCGCGGCGGTTTTGATCGAAGATGCCGGTAATCAGCAACCCGCCGGAGATCGTCCCGACGGATTCCACGACGAAAAAATCCCGCTCCTCAACGGCCTGCCCTTCCTTGCCACAAACGACCATTACCCGGTCGCGGTGATCGCGGTAGTAGTCTTTGGCGGTGCGGGTTTCCGATGATTCACTGACCAGATTTGTTTCCACCTCCAAAGTTACGTCGACTTTCGCGAAAGCACGAAGGGTCATTCGCGAATCTCGCGGCACTTGGGGAAACGAAAACCGGGACTCTGCACGCGAGGTGCAAAGTCCCGGAGAATGGAAACCGGCTGAGGCCGGCGAACGATTACTTCTTCGGCATGACCACGGTGTCGATCACGTGGATCACGCCGTTCGAGCCGACGATGTCCGTCTTCACGACCTTGGCGCCGTCCACGGTCACCTTGCCATCCGCGACGACGACATCCAGTTCGCCGCCCTGCACGGTCTTGACCTTGCCGGTTTTCACATCGGCAGCCAGCACTTTGCCAGCGACCACGTGGTAGGTCAGGATTGCGGCGAGCTTGGCCTTATTTTTAGGCTTGAGCAGGTCGTCCACCGTGCCAGCGGGCAGCTTGGCAAAAGCCGCATTCGTCGGCGCGAAGACGGTGAACGGGCCAGTGCCGCTCAACGTTTCCGCGAGGCCCGCGGCTTTCACCGCGGCGACGAGGGTGGAGAAATCATCATTACCCGCAGCGATGGCGACGACGGTTTTCGAGGAGGAGTCCGCGGCGAAGGTGCGCGGGGTGAAGCTGCCGACGAGCAGCGTGGCGATGGCGAGGGTCAGGATTTTTTTCATTGGGAGTTGGTCTTTCGGTTGTTTGGTTTATTTGCACCCGTGGTTTCGAGTGTGCAGTTTAAACGCGCGCGGTCTCGCCGGTGGGCGCCAATTTAATTTATTAAAAAACGGCGTCGCCTGCATCCAACGGCGCGCTTCCGTCGCATGCGCGAGCGCTTATCTTTCCCTGAGAAAAGCGAACCATTTCCCGACGGGTGGGACGTCTGCCAGACGCCGTGCTCGCTGCCGCCGCGACGTGATCTCCGCTATTGACGGGTCACCTTCAGGCGGATGAAACGACCAGCCTTCCCGGTCACGGTCACAGGGTCTTTGATCACGAGCGTCTGCCAGCCGAGTTCCGGTTGGTCGGGCCAGGCTTCGGCTTGATGCTGCGGCAGGAGTGGATCGAGTGAGATCCACGGTCCAGCGAGGGAGTCGGACACTTCGACGGCGAGCGTGATGCCAGTGGCATCGAGGCGCCGCGCAAAGGTCAGCGTGAGGAAATTCTCCTCGGCGATTTTAGTAATGCCCACCGTCGGCTGGCCCACGGTGTTGGCCGTGTTCGCGGCTAGCCCGAGCGCGTATTCCAGAAGGTTCGGGAGCCCGTCCCGGTCGAGGTCGCCGGAATCGCTGAGGCTGGTGGCGAGGCGCTGATCCTGCAGCCACGACTGGTAAGTCATGAGGCCGGTCGAGTGTCCCGTGCCGCCCCCGGCGGTGACCGAGACGACGAGCGACCACGCGGAATCGCCAGCCGCGCTGGTGGCACGGATACGGTATTCGTAGGTAGTGCCGAGCGCCGCAGTAGTATCGGTATAGGTCGTGGTATCCGGCGCCGCCGTTTGCAGCAGGGCAAAGGAATCGCCCACGATCCGGCGTTCGATTTGGAAGCCGGTTTCGGTGCTGGTGTTATCCACCCAGGTGAGGGTGATCTCGGCGCCGGCTCCGGCAGCAGCGGTTAGGAAGGAGGGGCGTTTCGGCAGCGGAGAAGCATAGGTCACCTGGAGCGTCGGTGCCGGCAGCGTCGGGTGCTCCTTGGAGGCAAACACGATGGAGGCTGTAGGGGTGGTGGTGTTCATCGCATAGCTAACAAGGCCGTTCGCGCCCTTGTTGGCGTTGATCTGGGTGATTGACGCATCCAAGGCGATGACACTTCCCGCGCTTGGCACGCTGGAGGCATCGGTCGTGAGACTGGAGACCAGAGTCGTGCCGGCGAGGAAGCCGTTCGTGGCGGTATTGTTCAGCGGTGCGTTGGTCCAGTTGATCGTGGACTCGCTCCAGCCATCCGCGGAGTCGGGGAGGAAGACGAGCCGGGCCGTGAAGACAAAGTTGACCATCGAAAGGTCTTTCGTCTCCTGAATGGCGAGACGCAGGACGGCGGTCTTCAGCGTCGGCAGTCCGCTGACGTCGAATCGATAATAGGTCTTGGCCGCTGCGGTGAAGGATCCTGCGGAAGAATTTCCCGCGACCGAGAGGCCGGTTTCGCTGCCGAAATTGGTCGCCGGAGCGGAGGCCTTCACGGTGGCATCGGCATTGGAGGAGGCTCCCGAAGTCCGATATTCAAAGACATCCCCCGGTGGTGCGGTGACGCGCAAGGTGGGAGTCGCCGGGCCGTTCCCGGAGGAATTGAAGGCAAACACGCGATACTCGTACGCCGTGTCTGCCGCGACGGCGTCGTCATTGAAACCGAGTGTGGCGGCATCGAGGTCCACGATTTGCGCGAAGGTGCCGTTTTCGGTGCGCCGCTCGATGCGATAGCCCGCGGCGGAAGGCGCGGCCGTCCAACTCAGTGCGACCCGCGAAGGCGTGGGCTGGCTGAAGGCGAAGCTGCCCGGCGCGCCTGGCACGCTGACGCTGCCGAAGGTTAGGTTCTGGAAGTTGGCGGTTTGGAAATTGGCCGAGTAGGTGGTGGCGGACCAGTCATCGGAGTGATGGAACAAGCCCCACTGCGCCGTGCTGGTCATCGGCACAGTGGCGCTGCCGAGCGTCGTCCAGACGTTGCCGTCGGCGGAACATTCGGAGGTGAAGCTATTGCCGGCGCGGGTGATGCGCAGCCACTGCGGGGTGATCGCGGTGAGGGCATTGCCGGTCAGGACCGAGGTGCCGCCGGTGGTGGTGCGATAGAGGAGCTTTGAGCCCACGGTGGAGTTGCTGGTCGTCACGGTGCCGGCCATGAGCGCGCCGGCATTCGTCGAGTTCTCGCGGATCATCACGGCGTAGCGGGCGCCGGATTGCGCAGGCGAAGCCGCCGGCACCAGGGCCGTCATCACGCCATCGCCGGTGCGGGTTTGATAAACGAACTGCCCCGCTTCCGAGCCGACGGCGCCCGCCAGGCCGGTGCCGCCGATCGTGGCGGAACTGAAGCTGCCCTCCGCCTGTACGGCGAGCGACGAGCCGGTCACCGCGCCGATGATTGCCTGGGTCCACGGTCCCGGGAGCGTGGCGGTCGGATCTTCGATGAGGACGGAGATGGCGTTGTAGGTGCCGATACCGGTCCCAGTCGCAGGGCTGCTGAGGGTGATGCGGAATTGCCGGGGTTGTTGCGCGCTCGGTGTAGCGGCGATAGGCACGTTGACGGTTTTCTCCCCGGTCTCACCGTCGGCCCAGTTCAGCGTGTCCGTGGTCGCGGTGTAGTGCGTGCCGGCGATGGCCGTGGTGTTCGACGTGGCGACATTGACACTCACCGGCCCGTTCACGCCGCCAAAACGCTTCACCGCAATGAGCGCTGTCCCCACGTTTTTGCTGACTTTGGTGAAGGTCTCGTTGAATTCGAAGAAACCCGCGGTGGCGTCGAAAGACACCTCATTGCTGGCCAGCGAGTCACCGCCGAGTCCGGTGGCGACGACGCGGTAGTAATAGACGTTGCCGTTCACAAACGGACCGGGATCGGTGTGGCCGGTCGCGCCCGCGCCCAAAGTAGCCAGCGTGCTGTAGGTCCCCGCGCCGCTCACTTTGCGTTCGATGCGGTAGCCGGTTTCATCCGTGGCGTTGTCCAGCCACGTCAGTTGCGCGTTGACCGCGCTCGATTGCACCACAGCGAGACTGCTGGGATTGAGCGGCGCACCGGTCGCGGTGGCGTTCACAGCGAGTGTGGCCATCTCGCCCTGGCTGAGGTTTTGATACGTGCCGCCCGGCGAGGTCTCCGACTTCAGCGTGCGGACGAGGTAGGTGTAGCTTTGCCCGGCGAGGCCCGTGGCATCGGTGTAAGCAGGCGCGGCCAGCGGTGTCGTGGTTAGGCGCGTAAAAGGGCCCGCCGGATCGTCCGCGCGGAAGACGTGGTAGCCGAGCAGCGCTGTTTCCGTGGAAGGGCTCCACGCGAGGTTCACCTGGCTGCTGGCACTCGTCGCGGCGAGATTGCGCGGCGGTTCCACGATGTGCATGCGCAGCGAAGGATCGCCCAGCAGACCGCAGTGAGTCCCGCCGCCGGCGAAGTTGATCGGTGAATAGACCGGGTTGCTAAAGGACGAGAACTGCGAGTTCATCGACACGCGCATCGAGTAGCCGACCGTTTCTCCCGTGGCCATGTGATGCATGAAAAAGGTCGGTCGTCCGGCCCAGAAGCAAGTCAGGGCGAGGCCGTCGCCCGTGGCATTGCCCGCCAGTGGCGCACGCATGAAGTTGTTCGTCACGTCCCAGTCGCCGAAGTAACTGCCGAAGAGCGAGACGAAGGCTGCCTTAAACGGCCGGCGGCCAAAATCCGCGGTCGCTCCGACGCCACTGGCGAGTTCATAGCTGCCACCACCGTTGCCATTCGCCATCAGATACGTGTTCGTCGCGGCGGGAGCCCACCAGTTGTTCGTCGGCGCCTCGTCGAATGTCACTTCCGGCGGTCGCCCTACAGCCGTAAATCCCCATGCCCAGCCGGTCCGCATGAAGGACTCGCCGCCGAAGGCGCCAAACCCATCGCGGATCAGCACGCGGCGCTGCACATTGGCGTAAGCGCCCTGCTTGTATTTGAAGTCATGCGCCTTGCGTAGGTAGCGACGCAGCAGCGCTGTCTCGGTGACGTTCGAGGCTGGCGCCCGTTGCATGTTCACCAAATCCACGCGACCGACCATGAGCTCGAGGGTGCTTGGAATGGTGGATTGATCCAGTCGCCCGTCCCCGGGGATATTCGTCAGGCGCACATTAGCCGTGATGGAGTTGTTCACCGACGAATCCGTCCATGTCCCGTCCATGTCGCCGTAATAGCCATCCGCGGACCACGCGCCGCCGTGATTGCCGTGCCCATCCCAGGCCGAGTTGCCGGCATACGGCACCGGGACGTGGCCGAGGATATAGACCTGCTTCACATTCGCCGGATCGGCATCGTAGGCAGCCTTGATCAGCGCCTTCGTATCCGCCACCGCCGTCACATCGGTCAGCGAATCCCGGCGCGCGGCGACGATCGTCTGCACCGTCCAGCCGTCCGCCGTGAGATCGTTTTTGAGCTGGGCAATTTCTGGCGCGAGCGGCGTGACCATGGTCGCATCGATGACGAGCAAGAGTTTCCCGCGGTTCTCGACGAAGGCGAGGTTGTAGCCGGCTGTGATGTAGCCGATCGCCGTGTTGGGCGAGATCGCCGTATAGGTACGCTGCATCCAGTATTCGTACTCCACCCCAGGCTGGGCGGTGTTGTCGGCGTAGCTCGTATCGGTCGTCGTCAATGTGGCCTGCTGCACCCAGGTCGGCGCGCCCTTGAGCCGGCGATGGATCACTTGCGCGGTGATGTTGGCGTTCTGCCGTAGCGTCCAGCTCAACGTGACGTGTGGCACCGAGGGAGCCACATCGGCCTTTAGATCGATGGCAAAGTCCCGGGTCGTCTGGGCCGGAAGCTCGGACCACGGGAACAGCAGCCCGATGACTAAAAGAAGGAAGAGACGTGCGATGCTTGTCGCCGGGCGGGGGCCAGTGGCGGTTTGGGCAGGGGAAAACATGAGCGGTTTGTACGGATATTTTCCACGTTGTAAAATGCCGCTTTGTTAAAGTTGATCGATACAAGGCGCTAGACGACAGCGAGAAAGCGCCGCAAAAGAAAAGTCCGTCAGCCCAGCAATCCCAAGGCGCTCAGCGCGTTTGATGTCTGGTCGCGCCTGACTGCGATCAGCGCCGCCGGGATGAGGAGAGCGATTGCCTGCTGAGATGCTTCTCGAGAAAAGCGATCGCCTGAGTACTCGCGGCCGTGGCCGCCGACGGGGAGAGCACGTGACCCTCGCCGGGGAAGAGCCGCACGACTGGTCGCGCACCGAGGCGGCGGGCTTCGCGCTCGAGTTCGCGGGCGTAGCGGGGGTCCACCCGCCGATCTGCGGTGCCGTGCAGGATGAGCGTGGGCGGCACCCTCTGGAGCCGCCCGCCGAGATAGTCAAACATCCCTCCCGCCAGTTCCGCGACTGCATCCACCCGAGCATCGCGCGAGGCCACGCTCACGCCGAGAAACGCGCCGAGCGAATAGCCGAAGATGCCGATGGAATCAGCCCGCACCCGCGGATGCGCCGCGGCAAAGCCGATGCCGTCGATCACCGTATCCTCCCAGACGTGCAGGTGCCGGGCGATCCCGCGATCCCCGGCGAAGATCGTGCCCGTGCGATCGAAGTAACGCACCATGAACGCGACCATGCCGCGTTCCGCGAGCGACTGGGAAAGCTGCTCCAGCTCCCGCTTTCCAAAAAGCGTGCCGGCCGAACTATGCAGCACCAGCACCGCCGGAAAGCGCCCTGGCGCCTTGGGCGCAAAAGTCTCGACGGAAATCCGCCGCCCGCCGCTCAGGAAGCTCTCGCGCTGCTTCTCCACCGCGTAGGTGCGCGAGGTCGCGGTCGAGACGGAAGAACCGAGCGGGGTCAACATGGCGAGGAAAAGAAGTCGGAGAAAAGTCATGAGCAGTTGGATCGCAGACCGGGGCGATCATGCGCGTGGAAAATGCGCCGGGAAACTTCCTGCGG
>Ga0209181_10004297_pt1 | contig 21307 bp, 19 predicted proteins | sample MAT05_FD_187208 | JGI IMG/M metagenome (GOLD analysis project Ga0209181, IMG submission 187208) | Freshwater microbial communities from Lake Fryxell liftoff mats and glacier meltwater in Antarctica - MAT-05 (SPAdes) (version 2) | ecosystem: Environmental > Aquatic > Freshwater > Ice > Liftoff... | reverse complement strand
GCACCTCATGTCGGGCCGCTGACCGCAGCACCGGCCACCGGCAGGTGCTGCGCCGCGGTGACCCCCATCGAGACATAGAGGCTCGTCACCGCCTCGACGCTGAGCGCGGCCGGTGTCACCCAGGCCTCGGGCACGAAGAGCAGGCCGCCGCCGATGGGCACCGGTGCGGTGGGCACCAGCACCGTGACGCAGCGGCGGCCGTCCACTTCCAGCACCTCGGCCGACGTCTGCAGGGCCAGCACGACGGCGCCACCTTCTGCGCCGCCGAAGCGCAGCCACACCGCCTGCATGGCGCGCGCGGCCGTCGGGTCGCGCTGCGTGAACAGGGCCACCAGCCGCTGCACCGTGTCGTAGACCTGCCGCACCAGCGGTATGCGGCGCATCACGCCGTCCACCAGCCGCGCCAGGCCGCGCTGCAGGCCGGCTTCCACCAGCGCCCCAAGGCCCACCAGGACGCCGGCGACGACGCCCAGGCCCACGACGTAACCGAGGAATGCCGAGCCCAGGCCCAGCGCCACCAGCAGCGAACCGATCAGGCTGCTGGGCCCCACCATGCTCGCCACCACGCTGAGCGCCCAGGCGAAGATGGCCAGCGTGGCGGCCACCGGCAATGCCGCCAGCAGCCCGGTGATGAAGAGGCGCAGCAGGTGGGCGGGGGTGGGTTTCATGGCGGGGATTGTCGGTGCCGCAGCGGCACCGGTCTTCAGCGCGTCTGCGCGTCAAGGCCCGCTGCGGCCAGGCGCTGCACCACGTCTTGCACGTGCGCGGCGTTGCGCGTCTGCAGCACGAGTTCGACCTCGACGTTCTGCGCGCTCAGCGAGCTGAAGGCGCGCTGGTGGTGCACCTCGTCGATGTTGGCGCCGGCTTCCGCAACAACGGCGGTGATGCGCGCCAGCACGCCGGGTGTGTCGCGCGCGTTCACGCGGATGCGTGCCAGCCGGCCCGCGCGCACCATGCCGCGTTCGATCAAGGCCGACAGCATCAGCGGGTCGATGTTGCCACCGCACAGCACCAGGCCCACTTGCTTGCCGGCGAAGCGTGCCGGGTCCTTCAGCAAGGCGGCCAGGCCCGCAGCACCGGCACCTTCGACCACGGTCTTCTCGATCTCCAGCAGCATCAACACCGCCTGCTCGATGTCGCCTTCGTCCACCAGCACCATGTCGTCGACACGTTCGCGGATGATTTCGCGCGTGATCTGGCCGGGTTGGCCCACCGCGATGCCTTCGGCAATGGTGCTGGCGCCCTGCGCGTGGACAGTGCCCTTGATGGCGTTGACCATCGCCGGAAAGCGGCTCGTCTGCACGCCGATGATCTGTACAGATGGTTTGAGCTGGCGCACCGCAGTCGCAATGCCGCTGATGAGCCCGCCGCCGCCGACCGCGACGACCAGCGTGTCGAGACCGGGTTGGGCGCGCAGCATCTCCGCGCCTATCGTGCCCTGGCCGGCGATGACGGCTTCGTCGTCGAAGGGGTGCACGAAGCTCAAGCCCTGCGCAGCAGCCAGCGCCAGTGCGTGTTCACGCGCTTCGTCGAAGGTCTCGCCGAACAGCACCACCTCGGCGCCGAAGCCGCGCGTTCGTTCCACCTTCACGGTGGGCGTGTTGACCGGCATCACGATGACGGCGCGCAGACCCAGGCGCTGCGCGTGGTGGGCCACACCCTGGGCGTGGTTGCCGGCGCTGGCGGCGATGACGCCCTTGATGGGCATACCGCTTTCCAGCATCGTGGCCAGCTTGTTCAGCGCGCCGCGTTCTTTGAAAGAAGCCGTGAACTGCAGGTTCTCGAACTTCAGGAACACGCGGCAGCCGACGATCTGGCCCAGTGTCTTGCTTTCGACACAGGGCGTGTCGAGCACCTGCCCTTCCAGACGCGTTGCGGCCTTTTCGATGTCGGCGTAGCTGACCGCCATGTTCAGGCGGTGCCGCCCACGGTCAGGCGGTCGATGCGCAGCGTCGGCTGGCCCACGCCCACGGGCACGCTCTGGCCTTCCTTGCCGCAGACGCCGACACCGGTGTCGAGTTCCATGTCGTTGCCGATCATGCTCACGCGCATCATCGCCTCGGGGCCGTTGCCCACCAGCGTGGCGCCCTTCACCGGGTAGAGGATCTTGCCGTTCTCCACCCAGAAGGCCTCGCTCGCGCTGAAGACGAACTTGCCGCTGGTGATGTCGACCTGGCCGCCGCCGAAGTTGGTGGCATACAGGCCGCGCTTGATGCTGGCGATGATCTCTTCCTTGGTCTTGTCGCCGGCCAGCATGTAGGTGTTGGTCATGCGCGGCATGGGCAGGCTGGCGTAGCTTTCGCGGCGGCCGTTGCCGGTGGGTTTCACGCCCATCAGGCGCGCGTTCATGCTGTCCTGGATGTAGCCGCGCAAGATGCCGTCTTCGATCAGCACGTTGCGCTGGCTGACGTTGCCTTCGTCGTCGACGTTCAGGCTGCCGCGGCGGTCGGCCAGGGTGCCGTCGTCCAGCACCGTCACGCCCTTGGCTGCCACGCGCTGGCCCACGCGGCCGGCGAAGGTGGAAGAACCCTTGCGGTTGAAGTCGCCTTCCAGCCCGTGGCCCACGGCTTCGTGCAGCAGCACGCCGGGCCAGCCCGGGCCGAGCACCACGGTCATTTCGCCGGCGGGTGCAGGGCGGCTGTCCAGATTCGTCAGCGCGGCTTGCACGGCGTGGTCGACATAGCCCTGCATCACGGCGTCGGTGAAATAGCCGAGGCCGAAACGGCCGCCGCCGCCTGCGCTGCCGACTTCACGCCGCACCACGCCGGCCACCGTCTGCTCGGCGATGACGGTGACGTTCACGCGCACCATCGGGCGCACGTCGGCCGCGCGCGTGCCGTCGGCGCGCGCCACCAGCACCACGTCGTACTCGGCAGACAGGCTGGCCATCACCTGCGCAATGCGTGGGTCCTTGGCGCGCGCCATCTTCTCCATGCGTTCCAGCAACGCCACCTTCTGCGCGCTGTCCAGCGTGGCGATGGGGTCGGTGGGCGCGTACAGCACGCGGCTGGCCGCCACCTTGGGCGCGCGCGCCAGCTTCACGCGCTTGTTCTGGCCGGCGGTCGCGATGGTGCGCACGGTGCGTGCGGCGTCCAGCAGCGAAGCCACGCTCAAGTCGTCGGAATAGGCGAAGGCCGTTTTCTCGCCGGCCACGGCGCGCACGCCCACGCCCTGGTCGATGCTGAAACTGCCGCTCTTGACGATGCCCTCTTCCAGGCTCCAGCCTTCATGGCGTGTGGTCTGGAAATAGAGGTCGGCGTCGTCGACGCGGTGTTCGCGGATCGTGGACAAGGCCTGCTGCAGCGCGGCCTCGCCGATGCCGAAAGGTTCGAGCATCAGACCCTGGGCAATGGCCAGGCGCTCGATCGTGGGTTCACGGGTGATCATGGCTTCGGACCCTGGTGCAGCAAAGGACCCGCATTGTAGAAGTCGGCCCCCCGTTCGCCGTCCAGGGCATCAGGCGCTGTCGTGGCTGTCGTGGCTGTCGTCGTGGTCGCTTTGCCGGTCCCGCTCGGCCAGCGCGCGCTGGTACAGCGCCTTGCGCGGCGCGCCGCTCAGTTCGGCGGCCAGTGCCACGGCCTGCTTCAGCGGCAGTTCACGCAGCAGCACGCGCAGCGTCTGCAGTGCTGCGGCCGGCAGTTCGTCGGCCGCAGGGGCCTCGAACGGCAGGGCGTGCAGCACGACGACGAATTCGCCTCGCTCGTGATGCTTGTCGGCCGCCAGCCAGGCCGGCAATGCCGCTGCCGGGTGGGTGACGACGTTTTCGAACTGCTTGGTCAGTTCGCGGCACAAGGTCACCTGGCGCAAGGGCGCGGCTTCGGCCAAGGCCAGGGCCAGCTCGGCAATGCGGTGCGGCGCCTCGAAGAGCAGTTGCGTGCGGCGGTCGGCCAGCACCGAGGTCAGCGCCGCACGGCGTTCACCGCCCTTGGCCGGCAAGAAGCCGACGAAGCAGAAGGCCGATGCCTGGGTGTCACCTGCAGCGCTCAGCGCGGCCAGCGCACTGCTGGGCCCGGGCAGTGGCACCACGGCGTGGCCAGCAGCGCGCGCGGCGGCCACCAGCACGGCGCCGGGGTCGCTGACGGCCGGCGTGCCGGCGTCGCTGATGTAGGCCACACGCTGGCCCTGCGCCAGCAGCGCGAGCACGCCTTCGGCGGCTTCGTGTTCGTTGTGAGCGTGCAGCGCGCGCAGCGGCTTGTGCAGGCCCAGGTGGGTGAGCAACTGCGCGGCCACGCGGGTGTCTTCGCAGGCCACGGCGTCCACCAGGCTCAGCACGTGGATGGCGCGCAGCGTGATGTCGGCCAGGTTGCCGATGGGTGTGGCCACCACGTAAAGTGTGCCGGCGGGGTGATGCTGGTGGCCAGTGGCCAGGCGCGCCGCGTGCAGCAGGGGGGCGGGGTCGATGTTCACGAAGGCATTGAAGCGGTGGGCAGGCGTGGGCCAGAAGCAAACGGCAGCCGGCCGCACGGGCAGCACCACCGCGGCCGGTGCGGATTCGACTGCAGCAAGCGCGGATTCAACCGTCTCCCGCGAGGCTTCGACCGCCGCCAGCGGCACATCCACCGCCGCCAGTGGCGAGGCCGCCGAGTTGCGGGCGCTGGCGTGGCTGCAGGCCCGCGGGCTGGTGCTGGAGCAGCGCAATTATCGGGTGGCGCGCGGCCCCTCGGCGCGTGGCGGCGAGATCGACCTCGTCATGCGCGACCGCGACGGCACGCTCGTCTTCGTCGAAGTGCGCCAGCGCCGCGGCAGCCAGCACGGTGGCGCTGCCGCCAGTGTCACGCCGGCCAAGCAGCGGCGCCTGCTGCTGGCGGCGCAGCACTATCTGCTGCGCTTTGCCGCGCCGCCGCCCTGCCGCTTCGATGTGCTGGCGCTGGACGGCGAGCACATCGAATGGCTGCCCGCGGCTTTCGGCGCCTGAAAAGAAAAACGGCCCGCCGAAGCGGGCCGTGTCTGGCGGGAGGCCGAAGCCGGCCGTGGGTCAGGCCTGCTGGCGGCGGCGGCGGGTGACCGCGCCGATGCCGATCAGGCCCAGGCCCATCATCAGGTAGGTCGAGACTTCCGGCACCAACGAAGCGTTGATGAAGTCGGCGTGGATGAAGGTCGGCACGTAGCCGCTGAACTCGCCGAAGCTGCTGTTCAAGTTGCCGTCGATGTCGCCATAGGCTGTGCCGAAACTCAGTCCGTAGCTGTTCACGCCCGAGACCAACCCGTTGATGAAGTTCGGGCCGCCGGAGTCACCGCCAGCCACGCCCACTTCACGCAAGCCGACGCCGGTGTTGCAGAACTTCGGCGTGCCCGCTGGGATGGTGAAGTCGGGGTCGGCAGCCAGGCGGCACGAAGCGTCGTTGGTGGCCAGGCCGTTGTCGAAGTCGGAGACATACGAGAAGCCGACCTGCGCTGCGGGCAGGGCGGGGTTGTCGAAGACGCCGTCCCAGTAGCCGGCACCCCAATCGGCGTCACCGAAACGGAAGTCGTAACGGTTGTCGCCCGTGCGCAGGCGGCCAGTGGAGCCGCCACCCGCGGTGCCCGTGGCACCCGTGCCTCGCAGGCCGTAGCCGGCGACGGTGAAGTTCTGCCCTGTCAGGTCACCCCCGGTGTAGATGCCGTGCGAAACAGCCCACTCAGGCGCCAGGGTGTTCATGCGCAGCACGGCGATGTCGTTCTGGTCGATGACCTGGCCGGTGTAGCCCGCATTCACGAAGTAGTTCGTGACGGTGCGCGAAGTGGCCGCCGGGTTGTTGTAGATCGACACCGTCGGCGCCAGACCGGCCGCCGGCTGGAAGAACACAGTCGTGCTCAGCGGGTTGGCGGTGCCGAAGCCGTCGCTCACGCAATGGCCGGCGGTCAGGATGGACTGGCGGTCGGGCATCAGCGTGCCCGAGCACACGAAGCTGCCGCCTGCGCCGAAATTCATCAGCAGGCCCACCACACCACCGTTGGCCGGGAAGCTGGGCAGGTAGGCGGCATTGCCCGCGACGGAGTTCGTGCCGGTGCTGGCAAAGCCGGTCAGCATGCTTTGGGCCGACCACTGCATGCCGTTGAGCACGCCCGCGACTGATCTGTCGCGGTTGGCGGTTTGCGCCGAAACAGCCATCGAGGCCGCCAGGGCCAAGGCGGTGACAGTCATCTTCAGAAGGCGTGAGCTCATCATGTCGTGTGTGCGTTGGTGGAAGGACAGGGGCGACGATAAGCCCGCAAGTCGCCGTGAAACCGGCCGTCCCCGGGCCCGCGGGGCCCGTGTTCAGGGGGTTCCCTGTGACTTCGTGTGTCGAATTGCGCAGCAACTGGGCGCTGTGGTCGCGAAGGTGCTGAGCCGACGCGCGGGCTGCATCAAGCAGCGGCCTGTGCAACGAGGGCGTCTGCCAGGTGGCCTTGTGTGACCTGGTGCGCGGCGAGGCGTTGGCGCAGGGCGGTGCAGAGGCGGCGGAGTTCGGCAACGCAAACGACGATGCGAGCCTGCTCGGCCGGCGGCGGAATCGGGAATGCAAAGCCAAGGATCTTGGGAGATTTCCAGTTTGCAGGTCCGGTGCGTCGAGCGCTCGACAAGCCTGAGGATTTCCGGTTTGAACCCCTGGCAAAGCAAGTGTCGCCGATGCGAGAACCGAAACGTCGAGGTCTGCCGCCACTGAGTGTGCTGGCGCACCGACGCCGCGCAGGCCGGCCACCACGATGCTCGAGCTTTGGTGATTCACACTGAAGATGGACCGCAAGACGGCCAAGACAGTGAACGGCGCCGACTTGATGATTGGCACGCAGGGCGGTGTGAAGCTCAACGGCAACTTGCACGTCACGAAGACCGACATCGACTGCAGCATCGGCGTGTTCCACGTCGCCGATGCGGTGCTGATGCCGCCGGGCTGACGCCAAAGGCCCCTTTGATCAGGACCGGTGGCGCTGGGCACCGGCCATGTTCGCCCCTCCCCCTTCGAGAGCACATCATGAAAAAGCAATTCTTCGCCGCCGCCGTTGCGCTGGCCTCACTGTCGGCGCAGGCCGCAGACATCGTCGACACCGCCGTGGCCGCGGGCAATTTCAAGACTCTGGTCACCGCGCTGAAGGAAGCCGGCTTGGTCGACACGCTCAAGGGCCCGGGGCCTTTCACCGTCTTCGCGCCCACCGATGAGGCGTTTGCGAAGATTCCGAAGGCTGACCTGGACACGTTGCTGGCCAACAAGAAGAAGCTGAAGTCGGTGCTGACCTACCACGTGGTGTCGGGCAAGGTCATGTCTGCGGATATCAAACCCGGCAAGGTCAAGACGGTGCAGGGCGAGCAGGTCACCTTCTCCACGAAGGGCGGCGTGATGGTCGACAAAGCCAAGGTGGTGGCTGCCGACGTGGCCGCTGACAACGGAGTCATCCATGCCATCGATACGGTGCTGATGCCCAAGTAAGGCTGGCACCGGCGGTCCATGTCCAGGCGCTGCTTGCCGTACGTGGGCAGTCACATCACGATACTTGCGTTGCAAGCGCTGCTGCCGATGGCCGCGCTGGCATTGGTCGCATGGCTCGTGAGCTTGCGCATGAACGATGCGAGCATCGTCGACAGCGTGTGGCCGCTGTTCATCCTGACGGCCGCTGCAACTTATGCCTTGACCGCGCCGCAGCCTGGCCCGCGCACGCTGGTGGTGGTCGGCCTGGTTGCGCTGTGGGCCGTGCGGCTTTCAGCTCATATCACCTGGCGCCACTGGCGCCAGCCCGAGGACCGCCGCTACCAGGCCATCCGCGCTCGCAACGAGCCCCACTTCCGCTGGAAGAGCCTGGTGCTGGTGTTCGCCTTGCAGGCGGTGCTGGCCTGGGTCGTCTCTGCGTCGGTGCTGGCAGCAGTCGTGAAAACTGGAGCCTGGAACTGGGTCGATACGCTTGCGGTGTGTCTCGTCGTGGTCGGCACCTTCTACGAGGCCGTGGCCGACTGGCAACTGGCCAGCTTCAAGGCCGACCCGGCCCACCGAGGAAAGGTCATGGACAGTGGCTTGTGGCGCAACTCGCGCCACCCCAATTACTTCGGCGAGTTCTGTGTCTGGTGGGGCTTCTATCTGCTAGCGCTTTCGGTGCAAGGTTGGTCGTGGGCCATCGCCTCGCCTGTGCTGATGACGATTCTGCTGGTCAAGGTTTCGGGCGTGGCCTTGCAGGAAAGGGACATCGCAGAGCGGCGTCCGGGCTACCGCGAATACATCGCGCGCACGAATTCGTTTTTCCCGGGCAGGCGAAAGGCGCATGCGTAGATATGAGATCGGGCCGCGTCCGTTTCGCAGTCGCCGGCTTGCAGAGGCGGGCCTCCAAAAATGCCCTCGCACACCCCCTGTCATATGATGCCCGCCCATGCTTCAACAGCGCATCCAGCAGCAGTTCTTCGAGAGCGCTGACCTGCAATACCAGGCCGCCGAGGTTCTGGCGCGGCCCATTGCCGAAGCCACCGCCGCGCTGCTGGCGGCGCTGACGGGCGGCGGCAAGGTGATGGTTTGCGGCAGCGGTGCCGGCGCGGCCCTGGCGCCGCACTTCGCGCGCTTGTTTGCTGGCCGTTTCGAACGCCAGCGGCCGCCATTGGCCGCATTGGCCCTCGTCGCCGGCCCAGACGCCGCGCAGCAGGTGCGCGCCCTGGGCCTGCCCGGGGATGTGCTGCTGTACATCGACGACGGCGAAGGCCACAGCACCATGGTCATCTCGGCCGCCCAGGGCAAGGACATGACCATCGTCGTGCTCGCTGGCCGCGGCGCCCAGGCCTTCGGTGAACTGCTGGCCGAAACCGATGTGCTGGTGGCTGTACCCCACGAACGTGCTGCACGTGTGGCCGAGCTGCAATTGCTCGTGCTGCATTGCCTGTGCGATGCAGTCGATTTTCAATTGATGGGAGACCAAGCGCCATGAGCCTTGCACGCCTTACCTGTTCGACCCGCGCCGCCAATCGCGTGCTGCGCACCACGCTGGCCGCCTTGTTGCTGGGCAGCACGCTGGCCGGCTGCGCGCCGCTGCTGGTGGGCGGCGCCGTGCTCGGCAGCGGGCTGGTGTTCACCGACCGGCGCACCACCGGCATTCAGCTCGAAGACCAAAGCATCGAGTTGCGCGCTGCGGCCCGTGTGCGTGAACTGGCCACGCTGGGACGCGTCACCGTCACCAGCTACAACCGCATGGTGCTGATCACCGGTGAGGTGCCCGGTGCGGCCGAGAAGCTGGCCGTGGGGCAGGCGGTGGCCATGGTCGAGAACGTGAAGTCGGTTCTGAACGAACTGGGCGTGGGGGCGAACAGCCCGCTGGGTTCACGCACCACCGACACCTTCATCGAAAGCAAGGTGAAGGCGACGCTGGTCGACGCCAAGGACGTGCAGGCCAATGCCTACAAGGTGGTGTCCGAGCGCGGTATCGTCTACCTGATGGGCCGCGTCACCGAGCGCGAAGCCGCACGCGGCACCGAGCTGGCGCGTTCGGTCAAGGGTGTGGAGAAGGTCGTGCGCGCCTTCGAGCTGATGTCGGAACAGGAACTCGCCAACCTGGGCCGCGGTTCTGCAGCCACGCCGGCAATGGCACCTGCATCGGCACCGGCGCCTGTATCTGCACCAACACCGGCACCCGTATCGGCCCCCGCGCCGCAGCTGGCACCGATGCCGGCGCCCACGCCGCTGACGAAGTAGGCCGACCCGGCCGCTACTTTTTCAGGCGGCGGATCAGGCTGGAAGTGTCCCAGCGCTGGCCGCCCAGCGCCTGCAAGTCGGCGTAGAACTGGTCCACCAGCGCCGTCACGGGCAGCTGGGCGCCGTTTTTGCGCGCCTCGTCCAGCACCAGGCCGAGATCCTTGCGCATCCAGTCCACGGCAAAGCCGAAGTCGAACTTGCCCTCGGCCATGGTCTTGCCGCGGTTGTCCATCTGCCAGCTTTGCGCCGCGCCTTTGCCGATGACGTCCAGCACCAGCGGCATGTCCAGCCCGGCGCGTTGACCAAACGCGATGGCCTCGGCCAGGCCCTGCACCAGCCCTGCGATGGCCACCTGGTTCACCATCTTGGCCAGCTGGCCGGCACCGGCCTCGCCGATGCGCGTGACGGCCTTGGCGAAGTTCATTGCCACCGGTTTCATCGCGGCAAAGGCGTCGGCATCGCCGCCGCACATCACGGTCAGCGCGCCGTTCACCGCGCCGGCCTGGCCACCCGACACCGGGGCGTCGACGAAGTGCAGCCCCAGCACTTTCGCAGCAGCGAAGAGTTCGCGCGCTACTTCGGCCGAAGCCGTGGTGTGGTCGATGAAGACGGCCCCCGGCGCCATGCCTGCGAAGGCGCCGTCGGCGCCCAGGGTCACCGCGCGCAGGTCGTCGTCATTGCCGACGCAGGAAAAGACGAATTCGGCGTCGACTGCTGCTTCGCGCGGCGTTGCAGCCGCTTTGCCACCGTGTTCAGCCGCCCAGGCCTGCGCCTTGGCCCCCGTTCGGTTGTAGACAGTGACGCTGTGCCCGGCGCGTGCCAGGTGCCCAGCCATCGGATGCCCCATCACGCCCAAGCCGATAAAAGCGCAGCGGCGCGAAACTTGGTCTTCGTAGTCACGTTTGCTCATGACGCAATGCTGACACAGCCGCCGACCCAGCCCCATGCGCGGAACCGGCTCCGCCGGGCCGCTGCATGAGCCCCCCTGGGGGGTGGCGAGGACGCGAAGCGCCGCAGCCTGGGGGTCTCACGATCTGAACCGGCTCTGCCGGGCCGCTGCATGAGCCCCCCTGGGGGGTGGCGAGGACGCGAAGCGCCCGCAGCCTGGGGGCTCTGCTACACCACTTTCATGTGCTCAGTACCGACCGAAAGGTCAGAGTTGCGCGCACGCTGGCTCTTCAGCTTGATCTGCAGGCGCAGGTCGTTCACGCTGTCGGCATTGCGCAGTGCATCTTCGTAGCTGACGTCGCCGCCTTCGTACAGGTCGAACAGCGCCTGGTCGAAGGTCTGCATGCCGAGTTCTCGGCTGCGTTTCATCAGTTCCTTGATCTCGCTGACCTCGCCGCGGAAGATCAGGTCGCCGATCAAGGGCGTGTTCAACAAGATCTCCACCGCTGCCACACGCCCGCGGCCCTGTTCGCGGGGCAGCAGGCGCTGGCTGACCAAGGCCTTCAGGTTCAGCGACAAGTCCATCAGCAGTTGTTGCCGTCGCTCTTCGGGGAAGAAGTTGATGATGCGGTCGAGCGCCTGGTTCGAGCTGTTGGCGTGCAGCGTGGCCAGGCACAGGTGGCCCGTCTCGGCGAAGGCGATGGCGTGGTCCATGGTCTCGCGGTCGCGAATCTCGCCCATCAGGATGACGTCGGGTGCCTGGCGCAGCGTGTTCTTCAGCGCGGCTTCCCAACTGTCGGTGTCGATGCCCAGTTCACGCTGCGTGACGATGCAGTTCTTGTGCGGGTGCACGAACTCCACCGGGTCTTCCACGGTGATGATGTGGCCGAAGCTGTGTTCGTTGCGGTGGTCGACGATGGCCGCGAGCGACGTGCTCTTGCCCGAGCCCGTGGCGCCGACGAAGATGACCAGGCCGCGCTTGCTCATGCTCACTTCTTTCAGCACCTTGGGCAGCGCCAGGCCGTCGATGGTGGGCACCGTGGCCGGGATGGTGCGAAACACCAGGCCCACGTGGCCCTGTTGAACGAACGCATTCACGCGGAAGCGCCCCACGCCCTGCGGGCTGATGGCGAAGTTGCATTCCTTCGTGCGTTCGAACTCGGCGCCCTGTTTGTCGTTCATCACCGCGCGGGTCAGCGCCAGCGTGTGCTGCCCCGTCAGCGGCTGCGGGCTGACCTTGGTGACCTTGCCGTCCACCTTGATGGCGGGCGGGAAGTCTGCGGTCAGGAACAGGTCGCTGCCGTTGCGGCTGACCATCAGCCGCAGCAGGTCGTTGACGAACTTGGATGCTTGATCACGTTCCATGGCGGGTCCTGTGTCTAGCCCGGGAAGTTTTCGGGGATTTTCGCTTTGCCGCGCGCCTCGGCCGGCGAAATGATGTTGCGCCGCACGAGGTCTGACAGGTTCTGGTCCAGAGTCTGCATGCCCAGGCTCTGGCCGGTCTGTATGGACGAGTACATCTGGGCGATCTTGTTCTCGCGGATCAGGTTCTTGATGGCCGAGGTGGCGACCATGATCTCGTGCGCCGCGACGCGGCCGCTGCCGTCTTTCAGCTTGCACAGCGACTGCGAGACCACGGCCACGAGCGATTCGCTCAGCATCGCGCGCACCATCTCTTTTTCAGCCGCGGGAAACACGTCGACGACGCGGTCGATGGTCTTGGCGGCACTGCTGGTGTGCAGAGTGCCGAAGACCAGGTGGCCGGTTTCAGCCGCGGTGAGTGCCAGGCGGATCGTCTCCAGATCGCGCATTTCACCCACCAGGATGGCGTCGGGGTCTTCACGCAGCGCGCTGCGCAGCGCGTTGGCAAAGCTCAGCGTGTGCGGGCCGACCTCGCGCTGGTTGACCAAACATTTTTTGCTCTCGTGCACGAACTCGATGGGGTCTTCCACCGTCAGCACGTGGCCGTATTCGTTCTCGTTGAGGTGGTTGACCATCGCCGCCAGCGTGGTGCTCTTGCCCGAGCCGGTGGGGCCGGTGCACAGCACCATGCCGCGCGGCTTGAGCGCCAGCTCGGCGAAGATCTTCGGGGCGCCCAGCTGTTCCAGCGAGAGGATCTTGCTCGGGATGGTGCGGAACACCGCGCCCGCGCCTCTGTTCTGGTTGAAGGCATTCACGCGAAAACGCGCCAGGCCCTGAATCTCGAACGAGAAATCGCACTCCAGCGTGTCTTCGTAGTGCTTGCGCTGGGCGTCGTTCATGATGTCGTACACCATGTCGTGGACCGCCTTGTGGTCCAGCGCTTCGACGTTGATGCGGCGCACGTCGCCATGCACGCGAATCATCGGCGGCAAACCCGCCGAAAGGTGCAGGTCAGAGGCCTTGTTCTTGACCGAGAAGGCCAACAGCTGCGTGATGTCCATGGATGCGATTGGCGATTGGCGTGTGGTGTTGGGCGAGTGGCGTTCACCGCGACGCCCAAGCACGAGCGCTTAAGCTATCGCAAAGATTATGAGCAACATCGGAAGCAAGCTGCAAGAAGTGAAGCGGCGCATGGCAACGGCATGTACGGCCGCCGGGCGCAACGCGGAAATCCTCACGAGCGTGCCCGCTTTGTCGGCGCCCGCATCAGGGGCCGACCGGCTCAGCCTGCTGGCCGTGAGCAAGACCTTCGCGGCCGAGGCCGTGCGCGAAGCCCACGCCGCCGGCCAGCGGGCCTTCGGCGAAAACTACGTGCAGGAAGCCCTGGCCAAGATCGAAGCGCTGGCTGATTTGCGCGCCGAACTGCAGTGGCACCTGATCGGGCCTTTGCAGAGCAACAAGACCCGCGCCGTGGCTGAGGCTTTCGACTGGGTGCACTCGGTGGACCGGCTGAAGGTGGCGCAGCGTCTGTCGGGGCAGCGCCCGGCAACGCTGGCGCCGTTGCAGGTGTGCCTGCAGGTCAACATCAGCGCAGAAGCCAGCAAGAGCGGTTTCATGGCCGCTGAAGTGCTGGCCGCCGCACAGGCCGTGGCCGCGCTGCCGCGCTTGCAGCTGCGCGGGCTGATGGCAATTCCTGAACCTGCTGCCGACCCCGGCGCACAGCGCCTGCCGCACCGCGCGCTGCGTGAACTGCTGGCGGCGCTGAACGCGCAGGGCTTGCAGCTCGACACGCTGTCGATGGGCATGAGCGCCGACCTGGAAGCGGCCGTCGCTGAAGGCGCCACCCTGGTGCGCGTGGGCACGGCCATCTTCGGCCAGCGCTGATTTCCGGGCGGCTGGGCGCTGCGGCCCGCTACACCGGCAGCAGGCTGCTGTTCTTCACCTCTTCCATCACCACGTAGGTGCGCGTCTCGCGCACGCCGGGCAGGGTCCAGATCACGCTGCCGATGAATTCGCGGTAGGCCGTCATGTCGGCCACGCGCGTTTTCAGCAGGTAGTCGAAACCGCCGGCCACCAGGTGCGCTTCCAGAATTTCGGGGCGCACCTGCACCGCGGCCTTGAAGACGTCCATCACGTCGTGCACGGTGCGGTCGAGCAAAATTTCCACGAACACCAGGAGCCCGGCGCCCAGCTTGGCCGGGTTCAGGCGCGCCTCGTAGCCCAGCACATAGCCGTCGCGGTGCAGGCGCTTGACGCGTTCCAGCACGGCGGTGGGCGAAAGGTGCACCTCTTCAGCCAGTTTCAGGTTGCTGATGCGGCCGTCGGCCTGCAGCACGCGCAGGATGCGGCGGTCGATCTTGTCGAGTTCGCGCTCGCCGCGGTGGCTGTCTTCGTCGTTCATGCTGCAGGATTCTCGGTCCTGGCCGAAGATTTCCGCATCCGGTGCGGCCCATGGGCGCATAAGCTGCGCAACTTCTCAGCCTGAACGGCGCCATTGCCTGCACGCGCATGAACACCTCAACCTCCGCTGTCGTTGCCCAAGTCGCTCGCCTGCCTTTCCCGTACCGGCCTGAGCTGGAGGTGCTGAGCGCTTCGCTCGCCGCACTGCAGGGCCGGCTGGACTGGCCCGCCGTGGTGGCCGCTGCCACGCCTTGGGTGGAGGCTGTGCGCGACAAACCGGCGCCCTTCTGGGCCATGGAAAGCCTGCTGCGCGAATACCCCATCAGCAGCGCCGAGGGCCTGGCGCTGATGCGCTTGGCCGAAGCCCTGCTGCGTGTGCCCGACGCCGAAACCGCCATCGCGCTGACGGCCGACCAGCTGGGCCGGGGTGAATTCGATGGTGCCGCCGAAGGCTCGGCGCACAAGATGCTGGCGCAAATCAGCGCCAGTGCCATTTCGCTGAGCAAGAAGTTTTTGCCAGACAGTCAGAACCCGCCCGGCCTGATGCAGCGGCTGGGCGCCCGCACGGTGGTGGCGGCCACGGTGCGCGCCATCCAGCTGCTGGGCCGGCAGTTCGTGCTGGGCCGCACCATCCAGGAGGCGATGGCCGAGGCCGACAGCCAACGCAAGGCCCAGCCAGGCCTGCGCTTCAGCTACGACATGCTGGGGGAAGGCGCGCGCACCGAGCGCGATGCAGAGAGATATCTCGCCAGCTACCGCAATGCCATCACGGCCATCGCCGGCGGGCGTGTCGCGGCCTCGCCGATGGCCGGCGACGGCATCTCCATCAAGCTGAGCGCGCTCTTCAGCCGCTATGAAGACGCGCAGCGCGAGCGTGTGTTCGCCGAACTGCTGCCTCGGGTCATCGGCCTCGTCGACCAGGCGGCAGTTGCCAACCTGAACCTGACCATCGACGCCGAAGAGAGCGACCGCCTGGAGCTGTCGCTGGAAGTCTTCGAAGCGCTGGCCCGCCACATCGCCGCCCGCCACCCGCAGTGGCAGGGCTTCGGCCTCGCGGTGCAGAGCTACCAGACGCGCGCGCTCGAAGTCGTGGACGAGGTGGCGCGCATCGCCAAAACCCACGGCCTGCGCTTCATGGTGCGCCTGGTGAAGGGCGCTTACTGGGACGGCGAGATCAAGCGCGCACAGGAAGGCGGCCTGCCGGGCTACCCGGTGTTCACGCACAAGCACCACACCGACATCAGCTACCTGGCTTGCGCGGAACGGCTGATCAGCCACCACGCGCTGATCTACCCGCAGTTCGCCACCCACAACGCCGGCACCATCGCGGCGATTCTTCAGATGGCCCGGAAAGCCGGCGCGGCTTTTGAGATGCAGCGCCTGCACGGCATGGGCGACGGCGTGTACCGCGAGGTGATGAACAGCGGCGGCTCAGGTTCGAAGACAGCCGGGCAGGCAGCCACGCCGGTGCGGGTGTATGCGCCCGTGGGCGAACACCGCGACCTGCTGGCGTATCTGGTGCGCCGCTTGCTGGAGAACGGCGCCAATTCGTCGTTCGTGCACCAGCTGGCCGATGAACATGTCAGCGCCGAAGTGCTGCTGGCTTCGCCGCTGGCGCCCAGTGCCGATGCGGCATTTCCGTTGCCAGTGGCGTTGTACGGCGCATTGCGCGCCAACTCGATGGGCGTGGACCTGGCCTGCCTGGCGCAGCGCGCGCCGCTGGACGCTGCCGTGGCCACCACGCGAGTACCCACGCTGGCGATGCACAGCGCCGCTGACGCGAATGCCGCCATGCAGCGCCTGCACACCGGCTTCGACGCCTGGGCCGCGCGCCCGCTGGCCGAACGTGCGGCCCTGCTGCGCAAGGCCGCCGACCTGCTGGAAAGCCGCCTGCCGGCCTATTGCGGCCTGCTCGTGAAAGAAGCGCACAAGACGCTGGGCGACACCGTGGCCGAGGTGCGCGAGGCGGTGGACTTCTGCCGCTACTACGCTGACCAGGCCGAAGCCCGCCTGATGGACCAGACGCTGCCCGGCCCCACCGGCGAGAGCAACGTGCTGCGGCTGCATGGCCGCGGCGTTTTCGTCTGCATCAGCCCCTGGAACTTCCCGTTGGCCATCTTCGCCGGCCAGGTGGCGGCGGCGCTGGTCGCGGGCAACGCCGTGGCCGCCAAGCCCGCCGAGCAAACGCCCGTGGTGGCGCAGCACTTCGTCGCGCTGCTGCATGAAGTGGGCGTGCCCGGCGACGCCGTTGCGCTGCTGCACGGCCTGGGCGAAACCGTGGGCGCAGCGCTGGTGGCGCACCCGCTCGCGGCCGGCGTGTGCTTCACCGGCAGCACGCAGGTGGCGCGCATCATCAACCGCACGCTGGCCGCGAAAGACAGCGCCATCGTGCCGCTGATCGCCGAAACCGGCGGCCTGAACGCGATGGTGGTGGACAGCACCGCGCTGCCCGAACAGGTGGTGGATGCCGTGGTGCAGAGCGCCTTTCGCAGCGCCGGCCAGCGTTGCAGCGCCTTGCGCCTGCTGTGCGTCCACGAGGGCATTGCTGATGGCGTGATCGAGATGCTGCGCGGCGCGCTGGCTGAGCTGAAAGTGGGTGACCCGGCAGAGCTTGCCACCGACGTCGGCCCGGTCATCGACGACGAAGCCTTCACCGGCATCTGCGCCCATGTGCAGTGCCTGCGCACAGAGGCGAAGTTGCTGGGGGAGACGCCGGTCACCTCCACCTTCCCGCGCCTGGTGGCGCCGGTAGCGTTCGAGATACCGCGCATCGCCGACCTCAAGACCGAGATCTTCGGCCCCGTGCTGCACGTCGTGCGCTGGGGACCGGGACAGCGCGGCCCAGGGGCCGCGAGTGACGTGAACGAGGTGGTGCGCCAGATCAACGCGCTGGGCTACGGCCTCACTTTGGGCGTGCAGACACGCATCGACAGCCGCGCCGAGCGCATTGCCGACCTGGCGCGCATCGGCAACGTGTACGTCAACCGCAACATGATCGGCGCCGTGGTGGGCGTGCAGCCCTTTGGCGGCGAAGGCCTCAGCGGCACCGGCCCCAAGGCCGGCGGGCCGCACTACCTGTACCGCTTCTGCGCCGAGCAGACAGTGACGGTGAACACGGCCGCCGCGGGCGGCAACGCCGAACTGCTGGCTGGGCTGGCCTGACCGACCGCTGCGCCAGCAGCTGGCGCCGTCAAGTGGCCGCCGCAGAACCGGCTTCGCCGGGCCGCAAGCGGCGCCCCCTTGAGGGGGAAGCGCCGCAGGCGCTTCGGGGGTGGGTCAATTCAAGTACATGCCGAGGTAACGGCGGCCTCGGCTGACGACGTCGGGGTCGGCGCAGACCTCGAACCACTGCACCAGTTGCAGCCGTGCCTTTTCGCGGTCGGGCTTGCCATCGGCCTTGTCGCGCAGCACCACTTCCAGCAGCTGGTCGAAGGCGGCATTGAAGTCGCCGGCGTGGGCCATCAGGGCGGCCAGGGCAAAGCGCGCCTCGAAGTCGCGCGGGTTGGCGGCGATGCGCGCGGCCAGCTCGGCGGGGTTGCCTTCGGGCTGAACGCTGGCCAGCGCCAGGCGCTTCAAGAGGCGCGCATGTTCTTCGTCGCGCTCGGCTTCGGGCATGCTGTCCAGCAGCGCCTGCGCCTGCGCCAGTTCCCCGGCCGCGATGAGTTCTGCGGCATGGTCGAGCGGGCCGAACACCTGTTCGGCTTCGGCGTCCACCACGTCGGCGGGCAGGTGCTTGTCGAGGAAGGCCTTGATCTGGCCTTCGGGCAGCGCGCCCGTGAACTGGTCGACCGGCTGGCCGCCGATGAACAGCACCACCAGCGGAATGCTGCGAACGCGCAGCGCGGCGCTGACCTGCGGTGCTTCGTCGGTGTTCAGCTTGGCCAGCACGAAGCGCCCGCCGTAGGCCTTCACCACCTTCTCGAGCACCGGGCCCAGCTGCCGGCACGGGCCGCACCAGGGCGCCCAGCAGTCCAGCAGCACGGGCACCTGCATCGAAAGCTCGAGCACCTCGTCCTGGAAGTTGGCCTCGGTGGTGTCGAAGGACAGCGGCACTTCGCCTGCGGCTGGGTCGGGGTTCTGAGGGTTCATCATGGAATGAAAAAGGGGGTTCGATCGAACCCCCTGATGGTAGCGGTGGCGCTTAACGCTTCTTGGGTGCTGCGGGCGGGTCTGGCGGGCTCAGTGGCGGGCTTAGTGGCGGGCTTAGCGGTCGCGGCTCAGACGGCCGGCCTGGCCGGCCGGGGTGGTCGCGGTGACAGGGCCGCCACCCAGCATGAACACCGTGTAGACGCCCTGGGCCTGCAGCAGGTTGGCGCCGGAGGCTGCCGTCAGCGTGAACAGGGGTTCAGCGGCGGTGGACGAGGTGATGTCCAGGCGGTTCGAACCCGCAGCGGCCGTGGTGGCGTAGGCCGAACTGTTGCCAGCGGCGATGTCGGAGGTGGCCGTTTGTGTCAGGAAGTCGATCTGCATGGTCAGCGGCTGAGCCAGGCTGAGGCCGTTGACGAGGCGGATCTTGGCGCGCGTGTTCCCGCTGGGCAGGCGGTTGTCGTCGGTCAGCACGGAAAGCTGGCCGGCGTTCTCGGCGCCGAAGGCCAGCAGCGTGTAGTCGGCCCCAGGTGCGAAGCTGCGCGTGGCGCTGGAAATCACATTGCCGTTGACACGCACCGTGAGGGCCTGGTCACCAGCCGGCACCAGGGTGTACGGCCCGACGCCGGGCGAGCGCAGCGCGCCCACCAGGGTGCTGGTTGCCGCGCCGGTACCCAGGCTGGCGCTGATGTTGCCGGCGTTGGCCACGCTGGCCACCATGCGCACCCGCGAACTGGTGTTCTTGAGCGTCGTGGCCGCGCCGCGCTGCTCGATCAGGGTGCCATTGACGAGCACGCCGCCAGCGCCGGCGGTGAGCACCAGGGTGGCGTACTTCTTCGCCGGCATCGTGACGCTGGCGATGTCCAGGCGCACGTCGTTGGGGTCGCCGGCGCCGGTCACGCGCAGCCGGAAGTTGCCGCTCGCGGTGTCGCGAAAACCGCTGATCGAGCCGCTGGTCAGCGAGGACTGCAGGGGTTGGGCCGCGCCCAGGTCGGTGCTGGAAGCTGTGATGAAGACATCCACCGCGCCGGTGTCGGTGGTGGCGTTGAAGAAACGGATCTTGGTGCTGTTCGCATCGGTGATGTTGTCGACGTTTTCGTCTTCGGGCAGCGTGCTGAGCCGCGGTGCGGTTTCGCGGCCCCAGATCACGGCCGTGTAGTTCTGGTCCTTGGCCAGCGTGTAAGAGCCCGACAGCAAGGCCTGCGGGTCGTTCGCCTTCTTCACGTTCAGCGTGTAGGTGTTCGCTTCCAGAGAGATGGTCGTGGCCACGGCGTCGGTGGCCAACGCGTTGAAACGGCGCGTGTCACCGGTGAACAAGTCGACGCTGGGCACGTCGGTGGTGAGGTTGATGGCACGCAGGTTGGTGTTGCCTGGGCCATCACCGCCGCCACCGCCGCAGGCGGCCAGCAGCACGGTCGAGGCCAGGGCGGCCAGCAGGGCCTGCCGGCGCGAAGAGAAGGCAAGGGTCATCGGGTGTCCTAGGGTTGGCCGAAGCGGGTATGGCGTGCCAGGCGAGGCCGCACTGCCATCCGGGCGCGGATTATGACTTGCGGGGGAAACCCGCCCCCGGCGGCTGCCACCTTGCGAAATCGACAGCGCGGCTTCGGGGCTGGGTCAGGGGCGTGCTGAGGCGCTTGATCAAGGGTAGAGACCGCGCTCTTCGCGAGCGCTGAGGATGCGTTCGCAGGCCACCGCGAAGGTGGCGGTGCGCAGCGTGATCTTGTGGCGGTCGGCGGTTTCCCAGATGTGCTTCAGCGCGCCGGCCATGATCTTGTCCAGGCGCACGTTGATCTCGTCCTCGCTCCAGAAGAAGCTGCTGAAGTCCTGCACCCATTCGAAGTAGCTCACCGTCACGCCGCCGGCGTTGCAGATGACGTCGGGCACCACCAGCACGCCGCGGTCGGCCAGGATGTCGTCGGCGCTGGGCAAGGTGGGGCCGTTGGCGCCTTCCAGCACCAGCCGGGCCTTGACGCGCCGTGCGCGTTCGGCGGTGATCTGCCCTTCGAGCGCAGCCGGGATGAGGATGTCGCAATCGACGTCCCAGAAGTCTTCGCCGGCCATCGGCTCTGCGCCTTTGAAACCGCCGACGCCGCCAGTGGCCTTCACGTGGGCGGTGATGTCGGCGAGGTCGAAGCCGCGCGTGTTGTAGATGGTGCCGGTGTGGTCTTGAGCTGCGACGATCTTGGCGCCAGCCTGCGCGAAGAGTTCGGCCGCCGAAGAGCCGACGTTGCCGAAACCCTGCACCGCAACGCGCGCGCCGTCCAGGTTCAGCCCCAGGCGGCGCGCCGCTTCACGCCCGGTGACGAAGACGCCGCGCCCGGTGGCCTTCACACGGCCCAAACTGCCACCCAGGTGGATGGGTTTGCCGGTGACGACGCCGGTGGCCGTGGTGCCGGTGTTCATCGAGTAGGTGTCCATCATCCAGGCCATGATCTGCGCGTTGGTGTTCACGTCAGGCGCCGGAATGTCACGCTGCGGGCCGATGATGATGCCGATCTCGCTGGTGTAGCGGCGCGTCATGCGCTCCAGCTCTTTCAGGCTGAGCAGCTTGGGGTCGACGCGGATGCCGCCCTTTGCGCCGCCGTAGGGCAGGTTCACCGCGGCGCATTTCACCGTCATCCAGGCGCTGAGCGCCATCACCTCTTCCAGCGTCACGTCGGGGTGGTAGCGCACGCCGCCCTTGCCCGGGCCGCGGCTCAGATTGTGTTGAACCCGATAGCCCTCGAAGTGCGCCACCTCGCCGTTGTCCAGCTCGATCGGCACGTCCACGATCAGCGTGCGCTTGGGGCGCTTCAGCGTTTCAGCCCAGCGCGCCAGGTGGCCCAGATAGGGCACCACGCGGTCGACCTGGCTGATGTAGGTGCCCCAGGGGCTTTCCGGGGTGGGGTGGACGAAGGACAGGGGGGTGTTGTTCACGAAACGTGTCTTCCTTGAGATTTCCTGGGGTA
>Ga0209181_10004292_pt1 | contig 21319 bp, 16 predicted proteins | sample MAT05_FD_187208 | JGI IMG/M metagenome (GOLD analysis project Ga0209181, IMG submission 187208) | Freshwater microbial communities from Lake Fryxell liftoff mats and glacier meltwater in Antarctica - MAT-05 (SPAdes) (version 2) | ecosystem: Environmental > Aquatic > Freshwater > Ice > Liftoff... | reverse complement strand
CACAAATCGTTGCCGTGATCGACCGCGAGAACGGTCTCCGGAAACTCCGCACAGATCGCCGCGCTGCGACTGGTGAAGGCGAACGCCCTCCGGCGAAGCTCGCCGTCGGAAAAAATATTCCGCCCGCGATGCCATTTGGGCCAAAAAATCCCTCCGCTCATCCAGCCGACAAAAAGCGAGGGGTGAGCGAGCAACGCGCGTTCCTCGTGCCAGCGGAGCAGTTTCCGGAGGCGGGCGAACATCCGCCGGTCGTAGCGTCCGGGAGCCGGTTCAAAATCCTGCCACCGGAGGAAAAAACGCACGCAATTCAGGCCCAGTTTGGAGACGAGATCCAAATCGCGCTGAATCTCGCGCTCAGGCCAACGCTGCCACATCTCGGCGCCGCAGGAGCCTGGCCAGTAGTTGGCGCCGACCGGGATCACTCGTTTTCCCTGCCGGGTAAAGTAGCCGGCATGATCGAGGGCGAACACCGGGGAAGCGGTTTTTTTGTGGCGCATGCGGTCAGTCGGCGAGGCCTAGGAGGTAGGATTGATTGGTGACGCTCATCGTCGTAGGCTCGCTCTCGCTGACTCCGGCCAAGCGTAGGAATCTAAGGATGTGCGCCCAGCAGTCGTCCCAAGACGGGTTATCCACCTGTCCGGCGTCCGTCGCTAGAATGGTGGAGGCGGCACCGAGCGCTCGGATCGCAGGGACCAGCCCGATCGCGGGTACCATAGTGCGCGGTGAATCGATGAGCAGGTGCATTTGCGATCGAGTGACGATATCGAAACGAAGCGCGATTTCCATGCCGGGTTTGACCTCCGCTCCTAGACTGGTCTTTGCATATCTACGGCGCGGGCCGCATCCAGGAAGTCGACCGTTCCAAGAGCCTAATGCGATAAACTCAATGGTTGCATAACGCTGTGTTACTGTATCCAGTTCAACCGTCACGCAAAATTCGCGAGATATTCGCGGTTTTACCATGCCAGTAAAAGTTTCCATACCTTCATTTTTCTCCTCACCGCTTCGACCGTCGCTACCATGGAATATCACGAGTCTTTGCGCGGCTTCGATCCCGATGACGGATCCCCCGCCCGCCCTTACCTTAGGGGAAATCTTCAGTCGAAATTTTCGTGACGACTCCGGGATTCGTCCAACCTTTTCCCTCGATCTTAACTTTCCTCCCATCCCATGTCGGATGAGTCCGCCCAGTCGCTTAAAAAGATTTGGCGTGTCGGAACTTTAACCTACACGACATCCAGTCTAGCGGTTCTGTTTGGCTGGCTGCTTTGGGGAGATTTTGCCTGGTGGATGAAGGAGCGAGCCGTCGTTCCCGTTGGCCAATTGATGCTCAGACAGTTTGGGGCGACCGACTTTCTGGTGGGACTGTTGATCGGATCGGTGCCTGCTGCGCTTGGGCTTTTTGTCGGGCCCATCGTCAGTGTTAAGTCAGATCACCATCGCGGACGCTGGGGACGAAGAATTCCCTTCCTCCTGATCCCGACACCTTTCATTATGCTCGCCATGTTTGGCATGGCCGGCACCGCGCCGTTGGCCGGGTGGCTGCACCAAATGCTCGGATCCGTCTCTCCCGGTGAGGTTGGCTGTCGCCTCATGGTTTTTGGTTTTTTTTGGACGTTCTTTGAGATCTTTCAAACCATTGCGCAGTCCGTGCTCGGTGGTCTCATAAACGACGTGGTGCCCGCCGAGGTCATCGGACGATTCTACGGTTTGTTTCGCGCGATAAGCCTCGGTGCGGCCATTATTTTCAATTTCTGGCTGATCGGGTATGCTGAAGAGTATTTCGTGGCGATTTTCGTTGGCCTCGGGATGCTTTTTGGGGCCGGCTTCAGCCTCATGTGCGTAATGGTTAAAGAGGGTCAGTATGCGCCGCCGCCGGTGCGCGCTGTCGGCGTCTCGATGGCCAGTCGTTTTTATGATCCCGTGCGGATCTACATACGCGAGTGCTACTCCCACCCTTACTACCGCTGGGTGTTTCTTGCCAGCATGCTTGGCAGTATCGCTGCGGCCCCGGTCAATACTTTCAGCGTGTTTTACGCGAAGAGCCTCGGTATGAGCATGGAGCGATACGGAAAACTCTTGGTAATCGGTTTCGGTGTCTCGCTGTTAATGTCTTATCTGCTGGGCTGGCTCGCAGACCGGTTTCATCCCTTAAGACTGGGGCTCGGTGCACTTGCGATCTACGCGCTCCTCATGTTTTGGGGCGGATGGGCCGCCACCACGGCCGACCGCTTTTCGATCGCATTTGTCGGCCACGTTATTCTCAGCGGTACGTTTCAGACAGGCACGGCTTCGATGGGCCAGAGGCTATATCCAAAAGCCCAGTTCGCTCAGTTTGCCTCAGCCGCAGGGCTGGTCGCTTCTTTAGGATTTTTGATCGTGCCTCCATCGCTCGGAGCGTTTCTTGACGCCACGGGCCGTAACTACCGGTCGACGTTTTTCTTGAGCGGTGGTGTTGCCGTAATCGCGGTGATTGCTTTCACGGTGGTGATACGACGTTTTAATACCCTTGGCGGTGACCGTAATTACGTCGCGCCTCGATAAGGGGCGGCTCCGATTCGGACGTGGCAGTAAGAACAGTCGACCGATAACCGGACTCGTTTGTGTATGGTCACTTTGGTTCGATGAAGTCGGTGCCCCGGCGGGGCTTCGTTTCGATCGAACGAGTGTGTATGCAATCGACCGAATGGCTCGCCGGTCGAGACGGCAACCGGGTGCATAGTTAATGCATGCCGTCGGGCGACTCTCTGCGGACTGCAGATTGCCATGTCTAAAGACCGGAGGCCTTAAGCCGACGGCACATGGACGTCGGCAAGACGATGCAAGCCACAGAATTAAGGGTTATCGGACTTCGAACTCCGCTTGTTCCTTAAATCGTTCAATTGAATGAACCTAATACAAATTGAATGTATTTTCACGGGCGACTTAGTTGGGGATTCAGGATCCTCCCCCCGCAGAAGTCGGATTCTGAACCTTCCCCTGGCGTACCTGATATCCCCCACCGACAAAAACATGATCAACTACACCGATAACCCGCGCATATTTTCAAGAGTGCGTGTCGCGCTACCGCTCTTGCTTTGCTCCCTACCTTCGATTTCCTCGGGCCAAGCTTCCGCTGGAAAGGGCGAAATTGTGCAGCTCTCTGAATTCGTAGTTTCCACAAGCTCGGATCGAGGCTACCGCGCTTCCAATGCCGTATCTGCGACCCGTTTAAACATCGCGATTAAAGATATTCCCATTTCTCTCTCCGCTTTCACGGAAGAATTCATCCGCGACGTAAGTCCGGATATGATGAACGAGATCGTCACCTACGCCCCTGGCGTGTCCAAAACCAACGCCAGCTTCGGTGGCACCCGGGATCAGATGAATATCCGCGGTTTCGAGACTCAACCGCTGCGCAACGGCTTCGCCGGCGCCGGTTTGATCGACCCTGCCACCGTCTCCCGCGTGGAAGTTTCCCGCGGTCCCTCTTCGGTGCTTTACGGTTCGTTGGCTCCCGGCGGTGTGATCAATTACCTGGTCAAACGTCCGAAGGCGGAGCGCGGTGGAGAACTCTCGCTCTCCGTGGGATCTTATGACCGCATTGGAGCTCAACTCGACCTTTGGGGTTCGTTCGACGCATCGAAGAAAGTTCGCTATCGTTTCGTTGCAGTCGCCGACACTCACAAGGATATTTACCCGAACTACCGATCGGAGCACACACTGGTTTTTCCGGTGATCCAGTGGATGCCCTTCCCCAATTGGAGCATTACGGCCGATTACGAGCGGTCTAAGACCACGGAAAATTCCACCCCGTTGTTGAAGCCTCAGATTCGCCCGAGCAGCTTCTCCCCAGCACAGCCGGTGGGCTGGTCCTTCTATCCTTTGCCGGACAATTTCAGCTATTCGAATAAGAACGATCTTCGTGACCAGGATAATACGGTGTCCTCGGTCGAAGTCCTCGGTAAAGTCGCCGGCTGGGATGTGCGCGGTTACTACAATTTCAATCAACGCCACGTTTATTTCCTTTCCACCGGCACATCCAATGTGGACAACAATCTTCCCACCGATGCGTCGTTCAATTATCTGGGACGCCGCGGCCGCTTAGAAGGCAACAACGCCACGGGGGAGGCAATACAGCTTGAAACTTCGCGGAAGTTTACGTTCGGCACGAACTTCGTTCAAGTACTGGTGGGTGGCCAGGACCTCCGAGGTTTCGGTAACGGTTACCAATTCAACCGCCCAGGCTCGCTTAACCCGCCAAAATGGGATCTGCGCGATCCGTCCACTTGGGATCGCGATGCCTACATTCGCCTGAGCGACCTGGTCCTTTCCAGTTACAATTACAGTAACTCGAAAACTCGCTCCTATTACGCGACTGCGATCGGCAATTTCTTCCAAGATCGTCTGACGCTTTTGGGCGGTTACCGGTGGAATGAACTGGAGAACTTTACAAGGAACCGGATTACCAACATCACGACAGTAAATCCGAGCGTGAAGAAGAGTTCTCCGCAAGTGGGCGGCTTGCTGAAGGCCACGAAAAATATCGGAGTCTACGCCAGCTACAGCACGTCGTTTTCGGGCCAGCCCGGCACGAAGTTCGTGAAGGGAGTTCCTTCCGGTCCGATCGAACCGGTCGAAGGCGAGGGTTATGACGCCGGTTTGAAGTTCGACTTTATCGACGGTCGTCTTTCGTTCAATGCCGGCGTCTTTCAAGCGACAAACGACAACTTCGCGACAAATATTTTTGAAATCGTGCCAGGCACCTCGACGACTCTGCAATCGACGATCACCGGCCGGACCATGGAGTCCAAGGGGGCGGAATTCGAAGGCACCTACATCGCGAGCCAGAACCTCCAACTGTATGCGAGCTACGGCTACATGGACGCTTCCATCGAAAAGAGCGTTGTTGCGAACTTTCCGGTGGGCACCCCCCTTTCATTCGCTCCAAAGCATTCCTTCCACTTCCTGGGCAAGTATACCTTCACGCAGGGAATGTTAAAGAATGCCCATGTCGGTTCTGGAATCCAGGCGATTTCGGAACAATACTACAGCGAAGAGCTGGGGAGCTCCATCGTTCCTTTCAAACTCGACGGCTACGCGCTGGTGGATTTGTTCTGGGGATATTCTTGGAAACATCGCGGACATTTGCAGTCCTCCGTACAGATCCAACTCAAGAACCTTTTCGACCGCGAATACGATCCATCGTTCTTCAATCGCTATCAGCCCCGCCGGTTCTCGGTTACCTACCGGCTTTCATTATAGAGCTTCTGGCCAGCTAAGCGAGGTCCGGGCGCAGTTCTTCGGAGCTGCGCTTTTTTGTTAACGCGCATCGCCTCGGGAGTCTCGCGATTACGAAAACTGCGGCCCGATAGTAAGCGCCCGACCGAGGTTGACCCTGAAGATGGGACAGCCGGGATCTTGAACCTCGCGTCGCTGCGCCTCATCGAGGAAACGTGTCCGGCACATGCGTTCTTCGGATCGCGGCAGGTGAATCGGCGCCGGCCTTGGCGCGCGGGCCTATGGGAATAGTGATCTCGCCTTTGTCGCCTCTACCGGGCTGCCGTCATATTTTAGGATCACGCAGGCCGCGGCCGCAGGGTCGCGCTTTCGCACCAGCCGCCCCGGACCAGCACGCGCTGAGGTCGCACCGGTATGCCCTTCTCGCCCCGCTCCACGAGCGAGGCGAGCAAGGCGGTCGCTACACGACCGACTTCCCTCGAGTCCTCGTCTACCCCTGCGTAGTTGCGCACGTTGTCCGCGAGCGAGACGATCGCCACGCCAAGCTTCTGCGGCACTTTGATCCGCAAAGCGTCGATCATTTCGGGAAAAATATAGTGTGTGGTGACAATGGCATCGGGACGCTCCGCGCGGAGCCATTGGCGGAATGGCCCGAGCCGTGGTTCGCCGACGAACGGAATTAGCCGGTGGTCAGGAGGCCAGTCGCGCTGTTCCACCACATATGCCGCCATATAGTTTTTATCGAGGCGCTCGTTGTGGGAATCCGGGATGGCGTAGCCAACGCGCCGGTAGCCTCGGGCCCTCAGCTCGCCCAGCACCATCCGTATGGCCGCGTAGTGGTGGGCGGTTACCAGATGCAAAAGCGGACTCTTGACTGTGTATCCGAAGGACACGGCGGACAGATCGTCGAAATTCAGGGAGAGGAGGGTGTGCGCTTGGGGTTGAGGACACACCAGCACGCCCCGGATGTTGCGCGCACGTAACACCCCGGCCATTCGTTGGGGATTCTCCCGATAATCGTTGAGATCTAGCAGCGCGATCTGATAGCCGAGTTTCGTGGCCCGCTCTTTGGCCCCTGCATGGTAGTCACGATATTCGGGCGCGGCGCGCCAGTCGTAACCGCCCTCGGAATTCACAAGCCAACCGAGCACTCCGTGAAAGGCCGGTGCGGCGCGGACTCGGCGGTAAGCCGCTAGCGCCCCCAACATCGGGTCCCGGCGATAGCCGAGCTTTTTGGCGATGACGACGATGCGCTCGCGGGTCGCGGTCGGCAAATTGGGACTGTTGTTGAGCGCCAAACATACGGTGGACGCGTCAACTTTTGCAGCCGATGCGACGATTTTTTGAGTGATCCTTTCAGGCACATTCAACTGAATGAAGACAGTCGGCATCGCTGCCAATCCGCGAAATTGCGACACACTTCCACCTCATGCAGCTACTGTGCGACGCCATCGCCGTTTTGGGTTCGCGCCACGGTCTCGTCTTCGACCCCGTCGGACGATCCTGTCGTGTCATTCGTTTTGACACTTTTGAGCAGTCCCCGGTTTTCGAATTACGGGCTGGACTCGTGGTGGAAGGAAGGAGCAGGTGCTTCCCCCTTGCGGCTGTCTCCGAGGGTTTCGACTTTGTCGATCAACGATCGACACCCTGCACGATTTCTTGGATTGGGGTGGATGCTGCGGCGGCGCTCAAAGTCACGCTCAAGGCGACGACGCCATTCCGTCCGCGGGATCTCGAGTTTTCGTCGACGCCGTCGATCTCCTTGAGCATCGCGGTAGAGCGTGTGCCGGGACAATTCCGCTGGATCAAGCCCGTTGCCCAGCCAGAAGAGGTCGAACTTTTTTTTGAACTCGGTTCCGGAGCCTTAACCCCGATTTCCGGACCGGAAAACGACGAAATCGATGTCTGCTTTACGACTTGGTTGCGACCGGACAACGACCCTGGCGCGCCGCGCCGCGCGCAGGATGCCTGCCTGCAGCGCGACAGGCTGGTGGCACCCGGCTCCATTCGTTCTAACCGAGGATTCCGCAAGAAAATTCGGGTGGATGGAGATGAGGCTCTTAATATTTCGTGGTGTGCCTGGCCCGGAGCGGCTCTGAGTATCGACGGCGTGCGCTGCGAGTTTTGGCACGCACGCCGATTCCCCGATCTGGAGGCCGTCGTGAAGTGGGCGAGGCGGCACTCCGAAGAATTTGCGTTTAACGCAACGCACGTCGACCGCACGATTCGGAACCACGGTTTGGGTCAGGCCGTGGACCATTTGCTGGCCTACACGCTTCACTCGTGGGCGATCAACACATGGTTGACGGATCGTGGTGGTGCACCCTGGTTTAGCGTTTGGGAGGGCAGCTGCTACTTTCACTCGACGCTCGACGTGGAGTTTACCCAGGCGCCTTTCTATTTGGCGGTGTGGCCGGAATTACTCCGGATGCAACTCAAGCAGTGGGCTGAACGTTCTTGCGATGGTGAATCGTGTGTCGGAAAAATCGGAAGCGGCACTCGTTACATGCCGCATGATGTCGGTCGCTATGCCGAGGTGGGTACCGCTGCGTATCCTCACGCCATGGAGGTTGAGGAGACCGGGAATTTTCTACTGCTTGTTTTCGCGGAATGGAAGCGAACGGGTGACCGGTCTCTCATTGAAGTTCGGGCGTCGCTGCTCATTCAACTTTCGGCCTTCCTGCGCGCGTGCGATACCGATGGCTCCGGCGTGCCCGCGCTGGGCGTGGCGAACACGATCGACGACGGCTCGCCTGCAATTCAATTCGGACACCGCCAAGTCTACCTAGCGATGAAAGCTCACGCCGCACTCCGAGTAGCCGCCGAGATGTTAACGGATTTCGCAACCCAGGAGCAAATCGATGACTGGAGCTCAGCTGCATCGAGAATATTGGCGGTGGTGGAAGACCGGGCGTGGTGCGGGGATCACTACGCGGTGCTGCTGGAGAGGAGCGGTCGACTACAGAATCCTTGGACGAAAGAATGGACCTACCATGCCGAGATTCCCGGGTGGAATGCGTTTCATATTTATACCGCAAACACTTTCCCAATCCTCGATATGGTAGGTTTCGAATTGGGTCTGGACCCCAATCGGGTAGCGATGGATCTTCGTGAAGCCACCCGTCGGTGCCTGCGCGAGTACGGCTGTACACACACCGACTTCCATGCGAATACCCGAATCGGACCGGACGATCCCAGGTTGGCGGGAGTAGCTCTCGAACCGGGCTGGATCTCCATGAATATACTGCGTGACTTGGCCGCATTGCGTCGCGGTGTCGGCGTGCTCAGCCTTGCGGAGCGCTATTGGGAATGGCAGGTGCTGACAAATTCGCAGGCTCACGGTCCGCAACTTTTCTTTGAGACGTTTGCGGGCAACCACCTTTGTTTTTATCCGCGGGGCCTGGCCGTGTGGGGTATCTTCGAGGCGGTTTCCGGCCAGGTGATCGATCGGGTTTCCGGTCGCGATTATGCCAAGACCGCCTGGCCTGAATTGCGTGTCCCTCGCCTGTGGGACTGCGCGTGGCGTGGCTTCGGCGAAGCGATCCCGGAAACCGCGTCGTAAGTCGTCGAATTTCAATGCCGCATCGTTCTCTCGCCCGTCATGTCCCCGCAATTGTCGCACTCTCAAAGCGCGAACTCGCGCTTTTCATGCCGGGCTCGCTTCAGAGTCAATTAAGGGAACTGTTGCCCGCCGCTCGTTGGATCGATCCTTTGACGACGCCATCTGAATGGAATGGATTGTTGGCTGAGGCGAACCCCGAGATCGTGCTGAGTGGCTGGCACACGCCATCGGTCTCGATCGACTCCACGGCACTGCGCTACGTATGTCACATCGCGGGTTCCGTTCGGAGGCACGTGGCGCGAGGTCTGCTGGAAAGAGGTGTGCAGGTAAGTAACTGGGGAGAAATTGTTTCAGAGACGGTTGCCGAGGGGGCATTGAGCTTAACTCTTGCGGCGCTGCGCCGCACTCAAGAATTCGGCAGGGTGATGCATCAGGAGGGAGGCTGGCGATGGATGCCTGCCGGCACCGAAAGTCTTTTTGACCGGCGCGTCGGTTTGCATGGGTTCGGCAGTGTGGCGCGATGCCTGATTCCTATGCTTCGGCTGTTCCGTTGCTCCATTAAGGTTTTCACTACAGGAGTTCCGGCACACTGGTATGTCGACCATGGCGTGGAGCGCGCAGAAAGCTTAGATGAATTGTTTGGATGGTCGGACGTCGTGGTCGAGGTCGAGGCGATAACCTCGGAGAATCGTGGAGTTGTGAACGAGGCGCTCTTGCGGCGACTGCGCCGGGGATCCGTTTTTGTGAATGTCGGCCGGGGCGGATTGGTGGATGAAGCTGCCCTTGCGCGGGTGGCGGCCGAGAATGGCCTCCGCTTGGGGCTGGATGTTTTCGACGTCGAACCGTTGCCGGCCGATTCGCCGTTGCGTGGTCTTCCCGATGCGGTGCTTTCCCCTCATCTCGCCGGACCGACCGACGACCGCGCGCACCTTTGTGGTGAATTCGCATTGCGTAATCTCGCGCGGTATTTGGCTGGAGAAACAATACAAGGCGCGGTTTCCCTCGCGGCGTACGATCGCGCAACCTGAGAGCGGTTTGCCCACGCCGGATTGTGACCGTTCTCTGGGGACAGTCCGTTCATTCAGTCGATCCTGCAGTGTCTCGTTGCAGCAGGACCGCGTTTAAAACCGGTTTCAAACCGGTTTCAAACCGGCATCGTATCTCCCGAGGTGCAGGGTGCCGGTTCGATAACGTGGCCTTGTCTTGCCCAAAGTGGCTCCGAAGCGCCGGACGGTTATAGAATAAAACTCATTCGTTCAACCGATTGAATGACTCCTACCTCGCGAATGGTTCAAGATCGCTTCGGCATTCTCATTGCGCGCGCCGCTCCCATTTCTTGGGGGTGCCGTGTTCGCTGCGAGGAGCCTCGCCAGCCCTCCGAGGATAAGGTCGAGTCCGAAGGTAAAGGAATTCCGTCCATCGTAGTCGCCGGCGACGATCGCCTCCGCGATACCGCGCAGGTGGGGATGGGTGGACGCCGGTATCGTCGGCAGGAAAGCAGCGGCACTGGCGGCGTAGTCTTCCGGCCGGATCGGGAAATGCAGTTCCTGCAAGACATACCCGTAAGTGTGACTGTCCAGAAGGTGCCGCGCTCCATCGGCCCGGGCATGAGAGAAGCCGGCGGCGAGCAGGCAACCCTGCGTACGGTCCATGTAGGCCAGCATGCGCGGGCCGGTGTTTATGCGCGAGAGGATTGGCATCGGGGCCCAAGTATGTCGCAACAGAGCTTCGCTTGCCGAGTTCGCCCGACCACGCATTTCCACGATCCAGGGTTTCCCGACGCGCGGCAGGGCGATCTCGCCGACGACCTCGTCCACCATCGCATCGATCAGTGCGTCCTTGTTAGGTAGGTAATTGTAGAGCGACATGGCCTCCACGCCCAAGCGCTCGGCCAGCTTGCGCATCGATAGACCTTCAAGACCCGACGCATCCGCCAGTGTCACCGCGTCCGCCACGATGAGGTCGCGGCTCAGGGACCGACGCGTAAGACGATTGCGGGACGTTTTTGCTGGTTTGGGCATGGACACAACGCGTTCCGCGAAATACGACCGCCTCAGGCCGGGGCAACGTCCACCGCCACCGTGCCGCGCTTGCGCCCGCTGTCGACGCGGGCGTGCGCCGCCGGGAGGTCGGCGAATGAAAACACCTCGCCAACGACGGGTTGGAATTTCCCCTCCAGTGCCAGCCGTAGCAGTTCCTCAATGGAAGCCACCGACTCGGGCGTATACCCGGCGATGCAGCGCACCCGCCCCCGTGTGCGAGCGAAGTAGTCCGGCAAGCCGCCCGCCACAGCCAGATACGCTCCGCCGGGCCGCACCAAGTGACGCAGGGTGCGGAAGCTACCCGCCCCCACGCAGTCCATGACCAGATCGTAGCGGCGGGCCTGCCTGGCATAGTCGGTGGCGGTGTAGTCAATGACCTCCGTCGCGCCCAGCCCGCGAATCCATGCACAATTTTCGGCCCGCGTCACGGCAATGGCCATCGCACCCGCCAAGGCGATCAGTTGCACCGCGGCGCTGCCCACCGCGCCCGAAGCCCCAATCACCAACACTTCGTCGCCCCTTTTTATTCCAGCTCTGTCGAGGAAGTACCGCGCCGTTTGTCCGCCGAACGGCAGACTCACTGCCTCTCTCCATCCGATCCTTTCCGGCTTGCGCACCACGACGCCGTCGGCCTTGGCCAGCACCCTTTCGGCATGGCACCCCATGGACGCGCCCTTCACCAGCAACACCGCGTCACCACGGCTCCACTGAGTGACCTTGCCTCCGATGGCCTCCACAATCCCCGCACAATCGGAGCCCAAGACCGGTTGCCGGGGCCCTCTCCACCCCAGAACCAAACGTCCGGCAAAACCCATGCCGGCCGGGAAACGACAACCCCGCACCCGCGCGTCGCCTGTACTCACCGAAGTCGCCACCACCCGCACCACGATCTCGCCCAGTCCCGGTACCGGGTCCGGATGTTCGACAAGTTCCAATGTGTCCGGCGACCCGTAGTGGGAACAGATCCAAGCTTTCATCCTGCCCGGTATTCTACTTACACTGTAAGTATTCAATAGAAATCCACGAGGACCGCAGCCTCCACAGGGCCACAGCGATGCTTCTTGCTCCTGGCTGCAGCGGCAGTGGCGATGTTGACCCGAGGAATTCAACACGAGCCATCCATACTTATTCGTCCTCATGATCGTCGGAATCCGCGTAGGCTCTGGCATCGCCCCACTCCGATCGCAGTCTCCTTCTCGCGTGGCCTTAGTCGCTACCACCTCCGCCTCCGTCACCCCCGCCAGAATCCCCTCCATCGCCAGAGTCGGCACCGTCGTGGCCCGGCGACCGGCCGTCGTAGCGAACGGGAGCGACGAAACCCCCGCTGCCAGGATCGCCGCCCGAACTCGCGATGGAATTCTCTCTTACCTTTGGGCGCAGCGCAAAGAAAGCGAGAACTGCTCCGACAAAACCCGTAGCGAGAATGACGACGATCGTGGTCATGGCACGAAGGACCTCGATCCTGAGACGAGCGCCCCCGATCGGCAAGACTCGCGCGGCACCACCCGCCTCTTCGGAGAATCTCGCCTAGATCTCTACCGCGGCGCCGGTTCGATGTACTTGGCTGGAGATCGGTTGAAACGATCGGATTGCCCGACGGCGATGCTCAGCGTTTTCCAGTTGGCGCCGCAAAAATGCTTCGCGAGGTAGACGATCTGCCCGACGTGATAGGCATAGTGCGTCAGCTGCCGATTGATCGCCTGCAAAACCGTCAACGGCTCTCCGCGGATGGTAGCCGTTCGCGTCAGGTCATTTGCCCCGAGGGGCGCCAAGGCCTTGAGCAAAGTATTCCAACCGTCCTCCCACTGCGCCAACAGGCGATCGCGAGAGTCTTCGGACAGAATGACGAATTCGGTATCCCGATTTCGTCCCGGCTTCTCCCCATCGGAGACGAGAAAGTCCGTCCACCGGGAGAGCAAATTGCCGCCCACGTGCTTCACGATCGCCCCGACGCTGTTATCGCCCGACGCCGGTTTTTCGAAAAAAAGCGCATCGGGCAACTGGTCGATCGCGCGATCCGCCAGGCTCTTCAGGCGCTCGAACTCACGGATCGAAAGGGCAAGGTAATCTTCGTTCGGCATAGTGCAGGTCCCACTTTGCCGGAGCGATCGAAGCCGGTCAAATCTCGCACGGCACCGACGCGCGAGGGTAAGCCACCGCGTGTCGCCGCGGCCTGCCGCCCGACGCCGACCGTTACGCGGTGGGCGCGAGGGGCTGGATGCGTTGGCAGAGTTGGAGCGGGACGCCCCACGGGTCGCGCAGCATGATAAGGCGGCCGCCATCGGGGAGATTTTCCTCGGTCAAAAACGTCGCGCCCCCGGCGGTCAGCCGGACGGATTCCGCGCGGGCGTCGCTCGCAATCAACGCAATATGAAACGTCAGTGGTACCGTCTGGCGAAAATCGAAGACCGGCACGCTGGGGTTCGAGTACAGCTCCACAATCGGCCGGCCACTCGAATCGGCCACAAAATGCGTAAACGGAGCGTCGACCTTTTGTCGCACGATCGAGAAGCCCAGGCATTCGACGAACCAGAGGGCATGAGCCCGCGCATCGGGTACGTTCAGAGCGAAATGTTCAAACGTCATGGGACAGGGCGGAGTTAAGGCGCATCCGGAAGCTGGTTCAACGTATAGTACGCTCGATCGTAACGGAGCGACTGGCCGGAGCGCGACGTCAAGGGCGAAACCTTGAGTTCGTGCACGTAACCCGCCCGCAAGCCGACGCACTGCAGCGTCACCGTGCGACCGTCGCTCGCAACCTCCACACGCGATATCGTTATCGGTTTCGTATCGGTTTCCGGACTACCGTAGGCCACTTGATACCGGTAGGTATAGCTGCTCAGCGCGAACGTGCTCGCGTTCGCCGCACCGGGGAGATCCACCGGCTCGGTGAACGTCAGCCGAAACCCATCCGGCAGCGCTTCCATTTTTTCGATTTCGAACGGGATTCGTTTCGTCCACCGGATGCGCTCCAGCCCGTACGAACGCGAGCCGAGGGAGTTCCACCCACGGTTCGACTCGCCCACCATCATCGATCCATCGGAGAGAAAAGCCATCTGGAGAGCCGCGGATTGGAGCCGATCCATAAAGGGAAAACACGCGCCTTGGTACTCGCCCTTCACCTTTTCCAGAAACACCCGATTGACCTGCGCGAGTGTGAAATCCCCGACGAAGAGCTGGCGCCCGAACGGGCCGAAACCGCCTTGGGTGAGATCGCAAACGATCCCGGTCGTGCTCTGCCCCATCTTCACGTACGGGAACCACACGGCGGGAAGTGCGAAGCCCGGAATGATCTTCGATGCCTCCACCACGGTCAGACCTTGAGGAAGAACTCCCGGGTCCTTGACGGGAGATTCGGGCCGGCGCGTATCCGGGATCGAGTCGGCGTGTCCATAGAATCTGCCCGGACGGACATGGATCAACGGGCAGGTTCCCCACCAGTTGCCTTGTTGATCCGTCGCAAAGACGTCGCCCTCGGCATTCAGTCCCAAACCGAACGGCGAACGGAATCCGGCGGCCGCGGGAAGCAACTCGCCGCCCGGAGCCTGCCGCATCGCCCACCCGCGCCAGAGCGGAGGACCCGAGCGGTTTCCGGCGAGTTTCGCCGCGTTTCCGATCGTGACATTGAGCGTCACCCAGAGATTTCCCTGCGCGTCGAAGAGCGGGCCGTACGCATACTCGTGGTAGTTTCCGGATATCCCCCAGCCTTTCGCCGCGGTGAGATAAGTATCGGCCACGCCGTCGCCATCGCGATCTTCGATCCGCGTCACCTCACTGCGCTGCGTCGTGTACAACGCGCCGTCATGCCAGGTCAGCCCGAGCGGCTCGTGCAGGCCCGTCGCATAACGCGAGAACTTGGCCTGCGAAGGCTCGGCCAGCGGATTCTCGAGGATCCAAATTTCGCCCTTGCGGAGCGTCACCGCCGCACGCCCATCCGGCAGCGAAGCGATTCCGCTGACTTCGAATTTGGTGTCCGACGGAAGCGCGTAGGTGAGCTTCTCGTAATGATCGCTCGAAGGTGCGGCCGCCGAGGGCGGTGGAGAGGGTGGCGCGGCCTCCAAGCGGGGCTGAGGCGAGATCGCCCAAAGCACTCCCAGCAAACAGACCCAAGTGCGCAGCAGGCCCACGACGCCCGATGGAGGGACTCGGAACGCTTGAGCGATTGTCCTCATGGCCAGGTCTCCTCGAAAACCGCGCTGCCCGCACTGTCGAAACGCACGGGCACCGGCACCGACGTCGCCTCCACCCCGCGGAAGTACCAACCCGATTCCAATCCGCGCACGACCAGGCGGCGGCCGAATCCGCCGGTCTCGGGATCGGCCCGGACCGTATCCTCGACTTGCAAAGGACCGACCGAATAGCGAAACGTCGGCGTCCCGTCGGGACCGAGCGTGAATCCACCGTACCGATACCCGGCCGACGTGCCGAAGGCGGTTGGCCACGGCGAGTCCGGGGACGGCAGGCGGGCAAACGGCATCGTCGCCGGAAAGATCGTCACCGACTCGCCCAGCGGTTTGGCGGGGGTCATCGCGCGCTCCTCCCACGTCGTCAAGGCATCCATGAAACGACCTCTCCATGACATTGCCCAGCGCACCTCCGCCGCATCGAAGGCGGCATGGCGTCGGGTGGGAAAGCCCACGGCAACCGCCTCCAGGCCCGCACCGTCCAAAAAGGTGCGAAAGACGATGGGCCGTCCGTCTTTTTCCGGCTTAAGTTCGTACTCTCCCTTTTGGAGCAAACCTTCGGGGAGAAGCACCTGGTCGATCTCTTTTAAAAACGTCCAAAGCTGCTCGATCTCGGCGTCCGCTTTGACGCGTCCCATGAACATCGGAGGCATCAAGGTGCCGGGTTGGACGAACTGCGGATTCAACAACAGTTCTTTGAAATACTCCGGCTGCAGCCGAGCGACGGTCTGGGTCAGATTGATCGACTGCACGCCCAGCGATTTGCGGTCCCGCAATCCATGGCACGTGATGCAGCCAAGACCGCCGTCGCTCGTATCCATCAAGGTGCGTCCGTGGTGGGCGCGCTGATGCAATTTCTGTCCGGTGGTGTCGATCGCGATCGGCTCAGGTCGGCGGTCTGCCTGCACCCAGGCGTCCAGCACGGGCGCAGAGGCTTCGCGTCCGAACTTCGGCATGCGTGTCGCGAGGTACGGGCGAACCCCCCCGCCTTCTCCCCACAAGACCTTCTCCCACCACTCGCGGGTGAGTTTGCGACCGGTGTGCTCGAGTGCAGGCGGCAGATGCCCGAAGTCCCCCAGCGAATGAGCATCGGAATCGGTCGAGACGAAAAATTCCGCACGTCCCGGCTCGACGCCGCCCCGGCCGTCGCGCGCGTGACAGGCATAACAGTTCATGCGTGCCATGAAGCGAGCGACCTCGACCGGTGCCGGCACGGCGGGGGCGTCCGACCCAAACGCATGAATCTGACCGAGAGCGGCGCGCAAGGCCTGACGCTGTTCCTCATCCAAGCGAAAATTCGGCGTTGGAGCGGTGGGTGAGTCGGAGAGACACCCTTGGTCGCTACGGATCGCCACCTCCGACAGCGTAGGAACGGACAGCGAAGCGGGCGATACGTCGTTGGCGTCCACGCGGTGGCAAGCCACACAGCCGAGCGACTGAAACTGGCGCCGGCCCTGCTCGACCAGCGCCGCATCGATCCCGTTGACCGGAGAGGAATTTGGAGAATGCGCCACCGGCCGTTGCAGAACCGAACGCTGCAGGTAGGCGGCAACATCCGCCGCTTCCGCCGCGGAAAGTCCCGAGGAAGGCATCCGCCCGGCCGGCCTCGTTGCCAGCGGATTCAGAAGAAACTGCACTAACGCCGCCCGATCGTACTCCGCCGCCAGCGCAAGGGGCACCGCTACACCCAAAGGAGCCGCCGCGGGCGCGGACGCGCTCGCCGTCGCCGCGTAGGCGCCGGTTTCGGGAGCGTGGCACGCCACGCAACCGACCTGACGATAGATCCGGCGGCCGGACTCGACATCGCCCGGAGGGGCAACCGCGACCGGTTCCTGCAACGAGCCCAGATAGGCGACCAACGCATGCGCGTCGTCGGACGGGGCGAGCATCGTGGGCATGAGCGTTCCCGGTTTGACGGTCGAAGGATCGTGGACGAAACGCGCGAGCGCGTCCGCGGAAAGCCGTGATCCCACGCCGGTCAGAGACAGGCGAGCCCGCTCGGGGACCGTCGCTCTCCATTCGTCCGAAGCCCGATGGCAGCTCACGCAACTCAGTTCGGTCAAGAGAAGCAGGCCCGCCTCGACCTGCGCTTCGGGTTCGTTCTGCCCACGATGAAAGCGTTCGAATCCGGCGACGACCGGCGCCGCCTGCAGACGAAAGGCCGCCGTCGCGGCGACAACCAGAAATACCGTCCGGAAATGCATGCGTGCGGGCCCGGTTAGACCGAAGCGAGCGACTCGAGGTGATTCCGCGCGCGGTTGATTTCCGCGGTGACGAGCGCCGCCGTTTCTAAAATAGGGATACCGCGCGGCGTCGGGTGCATGAAGATCTCGGTCCAGCCGTCGAAACGGATCGCCTTGAGCGCGGCCAGCAACGGTTTGAAATCGAGCGTCCCCCGCCCCGGCATCTGCATGAGCTCCTCGTCCTTCGGCATCGGCTTCATGCAGCCCCGACCGTACTCCCAGCCGTAAAAGAGCAGCAGCGACGGGCCGAGATCGCGGATCAAACCCGCGATCAGGGCGGGATCCTGCGGGAGGTGATAGGGCGCGAGAGCGACTCCCAGGGGTTGGCCCCGGCCGAACTCGGCGAGCCACTTCAAGGAGTCGGGCGTATTGATGATATTGTTACTATGGTTCTCGATCGCGATGCGCACGCCGGCCCCGCCCGCGCGCGCCAGCGTGGGCTTGAGCGCCTCGACAAAGCGTTTGACCTCCGCCTTGAGCGCCGGACCGGTCGCGTCGGCCGGACCCTTCCCGCCCGTGACGATCGCTTTTCCGCCCATCGCCTTCAAATAGTCGATTTCGGGATCGAGACCGAAGGGTCCCAGATCGAAGCGGGTCGTCACGTCCAAGGTCACTCGGTTTTCCTTCAATGCCGCCCGCAGGCGATCCTGTCCCCAGGCGTCGGCCTCTTCCCGCTGGGTGCCGTGCTTGCGCGGCCAGAGATCGATGCACGACGCGCCGGTTTTGCGTACTTCCGGGAGGATCTCCGTCAGCGAAAGTCCGCCGTAAAGACTGGACGCGAGTAGATAGCGAAACTTTAAGGCCGGGTTCGAGGCAGACGCCGCCCCGAGCCGCTCGGTGGTACCCACTACGCCAGCCAGAGCGGTCATTTCCAGGAAACCTCGACGAGTAAGGGAGGACGAAGAAGGCATAGAGGGAACAGGGTTGGACCGCGCAAAAGGGAGGGGGGTGCAAACGCGGACAGCTGCAGTCGCGAGCGCCACAAGGGTGAAGAAAGGGTTTTCCAGTATTGTCGATTGTCAACAATGATTGCCGCGAACCGCGTTGACAAAGCCAGAATGCGGCGACCGCCTTGGCGCATCTTCATGAAGTTAGCCGCCAACCTCCAGGAGCAGGTCGCCTCCCATTTGCGTCGCCGCATCCTTTCCGGCCAGCTCTTGCCTGGGACGCGTCTACGGGAGCAGACTTTAGCGGTGGAGTTTGGAATCAGCCGCGGTCCGATCCGGGACGCCCTCCTACACCTCACAAAAGAGGGGCTGCTGATTTCCCGTGCCAACGTTGGAGTCCGGGTCGCCAACGAACCCTCGGCCTTCAAGCGAAACGTGATCGTGCACTTGCGCCGAGAAATCGAAGTTTCTGCCGTGACCGCTTGGTTCGAAACCAAGGAACCCACGCTGCTTAAGCGGCTGAACGACAATCTTGTCCTCTATAAAGGCGCGTGCAGCGGAAGTGACCTCGTCCAAGTGGTCGAGCTCGACATGGCGTTTCACCGCTTGCTCGTGGAGGTGGCCGACAACGGCAGCCTGGTCGACCTTTGGCTACCGATCGTCCTTCGGATGTTTCTGCGCTATTCCCGTCACCGCGATTTGATGGAGAGCTACAACGAGCACTTCGCCATCGCGCGTGCCCTTCAAAACGGTCGCGAGTGGGAGGCGCTCGAGCTTCTTAAGCTGCATATTGTCTGACCTTGAAAGGCCGGGAGCGCCAGAAGCCCCGTGCTTTGCAGGTGACACCAAAAGGCCCCGTCCGGAAGGCTGCTCGTCATGCTTTCGCCTCCCCTGCCACCGGGTCGCGCGGTGGGGCGATCGCGCCGCCCTTGATCAATTGGTCGATGGCACTTTCGTCATAACCTAATTCGCGAAGAATTTCGTGGGTATGGGCGCCGAGTTCGGGCGCAAACGTCCGAGGCACGGGCGGCGTACCGTGTAATCTCACCGGCGTGCCCAGCAATCGGAGTTTACCCGCATCGGGATGCTCCATCTCGACGAGCATCGCATTGGCCTTGAGTTGGCTGTCTTCGGCCGCCTCCAGCAGCGTGTTGATCTTGGCGCAGAGAACGCCTTTCCGCTCGAGTTCGAGCATCCACTCCGCGGTGGTTTTCTCGACGAAGCGTACGGCGAGCAACGCGTTGAGTTCGATCCGACGCTCCAGTTGCAAGTCATGCGTTTCGAAGCGAGGGTTAAGCGCCAGGTCTTCCATTCCCAACGCCACCGAAATATCGCGCAGGGCGTTCTCGCTGAAAACGGGAGAAATTTCGATGTAGCCGTCGCGGGTGGCGAACGACTTGTCGATAATCGCCTCGTTGGCACTCACGCCGGAGACCTTGGTGATGCGCGCCGCATTCATTTCGGCGGGGCCCTCCCACGAGTGCGCATGGAAGGCGACGCTGAGCAGATCCGTCGTCACGCGCTGTCCTTCGCCCGTGCGATTTCGCGCTAGCAATGCCATCAGAATGCCCTGCATGAGCATCAGGCCGGCCGCATAATCCGCCGAAATGCCAGCGGGAATCGGCGGCTTGGATTTGTCGGGCTGCACAAACCAACCCGCTTCGGCACGCGCCATCAAATCGTGGCCGCCGCGAGCGCGATCGGCGGAAGGACCGGAGTCGCCCCACCCTCCCGACCAAGCAAAGACAATGCGGCGGTTGATGCGGGCAAAGTCCTCATAGCCAAAGCCCAGCTTCTCCATCACGCCTGCGCGAAAGTTATGCACGACGACATCTGCGGTTTTTGCCAAGTCGTAGACCGCCTTGCGACCCAACGGGTGTTTCACATCGATCGCGACGCTCCGCTTGTTGCGGTTCAAACCCGCGAAGGGCAGGCTCACTCCTTCGACAAAAGGTCCCCACCGGCGACTCCAGTCGCCTGCGCCAAGGCGCTCGACTTTGATCACGTCCGCTCCGTAGTCGGCGAGAATCTGCGTTCCCACCGGTCCCTGATAAACGTGCGTAAAATCGACGATGCGAATGCCCGTGAGGGCGGAAATGCTTGGGGTCATCCTCTGCAATGTCTCTTCCGTTCGATTGTCTATTGTCAACAATTCAATTGACTTCGAGGCTACAGCCCGTCCTTTGAAATCCCTTGTCCGCATCGAGTGGATACACGTTATGCATACCTCCCTGTCCCTTGCCTTCGCCGAGTCCGTCGGCACGATCGAGTTGCAGCCGCCCGAGGGAAAGCCGCCCACCCTCGACCACCGGCTGATGGACGAGTTCGACACTGTCCTGACGCAAATCGAATCTCGTGCGGGCGAACTCGTCGCGGTCGTTCTCCGCAGTCGTTCGCCCAAGTTTTTCTGCGCGGGCGCAAACTTGAAAGTCATGGAGACGATCGATGCCGACACCGTCGCTCCGTGGGTGCGCCGCGGCCACCGTCTGATGAATCGCCTCGAGGCGTTGCCGCTCCCGGTGATCGCGCGCGTGGAAGGGTACGCGATGGGCGGCGGGCTCGAACTCGCCATGGCTTGCGATCTCATCTTCGCCTCCAGCAACGCGCGCTTCGCGCAGTCCGAAGCGAAGCTGGGCCTGGTCACCGGCTGGGGCGGTTGCTATCGTCTCGCCCGGCGAGCCGGGTTGGCCCGCGCGAAGGAGCTCTGTTTCACCGGGCGCATGTTCGACGCGGAGGAGGCGGCCCGTCTCGGCGTGGCGGACTGGCAGGGTCCCGCAGACGCCCTCGACACCTACCTCGCCACTTTCCTCGCAGCGGTCGCCGCCAACGGACGCGTGGCGCTTCGCGAGACCAAACGTATCCTCGCTACGGTCACCACCACCGGGATCGAGGAGAACGCCACGATCGAAGCGGAAGCCTCGGAACGCTGCCTCAAAGAGGGCGACGCCCCGCGCCGCCTTCAGGCCTTTTTCGAATCGCGTCGCGCGCCGAGAACGTAGTCGGCTCATGGGACAGGTGTTCCCGCAACCGCTCCAAGACCGACCCTCGAAGCCGCACCTCGTCACCGCCGTTGTCTGAGTTGAGACAATGCAAAAGTGTTTGGAGTCCGGCCTTCGGGCCGTCCGAATTCCGATTACAATCGCTCCGGACGGACTAAAGTCCGGACTCCAAACACTATCCT
>Ga0209181_10004291_pt1 | contig 21319 bp, 18 predicted proteins | sample MAT05_FD_187208 | JGI IMG/M metagenome (GOLD analysis project Ga0209181, IMG submission 187208) | Freshwater microbial communities from Lake Fryxell liftoff mats and glacier meltwater in Antarctica - MAT-05 (SPAdes) (version 2) | ecosystem: Environmental > Aquatic > Freshwater > Ice > Liftoff... | reverse complement strand
CGACCAAGCCCAGTTCTCCATGAAGTTCGCGGCGCGCAGCACGGTCAGCCGGCCGTGCAGTTTGTTCAACTGCTGCTCGAAGTCCCAGGTCGTGGCGATGTTGCCGGTGCCTGCGGGCTGGTGCGCGCCAACCGACGACAGCGCGACGACATGCGCAACGGCAGCGTGGTTCGCGGCAGCGATGAGGCTGCTGTGAATCCTTCTGGCCTCGGCGAACATATCGCCAGCCATGTAGTTCGGCGGATTCATCAGGTAGGCACCCGCTACGCCATCGAATGCACGGGCCAGGCTGGCCGTGTTCGTCAGATCGGCGACCGCAATATCGGCGCCACGGGCGCGCCACTCGGCTGACCTTGCGTCATCGTTGCGCACGATGAGACGTATGGACGCGCCAGCAGCCAGCAGGGCTTTGGCGACTGCTGAACCCGTTTGGCCTAGCGCCCCGGTGATTGCGTACATGGTTAAACCTCCTTTGGGTTGATCACGGTGGCTGCTGTCAGCAGCGTCGTGCGCGCGTATCCACTGGTCACGCCGTCAACGCCTCGGCTACGAGCTCGGCCGTCAAGGCGCCCGAGCTGCCCTGCTGGCCCGTCACGAGGCGGCCGTCGCGCACGGCAAACGGGCGGTACGGCGGGCCCTGCACGTAGCGCGTACCGGGCAGCTTCTTCGCTTCGTCCTCGATGCGAAAAGGCTGCACCCGGGTGTTGAAGGCCTTGTCCACCACGTCTTCCTCCAGATTGCAGAAGCCGGTCCATTGGCGCCCTTCGGCGATCAGCTTGCCATCGGCACCGCGCGCCTTGAGCAGCACCACCGAGCCATGGCACAGCGCGGCGGCTACCTTGCCGCTGTCGTGGAAGGCGGCGAAAAGCCGGTGCAGTGTCTCGTTGTCGGCAAAGGTAACCATCGGCCCGAGCCCGCCGACGACGAAGATCGCATCGTGGTCGGCCACCTTGGCATCGGCCAGCTTGCCCGTGGCAACCAGCTGCGGCGCCACGCGGGCCGAGTGCTTGAAGCCGATGGAGAGAAAGTCATTGGCCGGGCCGAAGCGCCCGCCTTCGGGGTCGCTCATGGCGTCGTGGATCACGGCGCCGCCGTTCGGCGACACGATGGTCGTCGTCCAGCCGCGCTGCTGAAAGGCCCAGTACGGGTGCGCCAGTTCGGCCAGCCAATAGCCGATGGGAAAGCCGGCCGGGCCCGGATTGACTTGGTTCGACACCACGAACAGCACCCGCTTGGGAGCGTTGGCGGCGGCCGTGGGCGTGGAGCCCGATGTGGCTGACGCGCCGGGTGACGCCTGCGCGGCGCTGCCCAACGGCACTGCGCCCAGGGCTGCGGCGCTGGCAGTCAGCATGAAAGAGCGGCGCTCGTTGGCAGGGGTATCGGGCAGCATGGGTGCTCCAGAAAGCGGGTCAGGGAGTTGAAGCATCGCCCGACGCAGGCATGCTGTGAATACTTCGCTCAGAATGCCCAACATGCCAAAAACGGATGTCAACCTCGACCCTGCGAGCTTCGACCTGAACCTGCTGCGCTATCTGCGTGCGTTGGTCGACTCGGCCAGCGTCACACGCGCCGGCGAGGCGCTGGGCATGAGCCAGCCGGCCGCATCGCGGGCCGTGGCGCGGCTGCGGCTGCGCTTCGCCGACCCCTTGCTCGTGCGCACTGGGCGTGGCTACGTGCTCACGCCGCTGGCGGAGCAGTTGGCACCGGCGGTGCGACGGGCTCTTGCAGCGGCCGACGAAGTGCTGGCCGCCGCCACCTTCGACCCCGCAACGGCGCAACGCCGTCTGCACGTCGCCACCACCGACTATGGGATGTCCACCGTGCTGCTGGACCTGCTGCCAACGTTGCGCAAAGCCGCACCTGGCATCGGACTGCAGATCGATCCTTGGGGCGACGACACCGTGGCGGCGTTGGAACGGGGCGCGCTGGACTGCGCCTTGTATGCCGACGAGCCGTTGCCGCCGGACTTTCACAGCCGCCGCCTGTTCGAGGACGGTTACGTACTGATGTGCCGGCGAGGCCATCCACTGCTGGCGCAGTCACACGCGCCTGCCAAACGCCTGCTCACCGCAGCGGCGGCCTATCCGCAGTTTGCTGCGCGCTACCCTGGGCAACGCGGACAGGTCACAGACGACGTTTACCGCCGTCTGAATATGGTGCCCGCGCCGATGGCGGTAGAGGCGCCGTACTTTTATGCGGGCGCTCGTGTGGTGCAGAACAGCGACCTCGTCGCCGTGCTGCCCGGGCGCGTGGCCCGCCTCTGGGCGGATGCAGAAGCGGTCGTGACGATTCCTGTCGACATCGCGGCACTGCGTTTTGAGTACCGGGTGATCTGGCATGAGCGCGCACACCGGGACCCGGGTGTGAAGTGGCTGCGTGAAATGATCGCCCGTCAGTTCGTGACGCGTGGCGCGCATGGTGTGCGCGATCAGGGCGGGACATAGACGACACGCCGCTTTGATCTCATCGCCCAGAAGACACGTATGCCATTGCGCGATGATCCAAACCGCTGACGTTCGCAGACGCCGGCTGATGGCCGTTACAAGAGATAATTTCCGCCATAAGGGTTGTCGATCAAATAGGCCCAGTTGCCGTCTTTTTGCTTTCTGAGAACATCTGCGGAGATGCCTTTCAGATCAAGCTGGGTGCCATCGGGAGTCGTGGCTTTCAGCGTCCACTCATCGACCCACCCGGCAATATCGCCAGTGATGAAGTCCGCGCTTCTTTGCGCCCGAAGGTCCGGCTTGAGGGCGCAAACTTGCGCTAACGCAGCGCGAATATCTTCTTTGCCTGTGACCTGGGTTCCAGGCCCGGTGACATAAATTGCTTCGGGATCGAAGCAACTCAACGCGCCCTCCACGTCGCCATTGCGCACGCAATTTTGAAAGTAGCGGGCTGAACCTTCAGTTGTGGTTCGATCAAATATTTCTTGCATGGTATTTGGCTGGTTCGTTGCTGAAGTCTGGATGGCTGAACGCAGCCCGGTCATGCCGTGCAGAGGTTGGGCACCGCCACCCTGCCGCGGCATCGACGGTGAAGATGTTGATCAGGATGACCGGCGCCAGGTCTTCACCGAGCTGATTGAAGATGGGCACCTGGGTGTCCATCGGACGGAGCTGGAGCATGGGTTTGTGCCTTTCTGGGTGAACGACTGGAGCGTAGAGATGCGTCACCAGAAAACGCGCTGCAACAGGCTATGCAGCGCATTTGGCAGTTTCGACCGTGACCAACAGCCTCTTTGTCAGCGCGCTGATGCCCATGACGGTCAGAAGTCAGGTCACCGGGCACCAGCGCTGCACCGCCTCTGCCGTGTCGAATGGCCCCGTGTTGAAACAGATGCGCGCCTGCGGGGCATGCTCATGGACCACGTTGAGCACTTTCTCGAACAGGAGAAAGTTTTTACCGATGGTGCGCACACCGGCACCGATCACGACGCAGTCATAGGGGCTCTTCTGCAGCGTCGCTCGGATCACGTCCTCGGCGGTTTCGCCAAAATCGGTCAGGCACAGTTTGGCGTCGTAACCCAAGGCGTTCAGTGCGGCGATGTCCTTGTCCAGCCCGCCTTGAACCTTCTCGGCCGTCATGCCAGGAAAGGCGGCGTAGGCCGGATCTGCGAAGTTGATGAGCTGCGGCTGCAGGCCAACTGACAGAACAGATTTTTTTGAAGTCATGGTGTTTCTCCGGGTGGTTGTGGAAGGTTCCGGGAGTTGTTAAGCACAGCTTGCTCGACTGTCCCCGGGCGTGCACGCCGTCTGTCGGCGGCTACATGTTGCCTGTCAGCCTGCGGGTGCGCCGACGTGAAGGATCATCTTTCCTCGCGCCTTGCCTGCCTCGCCCAGGCGGTGCGCCTGCGCTGCGTCGGCCAGCGCCAACTCCTGACCGACGACGATGCGCAAGCGCCCGTCGTCCACCCGCTCGGCCAGTTGCGCCAGCACCGCGCCGCGCGGCGGGGTAAAGACGAAGGCCGCGCGCACACCCGCTGCGGCCGCGCGTTCGGGCGGCGGCGGCATGGCGGTCGCGACCAGGATCCCGCCCTGACGCAGCGTGGCCCAGGACGCTTCCTGCGTCGGCCCGCCCAGCGTGTCGATCACGATGTCGATGTCGTGTGCAATCTGCTCGAAGCGCTGGGTGCGGTAGTCGATCAACTCGTCGGCACCCAAGCGCTTGACCAAGGCCAGGCCGTCGCCGCTGGCGGTGGCGGTGACATGGGCGCCGTGCTCCTTGGCCAGTTGCACCGCGACCGTGCCGAGCGCACCGGCGCCGCCGTGGATCAGAACGCGCATGCCGCGTTCAACCTGTCCGGTCTCGATCAAGGCGGTCCACGCGGCTTGCCCCCCCATGGGCAAGGCCGCTGCGGCGGCGAACGAGGCCGTGCGCGGCTTCTTGGCCACCTGGCTCGCGTCCACCGCCACGTACTCGGCATAGGTGCCGCCACGTGCAAAATCGGCGTAGAAGCAGACCTCGTCGCCCAGTTTGAAGCCAGCCACCTCGCCGCCGACTGCGGTGACGATGCCCGCGGCATCGGAGCCGAGCGTGATCGGGAAGCTCTTGCGGATCTGCGCGGCCATGACACCCGAGCGCATCTTCCAGTCGACCGGGTTGATGCCGGCCGCGACCACACGCACCAGCAGATCTCTGGCGCCGCAGGCGGGCACCGGCGCGTCTTCGAGCTGCATCAGTTCGGGCCCGCCGTAAGCGTGGATGCGGATGGCTTTCATGTTCGATGTCCTTGTGGAAGGGCCTTAGCCTGACCGGTCTTGCCGGCGTGCGGTAGTGACAGAAACGGACAAGACCTTTCCATCCGTGGCATAGACTGCCTTGCGATGGACGATCTCTCGGTGCTGCACGACATGACCTTGTTCGTCGAAGTGGCGCGCACGGGCAGCTTCAGCCGTGCCAGCGTGAACCTCGGTGTGCCAGGGGCGACACTGTCGCGGCGGGTGGCCGCCATGGAGCGCAAGTTCGGCGTGCGGCTGTTCAACCGCACCACACGCCGGGTCGAGTTGACCGAGGCCGGACGGCGCTACTTCGAGCGCTGCGGTGATCTGGTCGACCAGGCCCGTCTGGCGCAGGAAGCGCTGCGCGACGCCGCTGCCGGCCCGACGGGACATGTTCGCGTGTCGATGCCGGTCGACATGGGCGTCAATCATGTCGGCCCACTGCTGCCCGAGTTCACGCGTCGCTATCCGGGCATCAGCTTCGAACTCGATCTCTCGCCCAGCCACCGCGATCTGGTGGGCGAGCCTGTCGATGTGGCCATCCGCATTGGCGCCTTGAAAGGCGATCAACTGATCGTGCGGCGTATCGGCACGGTGGAGATGCTGATGTTCGCTGCCCCGACCTACCTGGAGCGGCATGGCGAGCCGCAGCAGCCGGCCGACCTGGTCGAACACGAGTGCCTCAACCTTCCAGCGCCGGGGCGCGAGGCGCGATGGCGCCTGCTGCGTGACGGCGCCGCGATGGAGATCACGGTTCGTGGTCGCCTTGCCACCAACAATCTGGGACTGATGCGCATGCTCGCCGAGCGCGGTCTGGGCATCGCGGTGCTGTCGCATGCGCTGGCGCGCGACGCGGTGAACGCAGGGCGGCTGGTCCAGGTGCTGCAGGGGTGGAGCTTGCCGCCCCTGCCTGTGCATGCCGTGATGTCCTCGCGGCTGCAGCCGGCCTGTGTGCGAGCCTTTGTCGACTTCCTCGCGGCGCGTCTGTCATTGGTTTGATCGGCGCCACCGTTGGTGTCGTGCGGTGTGAACTCGCGCGCTTCAAGGTCATTGAACTGGGAACCTGCTCCGGCGGCGGCTTCACCCACTGGCCGCTTTCTGCTGTCACGACCAGCGACTGCGCAGAACCGCCGGCGGCAGCCCCGATCGGCGCGACCCCGCAGCGCCGAACCTAGTCCACCGTCGCGCCCGACTCCCGTACCACCCGGCCCAGCCGCACCGTTTCGGTCCGGATCAGTTGCCCGAACTGCTCGGCCGTACCGGCCACCACCGGCGTGCCCAGGTCCTCCCACTTCTTGCGGAAGGACGGGTCCGTGAAGATGGCGTTGAGCGTGCTGTTGAGCTTGGCAATGATCGGCTCAGGCGTGCCGGCGCGCACCGCAATGCCGTGCCAGGCGGTGGTTTCGAAGCCAGGCAGGCCGGCCTCGGCCATGGTCGGCACGTTGGGCAGTGCCGGGCTGCGTTGGGTAGAGGTGACGGCCAGCGGCACCAGCTTGTCGGTCTTGACGAACTGCAGCGAACTGCCGAGCACGTCGAACATCACCTTGACCTGGCCGCCGACCAGGTCGTTGAGCGCCGGGCCGGCGCCGCGGTACGGGATATGGGCCAGCTTGACGCCCGCCGCCTTGCCAAACATCTCGCCGGCCAGGTGCTGCGGCGTGCCGTTGCCGGCCGAGGCATAGCTCAGGTCACCCGGCCGCAGCCTGGCCTGGGCGATGAACTCTTTGACGGTCTTGATGCCGGTCGAGGGGTGCACCTCGAACAGCAGCGGGAAGGACGAGATCTGGATCACCGGCGCCAGGTCGGTCAGGGCGCTGAAGCTCATGCTGCGGTACAGGCTGCCATTGACCGCCATCGGCCCGCTCGCCGCCAGCAGCAGGGTATAGCCGTCGGCCGGCGACTGCTTGGCCACATCGGCACTGCCCACGTTGCCACCCGCGCCGCCCTTGTTCTCGACCACCACCGTCTGGCCCAGCCGGGTCTGCAGCTCGGGCTGCAGCAACCGCGCCATCAGGTCGGTCGGGCCGCCCGGTGGGTAGGGCACGACAAAACGAATGGCGTGGTTGGGGTAGGTGGCGGCTGTTTGTGCGGACAGCCGCTGCGGCGTCAGCACAGCCGTGGCTGCCAGCAGGGCGCCCAACAGCGCGGTGCGTCGGGTCGAGGTGAGGGGCTTTTGCATGAGGAGGCCTGAAGGTCTGGAAGGGTGGATTTGGGGCGAGGCTTGCGCCGCTAAAGGCGCAGCGGGCTCTCAGCCCGCAAAGCGCTGGCGGATGTCGTCCGCGTTGGCCAGCGGCCGGCCCAGGCAGCGGGCGATGTCGGCCGACTGGGCCACCAGGGCGGCGTTGTCGGGCGCGGTGCTGCCGTCCTTGGCCAACAGGTTGTTCTCGAAGCCCACCCGCACATGGCCGCCCAGCGCGGCGGCGGCCATTGCACAAGCGTGCTCGGTGGCGCCAAAGGCGCACATCGCCCAGGGCTCGGGGCCGTTGTGCGCGGCCACAAACGGCAACAGGTCGAGCGGGCTCGACACTTGGCCCACGCTGTAGCGGCCCAGCACAAACAGTAAAAACCAGGGCGCGTCGGGCACCGTGCCGTCGGCGCGCAAGGCCTGCCAGCGCGCCAGGTCGGCGGTGTCGTAGAGGATGACCTGGGTCATGATCCGCTCACGCGCCAGCCAGCCGAAGAAGTCAGCCAGGCCGGCGGCGCCGATCTGCGGCTGGTCCAGCTCACGCAGGCCGACCGACACCGCCTCCGGCCGCAGCGCCCGCACCATCGCGATCTGCGCCGGCGCGGTATAGACCTTGGCGGCCTCGCTGGTGACTTGCAGCACCAGCGCGTTGCCCACCGCCGCGTGCACGCAGCGCAGCGCCTCGCGGTAGCCCGCCACGTCCAGGCTGTGGCGGCCGTTGGCGTCGCGGATGTGCAGGTGCAGCATCGCGGCGCCGGCGTCCAGGCAGGTCTTGGCGTCGCGGGCCAGATGCGCGGCCGTCAATGGCACGGCCGGGTGGTCGCCGGCCTGCTTGTAGGCGCCGTTGGGCGCCACGGCGAGGATCAGTGGCGTCATGGTCAGGTCGTTGCAGTCGGTGATGCGGACTCAACCACGCTGACCTCGGGCGTCAGCACCGGGCCCTTGCCCGAAAAACGGTCCAGCGCCAGGTAGATCACCGGCGTGATGTAGAGCGTGATGGCCTGCGAGAACAGCAGCCCGCCCACCACCGCCACGCCCAGCGGTTGGCGCAGCTCGGCGCCGGCCCCCAGGCCCAGCGCAATCGGCAGCGCGCCCATCAGCGCCGCCAGCGTGGTCATCATGATCGGCCTGAACCGCAGCACACAGGCCTCGCGGATCGCCTGCTGCGGCGTCATGCCGCCATGGCGCTGCGCGTCGAGTGCAAAGTCGATCATCATGATGGCGTTTTTCTTGACGATGCCGATCAGCAGCAGGATGCCGATGGTGGCGATCAGCGTCAGCTCCATGTCGAACAACTTGAGCGTCAACAGTGCACCGACTGCTGCCGACGGCAGGCCGGCCAAGATCGTGATCGGGTGGATGTAGCTCTCGTACAGCACGCCCAGCAGCACGTAGATCACCAGCAAGGCGCCGACGATCAGCACCACCTGGCTGCCTTGCGAGCTTTTGAACACCGCCGCATCGCCGCCATAGGCGGTGATGACCGAATCGGGCAGGCGGATCTCTTGGCGCACCGCATCGATGCGGTTGGTGGCGTCGCCCAGCGCCGCACCGGGCGCCAGGTTGAACGACACCGTGACCGCCTGCAACTGGCCGACATGGTTGATCGAGGTCGGCCCGACCGTGCGGCGGGCGGTGGTGAAACTCGACATCGGCACCAGCGCGCCGGTGCTGGCACGCACGTAAACGCCGCCCAGCGCGCTCTCGTCGGCCTTGGCCGCGGGGGCCACCTCCATGATCACCTGGTAGCTGTCTACCCCAGTGAAGATGGTGCTGACCTGGCGCTCGCCAAAGGCCGAGAACAGGCCCGAGCGGATCGCGTCGATCGACACACCCAGCGCATTGGCGCGCGCCCGGTCGATCTCCAGGCTGGCCTGCAGGCCGCGCAGTTGCGAATCGCTGGTGACATCGCGAAACAGCGGGTCGGCACGCAGTTTTTCTTGCAGCTTGACGGCCCAGTCGTTCAACTCGCCGGCCTGCACGCTTTGCAGGATGTACTGGTACTGCGCCTTGCTGGGCCGGCCGCCGAGCTGCAGGTTCTGGGTCGGGCGGATGAACACGCTGATGCCGGCCACGCTGCGCAGTTGCTTGCGCAAGTCCTCGATGATCTGCTTCATCGGCGGCCGCGCATCGCGCGCTTTCAGGTTGATGAACATGCGCCCGGTGTTTTGCGAGCCCTGGCCGCCGTTGAACGAGCTGACCGTGGCCACCGCCGGATGGGCCCGGATCAGCGCCGCCACCTGCTGTTGCAGGCGCAGCATCTCCTCGAACGACACGTCCTCGGCGCCCTCGGTGCTGACGTTCATCTGGCCGATGTCTTCCTGCGGAAAAAACCCCTTCGGGATGTCGTTGAACAGCCAGGCCGTGGCCACCAGCGTCAGCACCGCCAACAGCAGCACCGACTTGCGCCAGCGCAGCGCGCCGTCCAGCGTGCGGCTGTAGCCGCGCAGCATGGCGTTGAACGCGCGCTCGAAGCCCCGCACCATGAAGCCGGGTGGCTTCTTGTGTGCCTCGTCCGACAAAAATCGGCTGGCCAGCATCGGCACCAGCGTCAACGACACAAAGGCCGAGGCCACCACCGCCAACCCGACGATCACCGCAAACTCATGGAACAGCAGGCCGATCACCCCCGGCATGAAAAAGATCGGGATGAACACCGCCACCAGCGAGATCGAGATCGACAGGATGGTAAAACCCACCTCGCGTGAGCCGCGCAGCGCGGCCTGGAACGGTGGTTCGCCAGCCTCGACGTGGCGAATGATGTTCTCGAGCATCACGATCGCGTCGTCCACCACCAGGCCGACGGCCAGCGTCAGCCCCAGCAGCGAGATGTTGTCGATGGTGTAGCCAAAGGCCCACAGCATCGCCAGCGCGCCCAGCAAGGAGACCGGCAGCGACAGCGTCGGGATCACCGTGGCCACAAAACGCCGCAGGAACAAAAAGATCACCAGCACCACCAGCACGATCGTACCCAGCATCGTCAGCGTGACATCGTGCAGCGCGTCGCGGATCGACACCGACCGGTCGTTGACCACATTGATGCGCACCGATTGCGGCAGTTGCTCTTTAAAGGCGGGTAACTTGGCCCTGATCGCATCCACCACCGCCACCGTGTTGGCGTCGGGCTGGCGCTGGATGCCGATCGTGATCGAGGTCTCGCCGTTGAAGTTGGCCGAGCTCTTGAGCGTCTCGAAACTGTCCTCGACCTGTGCCACCTCGCGCAGCCGCACCGGGTTGCCGCCGCGCACGCTGACGATCAGGTCGGCAAACTCGGCGGCGTTGCGCAACTGCTTGTTGGCTTGCAGCGTCAGGATCTGGCGCGGGCCCTCCAGCGTGCCCACGGGCGAGTTGGAGTTGGCGGCCGTCAGCGCCTGCCGCAGCTCGTCCAGGCTGAGGTTGCGGGCAGCCAGCGCGGCGGGGTCTACCCGCACCCGCACTGCAAAGCGCTTGGCGCCGAAGATGTTGACCTGCGCCACGCCATTGAGCGTGGACAGCGTGGGCGAGATCAGGTGCTCGGCAAAGTCCTGCAGGTCGGCCAGGTTCATCGACGGTGATGTCAGCGCCAAAAACAGGATAGGCGCGTCCGCCGGGTTGACCTTGCGGTAGCTGGGCGGTGCGGTCATCTCCAGCGGCAGCGTGCGCTGGGCGCGCAGCAGGGCGGCCTGCACGTCGACCGCGGCCAGGTCGATATTGCGCGCCTCGTCGAACTCGAGCGTGACGTTGGTGCTGCCCAGGGTGTTGGTCGAGCTGATCACGTTCAGCCCGGGGATGGTCTGGAACTGCTTTTCCAGTTGCAGCGCCACCGCGGTGGCCATGGTCTCGGGGCTGGCGCCGGGCAGGTTGGCAAAAACGTTGATGACCGGCGTGTTGTAGCTCGGCAGCGCCGCCACCGGGATGCTGCGCAAGCCGATGACACCGGCGGCGATGATCGCCACGTTGAGCAACACCGTCATCACCGGACGGCGGATGAACAGTTCGGACAGGTTCATGGTGCGCGCACTCCGCCGCTGGTGGCGCCGGACGCTGCACCGCTGGCCGTGCCTGCCGCCCCGCCGGTGCCGGATGCAGCCGGTGCGCTGCGCCCGGGCTCTGCCGCGCGCTCGATCAACGGGGTGCCCGGCCGCACGTTCTGCCGGCCGTCCAGCACCACCCGGTCACCGGCATTCAGACCCGAGACCACCGCCTCGGTGCCAGCCGCAGCCAGGATCTTGACCGGCCGTACCGCCGCCACATTGCCCGGTCCGGCGACAAACACCGCCGTGCCGCGTGCGCCCTGCACGATGGCGGCTTGCGGCACGACGATGGCGTCGGGCAGGTTTTGCAGCGCCATCTTCACCGTCACGTAGGCGCCCGGCCACAGCGCCTGGTCCTTGTTGGCAAACACCGCCTTGACCTTGACCGTGCCCGACGCGCCGTCCACCGCGCTGTCCACAAAACTCAGCTTGCCCTTGCGCAGCCCGGCTGGGCTGGCGCCGCCAGGGCCGCCAGGGCCACCAGCCAGGCTGTCGGGCAGCAGTGCCGTGACCACACCGCTGCCCGAGGCCAGCGCCTTCAGCGCGTCCGGCAAGTTGCGCTGCGGCAGGTTGAAGGCCACCGCCACCGGGTCGATCTGGGTGATGTTGAGCATCGCCGCGCCGGTGGGCGACACGCTGCTGCCGACAAACACCGCGATCGGCCCGACCCGGCCGGCGCTGGGTGCAGTGATGCGCGAATAGCTGAGCTGGGCCTTGACCGCGTCGATCACGGCCCGGTCGGCGGCCACCACGGCTTGCTGGCCGTCCACGTTGGCCAGCGAGGTGTCCACCGCACCTTGCGAGATGAAGTTTTGCCGCAGCAAATCCTGGCTGCGCGCCAGCTGGCGTCTGGCGTCCGCCAGCGAGGCTTCGTCTTTTTGCAGCTGGGCCTCGGCCTTTTTCAAGTTGGCCTGATCGACCCGCGCATCCAGCGTGAACAACGCCTGGCCGCGCTGCACAAACTGGCCCTCCTTGACATGCACTGCCAGCACCTGGGCCGAAACCTGGGGTTTGACGTCCACGCTGCTGAGCGATGTCACCGTGCCGCTGGCGTCCAGCGCCACGGTGAAGTTGCGTGCCGTGGCGCGCACCAGCGTCACGCTGACGGGCGGTGCCGACGCCGCACCGGCCGGCGCCGGGGCCCCTGCACCCGCGCCCGAGGCTGCGGACGGCCCGGCCGTGCCAACCGCCGGAACCGGCGCGGCATCGCGCGGGCTGCAGGCCGACAGCAGGCTGGCCAGCAGCAAGAGGGTGAGGCTGCAGCGCAGGCCAGGCGCGTGCGGCGCAGACATCGAGGGGGTGTACAGGGGCCGTGTCAATGCGGTCTCCAGGCAAAACAGGTCACAGGGATTCGATCCGGGGGAATGCCAGCGCCAGCACCGCCAGGCCGTCCACCAGCGCGGTCAGTTGCTGCGGCGTGCACGCTTGCAGCGAGCCCGCCATGTCGGCCTGGGTCTGGTTGCGCATGCGGTCCAGCACGGCCTTGCCGCTGGCGCACAGCTGCAGCTCGGTGCGGCGGCGGTCGGTGGTGCTGCCCTGCGACCGCAGGTAACCGGCGCGCACCAGCCGGTCGGCCATGGCCGATGCGGTGGCCAAGGTGACGCCCAAAAATCCGGCCAGCGCGCTGACCGAGCTGCCGGGATGGTGGTCGATGAAGTTCAGGCCACGAAACTGCGGCACCGTCAGCGGGCCGTCGAGCTGCGCGCGCATCACCTGGCGCATCGCGTCCATCACGCCGGGCAGTACGGCCATCACCTGCGCTGCGGCCGACGCGGCGTCGGGGGCGGTGTTTGCGGCGGTGTCCGGGGGGGCGTCTGTGGCGGCGGGCTGCCCGGTGGGCGCCGCGGGTTGGGTGCTCGTGGCTGCGCATACAGCCCGCCTTGCGGGGGTCTTGCGGCATGGCGCGGGTGAATCGGTCAGCGGGGCGGACATGGCCAGGCTCGGGGGGCAAGAATGCTTCGTGAGGCTAACCATCACCATACCAAAGCATGGCCCTGCCTGCCACGGGCGTTTTCCTGAGCTGCCGGTCAGCGTGGATATTTCGCCGCGTCTGCGGCAGCGCGACGGCGCCAGCGTTGCTGCGGTGTAGTGCGCCCGCGGCAACGCCAGCAGGTCAGTCGCCGTCCGGCGCGCGGCCGTGCCGGCTGTGCTGCCAGTCCTTCAGCGTTTGCTGCCAGGCACCCAGCCGGGCATCGGCCGCACCGCCGCCCGGACCCATGCCGGTCGCCACCAGCTGGTCGAGCAAGATCTCCTGGTCGACCGACAGCCGCTCCGGGAAGCAGGGCTCGATGTGCACCAGCAGGTCGCCGCGCGGTCCGCGCCGCGTGGCGGGGAATCCCTGGCCGGCCAGCCGGTAGTCGCGCTGGGCACGGTCCAGCACCAGCGTGTCGAGGCCGGACAGCGTGGGCAGCACCACCGGCCGGTTGGCCAGCCAGGCAAACCCGTTGACCGGCACCGTGCAGTGCACGCTGCCGTTGTGGTCGTCGCCGTCGGCCAGTGTGAAGACCGTGTGCGGCAGCACCTGCACCCGGATCAGCAGATCGCCCGGGCTCTGGTCCGGCCGCATGCGGCGGCCATCCACCTGCAGCTGGTCGCCGTCGCGCACGCCGGGTGGCAGCCGCACGGTGACCCGGTAGCCGGGTGTGCTGCGCTGGCCGGCGCCATCGCATGGGGTGCAGGGCGCGGATTGGCGGCCGCTGCCGGTGCAGGCAGCGCAGGTTGATGCGCTGCTGCCGAACAAGCCGTACCAGCCACGCTGGCGTTGTGAGCCGGTACCGGCGCAGGCCCGGCAGGCGGTGGCGCTGGGCCGCCAGCCGGCGCCCGCGCAGTCGGCACAAGCGGTGGTGCCGGCTTTGCCCCGCAGCACCTTGGTGCAACCCAGCGCAGCTTCTTCCAGCGTCAGCTTGAGCTTGCGGCTGACCGTGCGGCCACGCCGCTGTGATGCAGCGGCCTCGTCGGTACCGGACCCGCTGGCTGCGTGGGCAGGCTTGGCCTGTCTGGCCTCGGCAGGCGCGGTGGGCGGCGCCGGGTCGGGCATCGAGCCGTCGGAGGCGACCGGAAATCCCGCCCTGCGCAGCGCCTCGAACGCCAGGTTGATGCGCTGCATGCGCACCAGCGCACCGGCCTGGTCGTTGCGGTCCGGATGCCACAGTGACACCAGCCGGCGCCAGGCGGCCTTGACCTCGCGTTCGGTCGCGCCTGGGGCCAGGCCCAATTCGGCGTATGCGGTGTCGGTGCGCAATCGTTGTCCTCTTTTCGGTCGCCGAACCGGTTCTGCACTCGGCGTTTTGCCGCGCGGCGAAGGACGGCGCAAGGGGATGGTAGCCGACCGGCGCGGCGGGGACGGCACTTTTGCTGCGGCGCAGCATTGCCGATGGGTCCGCTTGGCCGGCCCATTCACTCTGGGTCCGCCTGGCCGGCCCATTCAATCTGCCAGACGCGGCCGGTGCACGTTGCCGCGGCGTGCGGCGCCTCAGGCGCTGACGATCCAGCCCTCGAGCGCATCCACCACTGCCGGCAGGCCCCAGCCGGGCTGGCCCAGCGCCCAGCCGGCCTGCACCAGGCACAGCACGGCGTCCAGCGCGTCGCCGCTGGCGTCGTCGGCCAGGGCGTCCCGCTGGGCGGCGGTCAGCTTCAGACGCAGGCCCAGGCGGGTGCGGCCTTGTTCCAGCGCCTCGACGATGTCCTTGCGGGCGATCAGCCGGTCCGGGGTCTGCTTGGCGCGGTCGTCGCTTTTGTAGGGCCGGCGGGCTATCAGCTCGCGCGCCAACAGGCCCGGATAGGCCTCCAGCGCCACCCGGCCGGCGTCACCTTGCTCCGGCGTGTGGGCCGGAAACCTCAAACCCGCTGCCTGCAGCAGCGGCAGACCTGCATGCAGCATGTAGGCCACCGGCGGATTGACCCATTTCATCGACGGGCTGGACCCGGCCGGACCGTCGCAGGCGCGGTGGGCAAACTTGCCGCCCACCGGCCGGCCGTTGCAGAAAGCGGCAAAGGTGTCGCGGATCTGCGGCCGGCCCAGCGCCGAATAGTGCCGGGTGCTGTCGGCCCAATCGGTGGGCCAGCCCAGCGCCAGCACCAGCTCGCGCGGCAGGCCGAACGGCAGATCAAAACCGCCGACCCAGACGCCGGGCTGGGCCAGCCACTGGCCAAAGGACGCCAGCGTGTCGAAGCGCTGCAGGCCGTCCAGCCGCAGCACCGCGCCGTGCAGCGTGCCGCTGGCCAGCACGATGGGTTTACGCCGGCTGGGGCGGCTGGAGAAATCGATCCCGATCACACGCTGGCTCATGACACGGATTGTCCGCGGCGCCTGCCGCGCCGCGCCGCCGCCGCCGCGCATGGCCCTGCACCGCCCGGCGCTGTCTCCGGCATGACTGACGCGACAGGCCCCTGCAACGCAGCATCGGTACACGATGAATTTGCCGCTGTCTTGGGTATCGCTCAGCCAGCGTGCCGCGCATTGGAGCCCCACCACCCGCGGGCTGCTGTGGACCAGCGCTGCCGGCCTGACGTTTTCGATGCTCAACGCCTTGATGCGCTCGCTGACGCAGCACATCGACCCGTTCCAGGCCCAGTTTCTGCGCTACCTGTTTGGCCTGCTGGTGCTGGTGCCGTTGATGGCGCACAACCGCTTTGCCGGCTACTGGCCGCAGCAGGTCGGGCCACAGTTCACCCGCGGCCTGGTGCACACCGCCGGGTTGTGCCTGTGGTTTTCGGCACTGCCGCGCATCCCGCTGGCCGACATGACGGCCATCGGCTTCACCGGGCCGATCTTCATCATGATCGGCGCCTATGTGTTTTTCAAGGAGCCGATGCGCTGGGCGCGCTGGCTGGCCTGCGGCATCGGTTTTGCCGGCGTGCTGATCGTGGTCGGCCCCAAGCTGTCGGCCAGCGGCGGCGCCTACCACCTGTTGATGCTGGCATCGGCGCCGGTGTTTGCGGCGTCTTTCCTGCTGACCAAGGCGCTGACCCGGCACGAGTCGCCCGGTGTGATCGTGGTCTGGCAGTCGATCTCGGTGTCGATCTTCAGCCTGCCGCTGGCGTTGTTGCATTGGCAGTGGCTGGGGCCCTGGCAGTGGGCGGCGTTTGCGCTGTGCGGTGTGCTGGGCAGCGCAGGCCACTACTGCCTGACCCGATCCTTCATGTCGGCCGACATCTCGGCCACGCAGTCGGCCAAGTTCCTGGACCTGGTCTGGTCAGCCTTGATGGGCTGGTTGTTGTTTGCCGACATCCCCAGCCAATCCACCCTGATCGGCGGCACCGTGATCTGCGCGGCCACGATCTGGGTGGCGCATTTTGAGTCGCGCCGTCGGCCCAAGCCCCAGCCGGCGCCGGCACCGGTGGCGGCCGAGCACGCGGCCGCCGCCGATCCGTCAGGCCTGACCTGAGCCGGGTGGGTTGTTGGGCGGGTTGCTGGCCGGGTTGTCGGAGGGTCCGGCCGGCCCGGCCCGGCGCTGTTCGCGCAGCATGAACAGGTACAGGCTCTCCACCTTCTGCCGCGCCCAGGGTGTCTTGCGCAAGAACTTCAGGCTCGACGCCACGCTCGGGTCGCTGACAAAACAGCGCACCGGGATGCGCTCCCCCAGGCCGGCCCAGCCGTAGTGCGTGGCCAGCGCGGAGACGATGTCCTCCAGCCGCAGGCCGTGCAGCGGGTTGCGCGGCTGCGGCGGCTGCGGTGCCGCACCGGGGGGCGATGGCGGCGCGGGCGGCGCTGGTGACGCTGGTGGATCGAGCGGGGCGGTCATCGCAGTATTTTCACCGCCCGGCATGCGGCTGGCGTTTGGTGGCGGGCTGCGTCTGAACCCACCGGAAAACCGGTCGTGTCCGTGCGCGTGCTGCGCTTCAGCGCAGCGGGGTTGTGGCGTCGGGCCGACGGTTCAGGATGGCGTGCACGGCGCTGCCCAGGCGCTCGGAGGCGTATTCCTTGAAGAGCACAGCGCGCACGCCGGCCGCATGGGCCTGTGCCTTCAGCTCCTCGGTGACATAGCCCGAGGCGATGACCACCGGCAAGCCCGGTGCGGCCAGCGCCAGTGCCCTGGCCAGCGCGATGCCCGACATCTCCGGCATGGTGAAGTCGGTGACGACAAGCGCGAAGCGCTGGGGCTGCGCACGCACCAGGTCCAGCGCCTGCTGCGCGCTGTGCATGCAGCTGACGTTGTAGCCGGCGCGCTGCAGCAACGCGCTCATGGTGAGCGCGACGACCTCGTCATCGTCCACGTACAGCAACTCTTCGCCCTTGCCATGCGCACCGATCGGCATCGACTCCCCGCCGTCTGCAGCTGCCGCTGCGGCCGGCGCCAGCGGCAGCAGGATGTCGAAGCGGGTGCCCGCGCCCGGGCGGCTCTGGACCTCGATGCTGCCGCCGCTGGCGCTGACGATGCCGTGCACCACAGCGAGCCCGAGCCCGGTGCCCTGGCCTACCGGCTTGGTGGTGAAAAAGGGCTCGAAGATGCGGGCGCGAGTGGCCTCGGTCATGCCGGCGCCGTCGTCCTCGACGCGCAGGCGCGCCCTGGGCGGGGCGCCGTCGATGCGGTCCAGGCCGATGCGTACATGGCCCTGTTGACCGGGCAGCGCCTGCCAGGCGTTGGTGCACAGATTGAGCACCAGCTGCTGCACCTGTGCGCCGTCGACGCGGGCATACAGCGGCTCGTCGGCCAGCGACGATTCCAGCCTGACACTGGCCGGCAGCGTGGCGCGCAGCATGGCGACCGCCTCTTCCACCAGCGGGCGCAGCGCTTGCACCGTCAATTCCTGTGGGCTGCGGCGGCTGAAGGTCATGATCTGCTGCACCAGCGTGCGTGCGCGGGCTGCAGCCTGGTGGATCAGGGCCAGGCTTTTCTGCGCCGGGTGGTCGGCGTCGATGTCGTGGCGCACGATGGCCACATTGCCCAGGATGGCGGCCAGCACGTTGTTGAAGTCGTGCGCCACGCCGCCGGCCAGCGTGCCTATCGATTCCATCTTCTGCGCCTCGCCCAGGCTCATCTCCAGCGCACGTCGCTCGGCCTCGGTCCGCTCCAGCTCGGTCAGGTCGCGTGCGATGGTGGAGAGGTGGGTGACGTCGCCCTGCGCGTTGCGGTGGCAGAGGATGACCTGCAGCATCGGGATCTCGCGCCCGTCGGCGGCAGCCACGGCCGTGCGACCGGTCCAGAAACCGTCACGGACCGCCGTCGGCAGCCCTTGTTCGAGCACCAGGCGTCGCGACCATTCGGGGTGGCACTGGGCGATCGTCAGGGCCGACACATCGTCTTGGGGCCCGTAACCCAGCATGCGCCGTGCTGCCCGGTTGAGAAAGATGTTGCCGCCGTTGGGGTCGGTGGAGCCCACGAAGTCTGGCGTCGCATCCAGGATCGCGGCCAGTCGCTGAAGCCGCTCGATCAGGCGCTGGCGCTCGGTGATGTCGCGCACGATGACGCTCGACACCAGGCGTTCGCCCGATTCGGGGTCGCTATAGGTGCTGGTGGACAGATCGGCCTCGAACGTGCTGCTGTCGGCGCGGCGCAAGCGGACCGTGCCCCGCGCACTGCCGGTGGCCAGGCGCTGCGCTTCGATGGACCCGACCCTGGGATCGGTCATGTCGATCAGCTCGTCGCGCGGGGTGGCCTGCAGTTCGGCCTCGCTGCGGCCGTACATCGCGCAGGCCGCAGGATTGGCCGCCAGGATCGCGCCGCCAGGCAAGGTGCGCATGACGCCATCCAGGCTGTTGACAAACAGCATGCGGTAGCGCATCTCGCTGCGCCGCAGGTGCTCTTTCTCGGCCTCGAGCGCGGCAGTGGCGCTGCGGATGCGGTGGTCGGCCACGATATTGGCCTGTACCAGCAAGTGTGTCATCGCGGCCAGTGCCGCCGACAGGGCCAGCCCCAGCGCCAGCAGCCAGCCTGTGCCCTGGTCAAGGGCCCAGGCCGGTCCGACGCTGCGCACCTCGACGTTCCAGGTCCGGTCGGCGACCTGGATGCGGTTGCGCCAAGGGTCGGACCGGGTGGCCTCGGGCGGGCTGGCGGCGTCGGCCCAAGCGCTGTCGAACACCAGGTCGTTGGCGCCCTGGACCCGCGCCTGCGGATCGGTGATGACGATGCGATGGCTGAGCAGGCGCTTGTCTGTCAGCACGCTGCGCACCAGATCGTTGGCGCGGAACGAGATGCCCACCACGCCTTGCGCGGCCCGTGCACGGGCCTCGGGCGTGGGCGGGACGATGCCACGGGCATAGACCGCGGCACGGATGACCACGCTGGTGAGCAGCGGCCGGTTCTGGGCAAGGCGGTCGCGCGCCAGCAACACCGGCCCCGTCGCCACGTAGTGGCCGCCTGCCACGGCGGTCTCGACCGCGGCGCGGTATTGCTGGCGCGGGTCATACAGGTCGTAGCCAAAAGCAGGCAGGTCCAGCGGATAGGTGTGGCGCAGCACCATGTGAACCGGCCGCTCGCCTGGCGGCTGGATCGCGAACCCCGGGTGTCCGGCGGGCAGGCTGCTGCGGTCGGCCGCCACGGCTTGAACGTACGCGGAGCGCTGCGCGTTGGGCACCAGATCAGCCATGAAGGTCAGCGCCAGTCCGGGAAAGCGCTGCTGCAACGAGATCGCCTGCACGTAGCGCAGAAACTCGGCGTCCGAGGGCGACTTCTGCAGCACACCGAACATGCGCAGGCCCGGCAGCGTGTCGACATACGCCTGGATGCGGCTGGCGACGGCCGTGGCGAAGGCCGAGGCCTCGCGGTCGAGTTCGGCGTTCGCCTCGCGCTGGGTGTTGCGCAGCGACCATGCGCACAGCAGGCCGGTGAGCGCCAGGCCCAGCGCCAGCACGGCTGTCGGCAGCCAGCGCAGGCGCGGCGTCCGGGCATCAACCACGGCAGCGGCTTGTTTATCCACAAGGCTCGCGCCGCCGCTTCGGCGGGCTGCTGGGCAGAGGTGAGGCGAGCGCTGAGGTCAAAAGAGGGTCCGGCCGGTAAGTCCCAGGGTGTTGATCGAGCGTCCCGGCTGTTGCGCAGCGGGATGCAAGCGTACTACCGCCCGCCGGTTCCGGGCTTGCGGCGGCACAGATGGTTTCCTGAGGCCCCGGCCGACCCAGGCTTGGCGCTACAGTGGCCGCCGCCCCTGACCACCGACTGCCGCGCCCCGGCAACCCCCTCACCGTGAGCAATGCCCAACCCGACCTGGTGCACGCCCTGCGCGGCAGCACCGTTGAATCGATCCACCGCGGCGCCCTCGCCATCGTCGATGCCGACGGCACGCTGGTTCAGTCGCTGGGCGATGTGGACCGGCCGATCTTTCCGCGCTCGGCCTGCAAGGTGCTGCAGGCGCTGCCGCTGGTGGCCAGCGGTGCGGCCGAGGCGCTGGGCCTCGTCGACGAAGAACTGGCGCTGGCCTGTGCGTCGCACGGTGGTGAGCCGCGCCATGTGGCCACCGCGGCGGCGATGCTGGCCAAGGCCGGGCTGACGGCGTCCGCGCTGGAGTGCGGCGCACACTGGCCCAGCTTCGACGGCGCCTTGAAGGCGTTGGCGCGCGAGGGCGGCACGCCCGGCGCGCTGCACAACAACTGCTCGGGCAAGCATTCGGGCTTTGTCTGTGTCGGCTGCCTGATGGCGCGTGCCGCCGGGCGCGAGCCGGCCGAGTTTGTGCGCGGCTACCTGCGCCCCGAGCATCCGGTGATGCGCGAAGTGACGGCCGCGCTGGCCGCTGCCACCGGCGCCGATCTGGCGCGGGCGCCGGTGGGCACCGACGGCTGCTCGATCCCGACCTTTGCGATACCGCTGCGCCAGCTGGCGCATGGTTTTGCCCGCGTCGCCACCGGCGTCGGCTTGTCGGGCGACCATGCCCGCGCCGCCCGCCGGCTGCGTCGGGCGGTGGCCCGTGCGCCGTTTTTTGTCGCCGGCAGCGGCCGCTTCGATACCCGGGTGATGGAGCGCCTGGGCGAGCGGGTGTTTTGCAAGGTGGGAGCCGAGGGTGTGTTCTGCGCCGCGCTGCCCGAGTCCGGCCTGGGCGTGGCGATCAAGATCGACGACGGCAACACCAGCCGCGCCTGCGAGGTGGTGATGGCCGCGGTGATCGAGGCCCGGGTGCGGCTGGACGACGACGAGCGCACGTTCATGCGCGGCTTCAGCGATGTGCCGCTGGTCAACTGGAATCACATCGAGGTCGGGCGGCTGCAGGCCAGTGCGGTTTTGCGCGCGGCGCTGAAGGACGGCGCCACGCGGGGCTGAGAGCCTGAGAGTCTTTCGTTCATGCCCGCTCATCACGCCCAAAAACGCCCGCTCGTCGTTGCAAATGCTCGCCATAGCCCGGGCTATGGCTGTGCTTTGCGCCTAGATCGGACGCCTTGGGACGCGCTGCTCGGTCGCGCCCGAAAAACTCTCAGGCTCTGACACCCGGCCAGGCTGTCGCAAGCGGCAGCGCCGCCAGGACTCAACGCAAGC
>Ga0209181_10004290_pt1 | contig 21321 bp, 15 predicted proteins | sample MAT05_FD_187208 | JGI IMG/M metagenome (GOLD analysis project Ga0209181, IMG submission 187208) | Freshwater microbial communities from Lake Fryxell liftoff mats and glacier meltwater in Antarctica - MAT-05 (SPAdes) (version 2) | ecosystem: Environmental > Aquatic > Freshwater > Ice > Liftoff... | reverse complement strand
AACTCCATCCTGACTCTTTCAACACCTTGTGTAAGGTGTAGGTACTCACCCGCGCTAACTCTGGTTCCTGCTCTCGAATGCTCCGCTGTAGAGTACTCAAGCTCCAAGTTGCCGTGCCATCCGTCAGGCGTTCCGGTTTGCGTTGCACTGCCTGGAGGATTTTGGAGCGTTGTTCACTCCCATACACAACTTCAGGTCCTCCTCCATGTCGGAAGTTCAGTGCTGTAATCCCTTCTTGGTTGAACCGTGCCACTAAGTGGGCAACTGCATCTCCAGAGCGTCGTCCGACTCTTCGAGCTGCATCCGTGTAATCGCAACCCTCTGCGACCGTCAGTAATATCTTGGCGCGGGTGACTCGACTGACGCTTTCACTTTGCGACCGACTCACTTTTTCTAAATATTGCTGCTCTTCTGGAGTGAGACTCCGAAGGGGATGTTTTTGATGACGAGTCATAGCCTTACCTCACGCTAGAATGTCACTAATTTTCCCTCCTTTCAGCTACGGTTGTTGCCATTTATAATAGCTGAAAGGCTTGCTGTATAAGCATCTTGATTTCTGCACTTTTAACAAGTGACCCACTAGTCTGTGGCTTGTATTTTTCTAGCGTGGCATCAAAATAACCTGCCAGTATATCCAATTCAATTTGCTTAGCTTTGGATACAGCAAGCTTCTGGTTCTCTGGGGTGTCAGCTACCCCTAGAGTCAGGTACTTCTGCTTGCCTCCATAAAGTTGACGAGGCAATCGAAGCCTTAATCGTCCCTGAAACACTTCAATGCCAACGGAACCCTTTGATGCTTTCTGTTGTACAGGCATGGCTCATTGTGGATGACTATGGGTTTCCTCTACTCTATATTCATCATAGTCATTTCATCGTCAAGACTCAGGTTTGATAGTCAGAAATGGCTATTTCCTCTGAAGCTGAAAAGACCATAAAAGATTAAGAGTAAGAGTGTGAAACCCTTGCCCTAGCTGAATCTCATAGACCGCTATTAAATGCCAGGAACCGGACTTGAACCGGTGACACGAGGATTTTCAGTCCTCTGCTCTACCAACTGAGCTATCCCGGCGAGAACACAATTTGACGCTTGATTAACTTAGCAAATAACGGTAACTAAGTGCAAGGAAATTGCCTGGAAATCAGCAATTCTCATTTTAACGTAGCGCCGTGATTGAAGTGGCTTCTCGTAGGTAAGTGCCAGGATTCAAATCTTGCACTGATTTAGAAGCGGCTAACGGACTAAGGTTATGCGGATTTACCGCTGAGGGCTGAGCGATCGCGGCGAGTTGTTCACGAGCTTGGGCGTAGGCAGGAGTGCCAATCGGAACTTTTTGCAGAAGCGCGATCGCGTTTGCTTTTTGTCCACTGGCGGCTTCAGCATTGGCTCGTTGCAACCATTGGTCGGCTTGTTGGTTCAGCTTTGCTGTATATTCAGTCAGTTTTTGCTCAATCACTCTGTCTACCGATGCACTACTGGGGATTTTTTCGAGCGTGGTCAGCGCTGCTGAAAAGTTTTGCTGTTGGGTATAATCGGCAGCAGCTTTGAGCATTAACCGGGCACGAATTTGAGCTTTGCGAGAATATTCCACTACTTTTTTCTGGGCGATCGCGTAAGCAGGAGTCCCTTGAGGAACTTGCCCTAAATAAGTTAATGCTTGGGTGAAATCTCGCAAAATGGCGCGGTCGTAAGCCTTTTGCAGGTCTGCTTGGGCTTTGACGGTTTGTTTCGCAGTATATTCATCAACTTTGGTTTGGGCGATCGCCCCAGCAGTGGTTTCTGGCACGATTTGCTTCAGCGTGGTTAATGCAGCCGTAAAGTCACGGTCTTGAGCGCGATCGTAGGCAGTTTGCAGCAGATTTTTAGAATCAATTTCCGCCTTGACAATCGCTTGTTTTTCTAACGCATTCTTTCTATCTTTCCAGTAGGGAATATTGGTAGACATAGACTGAGTCAGTTGTCGCGCTTCTGACCAATTCCTTTTGTCCAAGGCTTGCTCCGCTTGCTGAAAGGTTTTGGTTGCATGAGTCCAATCTTGCAACCACACCTCAGAGACAGTTTGCACCCGCTCTGGCTTTGCTATTCCGGTTTGAACAGAGGACTGAGCTTTTTGTAATTTTTTGCTGACTTTTCCCAAAATTGGGTTTGGCTGCGACCAGTCAATAGAGTTCACCAAACTCCAACCAATAGTCGCCGCGATCGCGGTCAGGGCAGTGCCGCCAACGCCGATTTGCACCGAAGGATTGGCGATCGCACTCATCAGCGATCGTGTTAGAGAAAAGGGTCTTGTCACAGGACTGGTTCTAGATTCGCGGCTCGTTGCGTTTGTTGCCGTTTGGGTTTGGGTTTCGGTTGCTATTGCGGAGACAATGATCGATTCGTTGGCTAGAAAGTGGCTTTCTACAGGCGATTTCAGCCCATTTTGAGGAACACAAACTGCCGCTTGCAATGCCTGAAGCGCTTCCCCTGCCGATCCAAATCGCTGCGATAAATCCCGCTGCCCCATCTGGTTCACAATGTCAACCAGTCCACGATTGATGGCAGCGATTCCCGTAGGGAGTCCTATGGAAGGCTTCGCTAACGTTTCACGAATCGCCTCTTTATAGTGAGGTAGCCACAGCACTTCGCCCGTCTGCGGATCGAGTTGAAACTGGGTTGGGTGTTTGCCCGTCAGCGCTTGGGCAGCAATCATCCCAACTGCGTATACATCGCTTGCAGCACAAGGCAATCCTTGAAGTTGTTCCACAGGTTGATATCCTTGCTCAGATACCTGCGTTGGATCGCCCTCCACCCCATACGCCATCAGACATTCTTGCTGGATCTGCGGCAGACTGCCAAAATCAATCAAAACCAATCGACCCGCTGAGCCTCGCAAAAGATTGTCTGGCTTAATATTTCCGTGCAGCCCACCTTGTTGATGAATAAATGCCAATGGTTCCAGCACGTCTTGCAGCAAGGTTATGACCTGTGCGTCGCTCCAAGGTGCGTTGGGGATCAATTCTTGGCTCAGCGATCGCCCTTCAATAAACTCATGCACCACATAAAACCCTTCCTCATCTTCAAAATACGCAAGCAACTGAGGAATTTGTTCATGGGTGCCAAACGCTTCCAATCGTGCAGCCTCGTTAGCAAATAGGCTGCTGACCCATTCAGCATAATTCGGTATTTCGGGGATTTGCTTGAAATGATAAATGATGCACTCCGTGTGGCTAGGACGGTGCAAATCTTGGGCAAGGTAAGTGCGTCCCCAAAGACGAGCCGCTAAAATTTCATTGACTTGATAACGTCCATCGAGGGGTTGATTGAGTTCAGGATAGAGAGTAACCGCAGAGGAAACTACATTTGACATAGGAACACATCCGAAGGGTAGGAGATTGATTGATAGGAGAAAAGGGTTTTGAGAGCAAGTTGGAAGTTAGTCTATGGCAATAAGTTGAATCCAAACTCCAACACTGTGAACAGGCAGGTCAGGTTTTGGTCTACTCAAGATGTGCGACTTTTCTGAACAGTGTAAAGACTGCCCTCACTCCCCAACCCAGAAATCACGGGTTGCTTTTGCTAAGTTTTTCTGTGATTCCACCTATTCTCCGGAACAACTTGATGAAGCTACTCGACTAAGAATGTGAAGCAAGGATGAATTTTCAGTTCCTTGCTCTCCAAAACATCGGCTCGAAACCTTCTCGGTGAAAGCGGAGAAGGTTTCGGACTTTTTTGGATAGGAGATACCGTGGGGGCTTCGGCGTGAGTGTTCAGTCAAACAACGGTTGGATATAGGTTGCGGCTCCTTAAAAAGGCGATCGCTAAATCGCTAAATTGCTAAATCGCTTGAGTATTAGGCGCAGGCGTGGAGCTTTTTTGTAATTGTTCAATTCGGCGGTTTGCGCTGGCGTTCATCTCACTGTTTCCCGCAGCTTTATAAAGATTCGCTGCCCCTCTAAAGTCGTCGATCGCCCCTTGACGATTCCCCTTGAGATCAAAGGCAAGCGCCCGGTTAAACAATGCATCCGCATAGGTGGCATCTAGTTGGATCGCTTGGGTATAGTCTTGAATGGCTTCATCGATTTTTTTTTGGCTGGCAAAAACGTTGCCCCGATTGTTATGTGCCCTTGCCGCAATCATGCCTGTTGGATTGAGTTGAATCGTTTGAGTAAACTTTTGGAAGGCACCGTCCAAATTTTTCTGAGCAAATAAGGCATTGCCCATGTTGAGATGGGCAACCGCCAGTTTGGGTTGGAGCGCGATCGCCTGAGCCGCATCTTTCGAGGCATCCTCCTGTCGTCCTTGGTCAAATCGGGCATGACTGCGGTTACTAAAAGCCTCTGCAAACTTGTTGTTAAGGTTCAGGGCTTTTGTGTAGTCATCCACTGCTGCATTCAGTTGACCCATTTGATGATGGGCAAACCCGCGATTGAGGAATGCAGTGGCATCTTTCGGATTGAAGCGGATTGCCTGATCAAAATCCTTAATCGCTGCATCGTATTGTCTCTGCTGATTTTTTTTGGTGCCTGATTCCACCCACTGTTGAGCGACTTTTGGATCAGCCGGAACCGTGTTCCGACCTGAATTGGGGCGAAGTGCCAGCCAAACGACCAGTCCCAACAGGGGCAAAAGCAGCCCCAGTGTAATCAGTAATGGACGGCGATCGCGCTTAACGGTGATGGTGGACGTTTCTGCATCCACATTTTGGGCAGGTGTAGCGGAAGATTTGGAAGTAGAATCTGTGGGCTGATCAGCCGCGATCGTAGCCCCCGTCAAAACCTCAGTTGTGTGCTGACTGACGCTTTTTTGAGATGCGGATGGGTCAACAGCGGGAGAACCAGCAGATGAGCTAGCGGTTTCCATCTCCATTTTGCGTTTGACCATTTGCCCTTTCACGCCCGTTAGATTGGCTGAATGGTTAATCTCGGCAGCAGACGGGACAGTAGTTTCCGCAGATGGAATCTCCGCAGATGGAATCTCCGCAGAGGGAATCTCCGTAGACGGGATTTCTGTAGAAGGGATTTTTGTGGACGGGCTGAAGCTTGATGGTGCAGTAGTTGGAGCAGAATCACTTTTTGACAGAACAGTGGGTATGGTTGCGGCTGATTGGGTAGCCAAACGATGTTCAATTTCTGCTACATCTTCGTTAGGGAGGTTAAGCACTTGCTGGAGAGCTTGAAGTTCATAGCGATCGCTCTCTCGCAGGGAAGACTGTCGATCCCGCGCTTCTGCCAACATGCGTTCTAGTAACTGTTCATACAGTTTCAGGTCATTTTGGCGGGGTTTAGGTTGCAGCCGATTCGCAGATGGCACCGCACTGATCAACCCGGTATCGCTGTCGGTCAGGCTCAGCGCCTTTTGCCACTGCTTTAATTTTTGGTATACCTCTTCTTTGGGAGTCATTTCGTCCCCTGGGTCAGCTTAGAGAAAAGTTCTTCATATAACTGTACTCGCTGTTGATGCTCTCGAAAGGGGCGCAGCACCTCAGTTTCAATCTCGGCTGCATCCTGAGGCGACAATCCCAAATGTTGGCGAAATGTATTGAGGGTATTACGCCCCGATAAAATCCGAAACTCGGTGGTGTCGATTTCGCTCGTTTGAGCCATTTTTTCTAAAAACTGGCGATATTGCACGGTGGGAATTTGGCTGGGAACCTGCAACACCAGTTGATTAGCGGTGTCTTCTGACCCATAAAACTGCGGGTGCTGATCCGGCGCGGCAATGTGCAGCTTGCGCTGGGCATAGTAATGCAGTTCTTTAACAGTGAGGCTGCCATCGCAATCTGTGTCGGCTGCGCCCGTTGCTGCGCCTTCTGCCCAATAGCGAGTATAGCTCCAAGCATCCAGGCTATCGGGTTCTGGAAGGTGCTGGGTGTAGGTTGTGGCAGATAAAATGACGCGGCGATCGCCAATCAAGTGATTATAGGTGTCTTCCATCAGAGTTTCGCCTTCCGTTGGAGACATGCCGCCCGTTTGTCGAAAGCAGCAATCAAACATGACGACTTGTCGCCAAGCAGGGCTTGTATCCATGACATTGTGTAAAAATCTGACAGGCATGGCGCGAGCGCGAATCAAGTTACCGCGATCGTCCAGTCCCGTATTGGGAGCTGCAAAGTAAAGTTGTCCATCCACATCCTTGATTCCATAGCCAGAGAAGAAGAACAAGACCTGATCGTTTTCCTCGCGATGACGAAACAGTTGCTCGATCGCTTCCATCATGGCGGGCAAACTGGGATCGTTCAGCGTTTGCACCACAAAGCCAGAGGATGTTCCTCGTAACGCTCGTTTTAGCACCTCCACATTGGTACGGGCTTTTCGCAAAAGAGGAAACCCCATGTCACAAACACTCACCCCAACTAGCAACGCGATCTTTCCCACAACTTGCCTCCACACTCCTCAAATTCTTGATCGCTTACATCATGCGCCGTTAGCATCTGTCGTTAGAAGTGTAGGCTAGCCTTGCCCGGCTGGCTCATTCTGCAAAATTAATTTTGCGAAAACCAGAAATGAAAATGATGAATGATAAACGGCAAATGGGAAAAATAGAAAAGGATTTACTAAACAAGTGAGGAGAGCCACGATGTTACAACAGTGACTAAGTTAGGACTTACACACTCGCCCCCTAAATCCCCCAATTCTGGGGGACTTTGACCTCTAGCTCCCCCAGAATTGGGGGTTGGGGGGCAAATTTCGATTGATTTGCGTAAGTCCTGTAAGTTACAACTGAGGATAGTTGTAATTAGGACGGAGAGAGCTTCGAGTCTGTTGTGGCTGGTTGCTGAATTCAGTGAGTATTCAAGATATTCAAATGAGCTTTAAAAAAATTCAATGGTTAAAGTTACGGGATCAGAAGCAGCGATTCGTGAAGCGATCTCTAGGGGAATCGCGCGTGAATTTAACGGTGGCGATCGCAATCCTGCTATTAGGATGGGGTTGCACTCCTCAACGCAATGCCACCATTCACTTAAAAAACGCTGCACCCGCATCTTCTGCCACGCTTGCGCTTGCCAACCATCTTAATCAACAAGGCGCAAAGCTTTATACAACCTATTGTGCCCTTATTGCAGCCGCCAGCAAGCGTTGTTTGGTTCAGCCGTGACCAAACTGCAAGTGATAGAGTGTGATCCGAAGGGAAATAACGCCCGCCCAGAACAGTGCGCTCAAGCGCAGGTCAACAGTTATCCCACCTGGCAAGTGAACGGACAGCTTTATCGGGGGCTGCAATCGCGAGAAGAATTAGCCCTGATTTCTGGTTATCAAGGTTCTCAACAGTTTGAAAAGTAATCTATTGCTAGTTCGCAGGCTAAAGCGTTATGACTCGTGTCAAACTGTCCAAATCACCCAATCGCTCCATTCCACATTCAAGGCATCTACTGCTTCTATGTGCGATGTTTCTGGGCGCGATCGCCCTGACTTTACTCCTAAACGGATTCATTCAAAGCTCGTTCTATCAATCGCTTCAGCAGTTTGCGTTTTGGACTGGCGATCGCTATGATCAGTGGTTTACTCAGCACCAAGGTCAGATTAATAACCCATTAGCACTGATCGGTCTGGCGTTTTTGGGTGGGCTAGTTGCCAGCATTTCCCCCTGCATTTTGTCCCTGTTGCCGATCAACCTTAGCTATATTGGCACCCGCGAAATCACCTCCCGTCGAGATGCCTTTTTTAAGGCAGGTTCCTTTGTTTTAGGGGTAGTCACCGTTCTCAGTTTGCTGGGGCTATTTTCCTCAGCGGCAGGTCTGATTCTGATTCAGCTTCGGGGCTACATCCAAGTCTTGGTTGGAGCCATCATCATACTGATGGGATTTAGCCTAATCGGCGTTGTCAAAATTCCTCGGTTCAGGCTAAACCGTTTCACCCCTGCCCCCAAAAAGGGAATTGATGCCGTTCCTCTCAAAGAAAAAATGTCTCGGCGATTCGTGAAACGATCCCTACGGGAATCGCGGCTTCAGTCGGTCATCACATCCTTTCTCACAGGTCCTTATGGGGTTGGAATTACCTTCGCGCTCGTCAGTTCTCCCTGCACTAGCCCAATTATGATTTCAGTGCTAACCGCCGCCGCCGCCACAGGTTCGCAATGGCAAAGCACACTCACCATGATTAGCTACGCGTTTGGTTATACCGCCATTATTTTTCTGGCTAGCTTATTCACTGGACTCGCCAAACAAACCCGCACCTTGTTGCTCCACTCCAACACCATTATTCGGCTTGCCAGTGTTGCCTTGCTGATAGTAGGCATGTTTTATCTGATTAACGGCAGTCAGTGGATCATCGCGACTTGGGCTTAGCGATACTCTGCCTGTACTACACAAATACATCTCAGCTTGATTTGTTAAGGTAGATGTATCTGAGTGTTTATTTGTCAAGATTGGCAAAGTTATTCAACCGATGATACAGTTCTGCATAATTAAATACTTGATTTTTTGATTTCCCAACGCTTAACTACTCAATGCAGACTGCTAAAGTTCTTACTCTCCAAAAAACAACGCAACCATTGAAGATCATTGCAGTTGGAGACAGCATCATCTATGGTTTTGGTGATCCGGCAGGGGGGGGATGGATTGAACGGTTGCGGCGCAGTTGGATGATTCCTGGCAGCTTAGGACATGCTTTATATAACCTGGGCGTGCGTGGGGATGGGGTGCAACAGGTTGCTGCTCGTTTGGAAAGTGAATTTCGGCTGCGGGGGGAATTGCGAAATCGAGTGCCTGATCTGCTGATTTTATCCGTGGGCACCAATGACTCGGCACGTCTCTCTCGTCCCGATGGGCGCAACTTTAAGGACTTCAACTTATTTTGTGATGAAATGGAGCAACTGTTAGACCAAGCAGCGCAGCTATGCCCAGTGCTGTTTGTGGGTATGGTGCCTGTGGATGAATCCAAAATGCCGTTTCTGGACTGTCTCTACTACAATCATGCGGATCAGTTTCGCTACAAAGAGGCGACGCGCTTAGCCTGTGAAACGAGGCAAATTCCTTACCTGGATGTGTTTTCTGAATGGCAGTCGCAGGGGAGTCAGTGGAGTAGCGATCGCATGACAGAAGATGGACTGCATCCCAACGTTATGGGCTACGAGACACTGTTAGATCAAGTGTTGGATTGGCAAGCCTTTCACGAAAAAGTTGCTGCAATGGCTCCTGTCTTGGCGTAATTCTGAAAAAGGTAGCCATACAACCTCAGTAATCAGAAGGAACTTTGGATGACAATCTTGGTAGTAGCAACCGGAAACCCAGGCAAGCTCAAAGAAATACAAGCCCACCTTGCCGATCTGGGCTGGGAGCTACGCCCAAAACCAACCGAATTAGAAGTCGAGGAAACGGGCACCACCTTCGCCGAAAATGCCTGTCTAAAAGCGTCTCAAATAGCACTGGCAACCGGGGAATGGGCGATCGCCGATGATTCTGGGCTAGAAGTAGAAGCCTTGGGGGGCGCACCGGGTGTTTTTTCGGCTCGTTATGCAGAAAATGATGCTGCCTGCATTGCGCGATTGCTCAAAGAATTAGCAGGTGAATCTAACCGTGCTGCCCGGTTTGCTTGTGCAATTGCGATCGCGCGCCCTGATGGCACAATTGCGCTGCAAGCTGAAGGAATTTGTCCGGGTGAAATTCTTTTGGCTCCAAAAGGAGTGGATGGCTTTGGCTATGATCCCGTCTTTTATAGTCCAGATCATCAGCTCGCCTTTGCTGAAATGCCGCCTGAGATGAAGCGATCGATTAGTCATCGCGGCAAAGCCTTCCAGCAGCTTATACCGCAACTTCAAGCACTATTAAATTAAAAAAATGAGTCGAATGAAATAAGTTGTCGAACGTTTTTTGAAAGCTTTTTCCTTTAAGAATGTCATTTAAAGCACATTCGCAAGTATGGGTAAATACAGGCTTATCTTTACACGTATGCTTTGCTTGACATTCTAGGAAATATTAAGAACTACAAATCTATCTTTTATTGACTAAAAATTTTCTGACTCCGCAATTCTGCGGAGGAAGCTGAAACCTCCTCTAAATATACCTTTGAATGGATTAAGTCTCTAGCTCAACCGAGTGTCTTCATCATTCCTTCACAAATATAAGACTGTATAAAGTTTCCAAGAAGATTGACATAGTGTTTCAACTCAGCATATCGCCAGTTCTGAAATTCCTTTATATTGTTGTGACATACTCCGTATTTCTACGGCGCTCAGCTAATTCACTGAACAGTCAAACTACAAGCCATGCAATCAGCAGTGTCAGAAAAGGACTTAGGTTCTTGTGCATTTACCTCCCGTGAGCAAGGGATTCCACATCGGTCAGCATCGTGTTTATTCAAACGATCTATTGACATTGTCGGGAGTTTGATTGGGCTGGCAATTTACGGACTAATGTTTTTTCCGATCGCCCTAGCGATTAGGCTAGACAGTCCTGGTTCTATTCTCTACTCTCAAGAACGCTATGGGCTGATGGGGCGTTCATTCCGTATCTATAAGTTGCGCTCCATGGTGAAAAACGCGGATCAATTGAAAGCGCACATCAAAAACGAAGCGAAAGGGTTAATTTTTAAGAATGAAAATGACCCCCGCATTACGCGAGTGGGTCGCTTTTTGCGGAAAACTAGTCTGGATGAGTTTCCGCAGTTTTGGAATGTGCTTAAAGGTGAAATGAGTCTGGTTGGAACTCGCCCACCGACCTCTGATGAGGTGGCTAAATATAGCGCTTACCATTGGCAACGTTTGCATGTTAAGCCTGGTCTCACTGGCGAATGGCAGGTTAGCGGTCGTTCTTTGGTCAAGGATTTTGAAGATATTGTCCAGCTTGACCTGCGATATCAAGCTCAGTGGCATCCTTTCTATGATTTGGTTCTAATCTATAAAACTATTTTTGTGATTTTGACGAAGCAGAGTGGTGCTTGCTAAGCTGCTCGATTCGTTCCGCAGCCATCCGTTCGCGCAGCGTCTCGTTGGCAGAGCCTCTCGTAAAGAAGAGAAGGACTCCCAAAGGGAATCGCCTTCAAGATGCGCTATGGTCAAACCAAAATTCAGGAATATAGTGCAGAGTGGAGAGGATTCATTCCTCGAAAAGGAGCGATCGATGCTAACGACCGTGCTGGATATCATTAGTGATAAACAACTTTTTCATAGCGAAGATCCGGAAGATCGCTATTTGACCAATAGTGTGACTTGGGATCAATATGAAGCATTGCTAAGCGAACTGGAGGATGCACCCGGGTTTCGGCTTACCTATTTAGATGGAGTCTTGGAAATTGTGTCGCCCAGTCGTCGCCATGAAACTGGAAAAACCCGGATTGGAACGTTATTAGAGATTTTTTTTGAAGAAACAAATACCGAATACTTTCCCTTAGGTTCTACAACATTTCGTGCTAAAACCCAACGTGGGGGGACGGAACCTGATGAAAGCTACTGTATTGGCACAGAAAAGGAGTTCCCAGATTTAGCCATTGAAGTCATTGTCACGAGCGGCGGCATCAATCGGCTACAGGTTTACAATCGACTGAAAGTGCAAGAAGTGTGGTTTTGGCAAGATAATCGCTTTACGCTCTATCATTTGCGCGAAGAAATGCCCGCTGATTTTTTGGCAACTTACGGCTATGAGCCTGTTTCTCATAGTGAACTGTTGCCCGGTCTAGATGTTGCACTCCTGACCGACTCTATGCAGCATCCCACACCGCTAATCGCTGCCAAAGAATTTCGCAAACGCCTGCAAGAAACTCTAACAGGAGCATAAACGGTAGATTGGACGGCAAATACCCGTGCTGCGTGGTGTAAAGACCGATCTGGGCGATCGCGTGAGTTTCCCTACAATAGAAACAGTAATTCTAAATAAACTGTTATCAAAGGGGGAACTATGCAACCAACCGACCCCAATCAATTCACAGAGAAAGCGTGGGAAGCGATCTCCTACACTCCTGATGTTGCCAAACAAGCACAGCAGCAGCAGATCGAATCTGAACACCTGATGAAAGCACTATTAGAGCAAGATGGGCTTGCCAGTAGTGTGTTCAACAAGTTGAATGTGCCTGTGACGCAGGTACGCGATCGCACGGAAGACTTTATTCGCAAGCAGCCCAAAATTTCTGGCGCAGGTGGGAGTGTCTATCTGGGGCGCAGTTTAGATACCCTATTCGATCGCGCTGACCAGTACCGCAAGCAATATGGCGACGAAGTAATTTCGATCGAGCATATTTTGCTGGGTTTCGCTAAAGACGATCGCTATGGTAAAGCACTATTTACAGAATTCAAGCTCGATGAAACCAAACTCAAGCAGGCGATTGACCAAATCCGAGGCAGCCAAAAAGTGACTGATCGTAATCCCGAAGGCAAGTATGAAGCCCTAGAAAAATATGGGCGCGACCTGACAGAAATGGCAAGGCAGGGCAAACTTGATCCTGTGATTGGTCGAGATGATGAAATTCGTCGCACCATTCAGATCCTGTCGCGGCGCACTAAGAATAATCCGGTGCTGATTGGGGAACCAGGCGTAGGCAAAACCGCGATCGCCGAAGGACTGGCGCAGCGAATCATGGCAGGTGATGTGCCCGAATCGCTCAAAGATCGCAAACTGATTGCGCTGGATATGGGTGCCCTGATTGCCGGAGCCAAGTATCGCGGTGAATTTGAAGAACGCCTGAAAGCGGTGCTAAAGGAAGTTACCGATTCTAAAGGACATTTAATTCTATTTATTGATGAAATTCATACCGTTGTGGGTGCCGGAGCGACTCAGGGCGCGATGGATGCGGGCAACCTATTAAAACCCATGCTGGCACGGGGTGAACTGCGCTGTATTGGCGCGACGACCTTGGATGAATACCGCAAATACATTGAAAAAGATGCTGCCCTAGAGCGGCGCTTTCAGCAGGTGTTTGTGGATCAGCCCACGGTAGAAGATACGATTTCGATTCTGCGCGGTCTGCGCGATCGCTATGAAGTTCACCACGGGGTCAAGATCTCCGACAGTGCTTTAGTCGCAGCAGCCGTGCTTTCCACGCGGTATATCAGCGATCGCTTCTTACCCGACAAGGCGATCGACCTAGTGGACGAATCTGCTGCCAAGCTGAAAATGGAAATCACCTCCAAGCCGGAAGAGTTGGATGAAGTCGATCGCAAAGTGCTTCAGCTTGAAATGGAACGGTTGTCTCTTCAAAAGGAAACCGATCTAGTTTCCCGCGATCGCCTAGAGAAACTCGAAAAAGAACTTGCTAACTTGAAGGAAGAGCAAAGCACGTTCAATGCCCGGTGGCAGGCAGAGAAGGGCAAAATCACCAAGATTCAAACCCTAAAAGAAGAAATCGATCGCGTCAACCTCGAAGTGCAGCAAGCCGAGCGGGACTATGACCTTAATCGTGCTGCCGAACTGAAGTATGGCAAACTCACTGATCTGAATCGTCAGTTGCAAGAAGCCGAACAGCAGCTAGCAGAAGCACAAACCAGCGGTAAATCTTTGCTGCGGGAAGAAGTCACCGAAGCGGATATTGCTGAAATCATTTCCAAGTGGACGGGCATTCCAGTCAGCAAACTGGTGGAATCGGAAATGCAGAAACTCTTACACTTAGAAGACGAACTGCACCAGCGGGTGATTGGTCAAGATGAAGCCGTGACTGCGGTTGCCGATGCAATTCAGCGATCGCGCGCCGGACTCGCCGACCCCAATCGTCCTATCGCCAGCTTTATTTTCCTGGGTCCTACAGGCGTGGGCAAAACCGAACTGGCAAAAGCCCTAGCTGCCTACCTGTTCGATACAGAAGAGGCAATGGTTCGGATCGATATGTCCGAATACATGGAAAAACACGCCGTCTCACGCTTGATCGGTGCGCCTCCCGGCTATGTGGGCTATGACGAAGGCGGGCAACTGACTGAAGCCATCCGTCGTCGCCCCTACGCGGTCGTTCTATTTGACGAAATTGAAAAAGCCCACCCGGATGTGTTCAACATTCTGCTGCAAGTGCTAGATGACGGGCGAATTACCGATGCCCAAGGTCATACGGTGGACTTCAAAAACACGATCATCATCATGACCAGCAACATCGGGTCGCAGTACATTCTGGATGTGGCAGGCGATGAAGACCAGTATGAGGAAATGCGGAGCCGCGTAGTGGAAGCGATGCGATCGCAATTCCGCCCTGAATTTCTTAACCGGGTGGATGAGTTCATCATCTTCCATGGGTTGCAAAAATCCGAACTGCGGGACATCGTCAAACTGCAAACGATTCGCCTAGCAAAACGCTTGGCAGACCGCAAAATGTCGCTGAAGCTAACCGATGCGGCGATCGACTTCATTGCCGAAGTGGGCTACGATCCCGTGTATGGTGCTCGTCCGCTCAAACGTGCGATTCAGAAGGAACTGGAAACGGCGATCGCCAAAGCCATCTTGCGAGGCGACTTCCACAACGGCGACACCATCTTTGTGGATGTCGGCGAAAACGAGCGCCTCTCCTTTCAGCGCCTCCCATCTGAATTGCTGACTACTCAGTAAAGTCGATTGTTTTTATCAACGGGCGATCGTTTCAGAAATGGGGCGATCGCCTTTTTTAAGGATTGTTTATGGTCAAGATCAGATCGCACTAAACAAGCTACCGCCACAGATTAGCGGAGTGAAAGTCTAATTTTATTTTCAGGTAAATATCCTTCAATTAGTAAATCTGACCCGATCGCGCGCCAGCTTACCTTCTCCAAAGTGAGAGCCTCGGTCATTTTTTTAAGCCCCAAATCGCCCACCGGAGAGGGGGCGGTCACACCACCGATGATTTTGGGAGCAATAAAAGCAAGGACTTTTTGTACCGCTCCTTCGGCGATCGCACGCGCTGCTAAAGTGCCGCCACACTCCCATAGCACCGTCAAGAATCCGCGATCGTAGAGGTTTACCATAACAGTGTTAGGGGTTAAAGGTTCCAGTTCCACCACTTCCACACCGCGCTGTTTCAGTTCAGTTTGAAATGCAGGTTGAACGCCCACTTGGGTAAACACCAAAGTAGATGCAACGCTGGTATTCCATACATTGGCAGAGTTTGGAAGATCCAACGTACGGCTCATGATCACTCGTACTGGGGTTTGACCGGGTTGGCGACTGGTGAGTAAGGGATCATCGGCGCGAATGGTGTTGCCTCCAACAATCACGGCATCGCAGGTTGCCCGCAGTTGATGAACTTCGCCACGTGCTGCTTCACTAGTGACCCAGGCACTATGTCGAGTCACAGCAGCAATTTTGCCATCTAGGGTCATGGCATATTTCAAAATACCAAACGGTCGATGGTGCAAAATGCGATGTACAAATGCTTCGTTCAATGTCTGGCAAGCCGATTCTTCAATGCCGATGGATACTTCGATGCCAGCCTGTTTGAGGCGATCTCTGCCTGTGCCCGCAACCTGAGGATTTGGATCAATCATACCCATTACAACTCGCTGGATTCCGGCAGCAATCACCGCTTCTGAACAGGGAGGAGTACGCCCATGATGATTGCAGGGTTCTAAATTGACATAGAGGGTGGCACCCTGAGCGCGATCGCCTGCCTGTTGGAGCGCAAACACTTCCGCATGGGGTTCGCCTGCTTGAGGATGAAAGCCTTCTCCCACAATCTCGCCATTGTTCACAATCACACAGCCCACCAGCGGATTAGGGGCAGTTTTGCCTCTTGCTTGCCGCGCCAATTCTAAGCAACGCTGCATCATGGCACGGTCAATATTCTCAGCCATCAAAGCTTTCAACCTAAAGAACTGTCTTTAAACCCCCAACCAGATCTAGAGATCACTACATTGATCCAGCCACTCTTGATAGGATTGAATCAGGCTACTGTCATCCAATTCAATCTCAATTCGGATGCTTTTGCACCGATGACCCAAGGTTTTAGCGATCGCGTCTATCACAGCGTTCGCTATTTTAGGAGATTTGAACTGACCGCTTACTATTGGTTTTTCTGACAGCACGGGATCGTTCAGAGAGGCTGCTTCTAGAACAGGAGCATCACTCATGTCTGAAATGTCTGCAATGTCCGAAAGAGGTGTTTCCTCAGCCGGAAGCGGAGAGCGATTGAAGGCTGCACCTCCCGCCAACCCCGCCAAAATGCCAGCAGATGCTGCCATCCCTGCCGCCGGATCTACAAATCCCATCGTAGATGTAGAAAAGTTGAACTCGTCTGAAACATTTTCTGGATTATCAGCCGGAGTGTCAAACAAACTATCTAGAGCAAAATCTCTAGCTTCAAACCCAGATTCTAAAGCTGCCAGACTCTCAAATTTGCCCTCTTCCGCAAAGGATAAATCAGCGACGCTACCAAACGTGCTCGTTAGATCGTCTGTAGGCAGATCGTCTGTAAATTCAAGATCAGCGAGGCTAGTAATGATTTCTGGTGAGGAATCAAAGCTGTCATTCTGAAGGATGAATGCCTCGATTGGGTCATTAGTTTCTGCGATCGCAAAATTTTCTGCCCCAAACTCATCTTCCAGGGATAAATCCACATCAAAGGACGTACCCAGCTCTAAATCCGCCAAATTTCCAGGAGCTGTAGACGCGATCGTATCGATGGGAACCTCTATAAACGAGGTAGGTGTCTCATTCACACTTGCGTCCATGGCTGCCACAGACGGCTCAATCGAGTCTGAGAAGTCGTCATTCAAAGAAAGATCGAGATCAGAAAGGGGCGCGATTCGTGAAACGTTAGCGAAGCTTTCCACAGGACTCCCTGCGGGAATCGCTCCAGTTTCAAACTCCAAATCTGTAGACTCAGTTCCAAAATCTAAGCCTGAATAGTCAGTTTCAAACTCTAAATCCGTAGATTCAATCACCGATAGATCTAGATCAGTTAGCTCTTCTGCTAATTCCAACTCAAGCTCTTTATCTGTGGTTGTTTGAAGCTGATTAGAAGAGTCAGCAAAGCTCAATCCAACCGTATCGTCTGCTTCCGCCTCATTATTCCACGATAAGTCTGGGGCATCATTGACCAGGCTTTCGCCAAAATTCAGGTTTAAATCGGGCAACTGACCGGTCACATCATCGGTTGAAACTGGAAATCCCAAGTCGTCCAAATCTGCGATCGCCCTATCTGGAAACCCAAAATCATCTAACGATGCTTCTAAAGGTGAATCAATATCTGACAAGCTCTCAAGTGTAAAATCCGTGATAGATCCAGCCTCGCCAAAATCAGATGACAGCCCAAACTCTCCGGCATCCTCATTGATTGGGATGTCCCCTGAGAAATCGTTTGCCAAGAACCTCATATCAGGGAAGCCCTCAAGCTCACTTTTGTCTGCATCAGTGAGTGGATCTAACACACCGCTAGAGAGGGTATCAATGGGCTGAGAAGCCTGTTCCCACCCAGCAAAACTGAGTTCTGATGTTGGGTCAGGATCTTCTAATGAAAAAGATGGCTCTAATTCATCGGAAAAATCAGGCAGAGAACTATCTTCGGAGGATGGAGCGTCACCTAAACTAGGATGATCTTGTGTAGGAGTGACTAAATCTGACCAGTCGTCATCCAGGGAATTATGGGTAGTGATGAATTCTGAAGTGAATTCGCTTTCTAACGAAATGTCTTCTAAAGGCGAAAGCGCCAACTCTGGCAGTTCAGGAAGTTCCAAAGAAATTGCCAGATCTGAATCGGCTGGCTGATCGTCTGAAAGCCAATCATCATCAAACGACTCAATTGATTCCATCGACGACATTTCAACTGAGGTGTCAAAATCATCAGTGGATTCAGGCAACAGTGAATCTGAAGTAAACAAGTTATCTTCTAAAGCCGCGAAATCATCAGCGGGTTCCACGAACAGGGGATCTGATGCGAATGAATTGTCTTCTAGCGAAAGGGTGTCCTCTGCTGAAGAAGATATACTGCTAGCGAGTCGTGAAACGCTCCCTTCGGGAATCGCGCTTTCTCCCATTAATGCTGCCGCCGCTGCTGCCGCTTCACTATAAGAAAGCAATTCTTGTGGTGCCGCCACGGACGATGACGGAGGAGCTAAATCATCCAATTCACCACGATTTGTGAAACGATCCCTACCGGAATCGCTGAAGTCTAAAGGTGTGTATTCTGGCAAAAAGTTAACGTCGGCTTTGACGATGTCAACATAGACCGCGTGAGTCTGAACGCTCACCTTTTTGATCCGACGACCATTCAGTAAAACGGGGAGCTTGTTTTCTGCTGTGTCCGAGGTCGCAATGACTAAATTAAGCTGATGGGTGTCATCTAAGATTAAGTCTTGAATTTCACCGATAGGCTGACCTAGCTCATCCATCACCGTGAAATTGTTCAGCTTACTTTTTAAATTGTTGAGGTTATCCATTAAGGTGGTGATGCGAACAGCTTCGTCGTGCTGATCGCTTTCCACCATGCCTGATGGTTGCGATGGGTTTGGAGAAGATGGATGAGTCATATTCGGCATTCTAAAGGGGTAACAGTCAGTCCACCAGCGGTTGAAATGAAATAGATAATTAGTTATTTAGTTAGGTTATTTATTTATGTCGGTGAAATAGTGGGATCTCTCTAGTTTTTTATCCAAGTGGCACTTCAGGGAGTGACTCCTAAAGGTAGTTACTATGATATTAAAGATTCACGATTCAGGCGTTTTCTTAGAGTAATTCGGTCAAGATATTTCGATTTCATTAAGTTTTATTAAATACTCCTTAAAAAGTTGTTTAAGCAAGGTTAAAAATTTGCTCATCCTACTTGATTGACGATTTAGACAGAATTCCCCAAAAAACAGGAAATTTGTCATTTGAGAGGTGGTGAGTATGAACACTCAATTTTGGCTATCGTTGATCCGGCAGCAGCGTGTGATTGCGGTAATCCGCAGCCGCCAGTTTGAACAGGGAATTCAAATGGCAACTGCGGTTGCTACTGGAGGAATACAACTAATAGAAGTGACCTGGAATAGCGATCGCGCCCCAGAGTTAGTGGCTCAATTACGGGCTGAGTTGCCTCACTGCTGGATCGGTGCAGGCACGTTGCTGACGTTGACTCAACAACAAGAGGCGATCGCGGCAGGCGCACAGTTCCTTTTTACACCCCATGTTGATGTAGGCATGATTAAAACTGCCGCCGAACAGGAAATTCCGCTTGTTGCAGGTGCCTTTTCCCCAACGGAAATTGTGCAAGCATGGCAGGCGGGTGCAGCAAGTGTCAAAGTCTTTCCCATAGAAGTAATGGGTGGAGTTGCCTATATGCAAGCGTTACGAGCGCCATTGGGCAACATTCCCCTGATTCCTACAGGCGGTGTCACCATCGAAAATAGCTCAGCATTTTTGCAGGCTGGAGCGATCGCAGTGGGATTGTCAAGCGACTTATTTCCCCACACGGCTTTATTACAAGGAAACTGGGATGCGATCGCCCTGAGAGCAAAAACCCTCATCCAAAGAATTCAGCATAATCAGCAAATCCCTCTGAAGCCCTGAATTAAGTTCTTCAACTCAAAACTCAAAACTCAAAACTCAAAACTCAAAACTCAATCTCCTCGTTTAATCATCCTTAAGCTTTGCGATCGCCCCCTTTCAATTGCCTGATTCCTTGGCTTACGATGGTCATACAGTCATAAATCAAGCCTGTGAATCGCCAGTTTTTTCGCCGTTGCTGTGGAGTGTGGATGAGTGCGCTGGTTGCGATCGCTACAATGCCTCTGTCACCCACGCTAACTCAAGCACAAAAGCCGACCAACCTAACCGCCCAGCACACTTCCCTCTCACAGCTTAAAACGTTAAAGCGATCGGGAGAACGCTGGATTGAGATTGATTTGTCCAAACAGCGTCTCATTGCATGGAAAGGAAATCGCCCTGTTTATGCTGTAATCATCTCCACAGGAAAATCTTCTACCCCTACACCCACAGGCATATTTTCCATTCAAACTCGCTATCGCACTACTCGAATGAGCGGAGATGGCTACGATGTTCCAGATGTGCCCTACGCCATGTTCTATGATCGCGGCTACGCTATCCATGGCGCTGATTGGCATAACAGTTTTGGGACTCCTGTGAGCCATGGTTGCACCAACGTGGCAGTCAATCATGCCCGCTGGCTTTACAATTGGGCAAGCGTGGGCACCCCAGTTGTGGTGCGTAATTAGCAAGTTTCAACGGATCCTACAGGATTCGAACCTGTGACCGATCGCTTAGAAGGCGATTGCTCTATCCACTGAGCTAAGGATCCATAACGCATCAGTTGCTTTTACAAGCCCCATCTCCATCCCTGAAATTATCAGCTTACAATATTGCTGTTTGGTTTGTATCTTTAGAGAGTACTCTACCCAACAATCAGCAGGATTTTGGAGAGAGCGATTCTAATGCATCCAACATTTAAGCCTGTTGCCAGTTTGATGGCTAAAAAGGGGAATTTATTAGAGTAAAGTTTGAAGTAAGCCTCAATCAAGCCTTACCTTTGTCTCTAACTAGTTACCGATATGATAAGATTGCCCATCGCTTAAAACAAGCAAATGAAGCCCCGACAGGAGTAATTGCTAGCGTCATGTTTATTCTGAAGCGGCAGGATGTTGAGATTTCTAGCGTTCAGCACCCCAAGCGGGATCAGCAAGTTCCCATCCTGACCTATCAAGGGCAAACTTTTCGCTTGATTAGCGTATTTAACGCTGCTCAGGAAGAAGATGCAAAAGCATTTTGGCGAGATCTAACCGATAACCAGGGGAAAGCCTGTGTTTTGTTGGAAGAACCCGATCGCTATAGCGTATGGGGCAAAATCCGGCTAGAGCAGTTTGCCAATGAAGCCGACCATGAAGCGTCTCTAAACCCTGCTTATGTCAAAGGTGCTTTGCTGATGCTACAAGCCGTATTTATTGATATTGAAGACCTGTTAGGCAATCGACAAGCGGGTCTTTTTCAAAAAGATATTTCTGAAGTATTCAAGCAATGGCGCTTTCCTCAGGCAGATACTCCCGATGCAGTCACGTATTTGCTAACCATGGATCCGCTAAATGCGGCTCATCTTCCCGCGTGGCAAGAGCATCATCTGAATACTTTGTTGCAAGAACTCCATCGGGTCGGTAAATCGTATTTTGGAAATACTAGTTTTGCCCAGCGGTCAATTGATGCATTACAAGATCTGTCCTCTAGTGAGCAAAGTCAAGTTTCCACTTGGTTAAATCAGTCCCCATTAGGCAAGCTGTGGCGATAAAGTGGCGATAAATTAAAGAATCTTTGATAAATGTGCTCCAAACCTCTGACTTTATGCGACTCTTGCTGGATATGTTTTTTTTGCAAGTCGTCTCGTTTCTGACGCAGCTACCCCCAGGAATTAACCTATGAGCAGTGCAGACAAGTCATCTGATAAGCCATTTCTATCGGTTCAAACCATTGTCTTAGCTGAGATTGGCTGGGCAGTTGCAGCCTTGTTATTTTTCCTGTTGTTTAGTGTGCCGGCTCAAGG
>Ga0209181_10004286_pt1 | contig 21332 bp, 20 predicted proteins | sample MAT05_FD_187208 | JGI IMG/M metagenome (GOLD analysis project Ga0209181, IMG submission 187208) | Freshwater microbial communities from Lake Fryxell liftoff mats and glacier meltwater in Antarctica - MAT-05 (SPAdes) (version 2) | ecosystem: Environmental > Aquatic > Freshwater > Ice > Liftoff... | reverse complement strand
CGGTGGTCGGGTTGGTCAATGAGATTCTCAGTGAGGCGGTCCAGGCAAGAGCTAGCGACATCCATATAGAGTCGCAGGAGTCGGGCTTGAAAATACGGCATCGTATCGACGGAGTCTTGCAAAAACAGCCAACGCCCCCTGAGATGAACCAGTTCCGAGCCGCGATCATCAGCCGCTTAAAGATCATGGCCAAGATGAACATCGCCGAGAAACGTGTTCCGCAAGACGGGCGCATCAAGCTGCGTGTCTCGGGGCGCGAGATCGACGTGCGAGTCTCGATAATCCCCATGCTTCACGGCGAAGGGGTCGTTATGCGAGTGCTCGATAAGACGAATCTCAAATTCTCGTTGCGAGGTATCGGCATGCCGGAGGCTGTTTATGAAACGTTTCAGAAACTCATTCGCATGCCACATGGAATTGTACTCGTCACAGGGCCGACAGGTTCGGGAAAAACCACCACGCTTTATAGCGCGCTGAGCGAGATCAAATCCGAAGACATCAAAATCGTCACCACCGAAGATCCCATCGAATATCAGTTGGAGGGAATCAATCAGATTCAGGTGCACACCAAAGTTGGCCTGACCTTTGCCGCGTGTTTAAGAGCCATATTGCGGCATGATCCAGACGTCGTTCTTGTCGGTGAGATCCGCGACTTGGAAACCGCCGAGAACGCCACCCAAGCTTCGTTGACCGGCCACTTGGTTTTCAGCACTTTGCACACCAACGATTCGGCCAGCGCCTTCATGCGACTGTGCGACATGGGTGTTGAGCCTTTCTTGGTCGCAAGCACGGTCGAAGGAGTCTTGGCTCAACGACTCGTCCGCGTTTTGTGTGACGATTGCAAAGAGCCATATCACCCCAACTCAACGGAACTTCCCGATGATTTCCCTGTGGAGCATCGACTCGATCCGAAGTTGATCCTTTATCGACCGGTTGGATGCGCTAGTTGCCGCAAGACAGGGTATCACGGCCGATTGGGCATCTATGAACTGTTGGTAACCAACGAAGAAATACGCAAGATGATGACACAGCATGGGACTTCCGACGCGATCAAGCAAGTCGCGATTCGAAATGGAATGAAGACCATGCGGATGGACGGTTGGGACAAAGCCTTGTCAGGCATAACCACCATCGAAGAAATTGTCCGAGTGACGAAAGCGGATTGAACGCGATGACGGACTTTGCTTACACCGCAAAATCAACTACCGGCGAGAAACGCTCCGGCACCATCGCAGCCGCGAGTCGGTCGGAAGCGATGCAGCGGCTTCGTTCGCAGTCCCTTTTTCCAATGACATTGGTTGACCAGAAAGTGGGCAAGTCCCCGTTGGCCTCCTTTTCGCTTCCTGTGCGAGTGACCAAGGAACAAACGGCTGACTTCTGCGGGCAGCTTGCCGACCTCTTGAGCAATGGAGTCGCCATGCTGGAGTCATTGAAGATCCTGGCCGAAGCCACTGAAAATCCGCGACTTAAAGTTATCTCCATGCGGATTCATGAGGCGGTTTCGCAAGGGGACAGCTTGGACGTGGCTATGAGCAAGGAGGCCGCCATGTTCTCGGAATTGACTCTCAGCATGGTTCGCGCAGGCCAGGAGGGGGCATTCTTAGAGGAAGCACTTCAACGAACTGCCATGTTCTTGCGAAAGCAAGATGAGATGCGGAGCAAGATTGTCGGCGCGCTCGCCTATCCGATTATTCTGGGAATCGTCGGCAGCATCATTACAACACTGATGGTCGTCTTCTTGGTGCCCAAGTTTCAGCCATTCTTCGATCGCCTTGAGCAAAATGGGACTGGGCTCCCCTGGATCACGATTGTTCTTCTTGGAACAAGCCATTTGATGTTAAGCTATGGGGTGTTTGTCCTATTGGGAGTGGCGGCCATCGGCTTCGGCCTCTATCGAGCGATTAAGACGACGACAGGACGTCGCATCGTCGACCAGCTAAAGTTAAAAACGCCAATGGTTGGTTCCATCTTTCACGACGCGGCCGTCTCGCGTGCCTGCCGCGTCCTTGGAACCATGCTTCGCAACGGAGTTCCGCTCCTGCGATCGCTCAGGATTAGCAGCGAATCGACTGGAAATACACTGTTGGCCGAGGCAATGTTGAAATCGGTCGAGAATGTGACGGCCGGTGACACACTGTCCAAGCCGCTCGCGGCCAGCGGGCTCATACCGCCACAAGTCATGGCTATGATTCGAGTTGCGGAGGAATCAAACACCCTGGATGAGGTGCTAATCAAGATTGCCGATCGTATCGACAATCGCATTGAGCGTCGACTGGAAGTCATCGTTCGAATGATCGAACCGATGATGCTCATCCTCATCGGAGGGATGGTTATGTTCGTCATTGTGGGGGTGCTGTTGCCCGTGTTTGATCTAAACTCATCCGTGGGGTAAACTAGTCTTGACCTTGAACCTATTGTCATCAGCCCACCTCCCACCTCCCACCTCCCACCTCCCACCTAACTTCAAACCTCAAACTTCACCCTCCCGCCTACCCCTCCCACCTCACTATGGAATCCATCATGCATCTTCGGCTTTCTCGAAATACCAGGCACGGCTTGACTTTGCTCGAATTGATGATCGTTTTGATCATTCTGGTCGGCCTCATCGCTATCGTTGGTCCACGACTTCTGGGCTCGCAAAAGAAGGCCGACATTCGAACGGCTCAGGTCCAAATCGGCGGGTTAGCGTCGTCACTTAAAATGTACGCAGTCGACATGAAAAGCTTCCCTCTCACCGAAGAGGGCCTCGACGTGTTGATCAGTCCGCCGGAAGACGAAGCGCTTGCTAAAAAATGGGACGGTCCCTATATCGAAGGTGGAAAGCTACCTAACGATCCTTGGGGCAGTAGCTTCCAATATGAGTATGTCACGGATGCTTCGGCCTCCGATGGCAGCGGTTCCAACTCGACGGGTGCCTCCTCCGATTTCCCTCGCATCTTCTCGTTGGGACCTGATCGCCAACCGGGCACGAGCGATGACATCTCGAATGTGCCACCCAGCGACGACGAAACCGATTCTGGTAAATCCACTAAAAAGTAACGAACGGACTCTAGCATGTGCCATGAATTGCGCACGCATCGTCCCGTTCGCGGCTTCTCGATGCTTGAATTGATGATTGTTCTTGTGTTGATGGTTGGACTACTGGCTATCGCATGGCCCAACATGCAAAGGCTACTTCGCCGCACGACGCTCAATGAAGCAGCCCAGGTATTGCGAGAAGCGATCGACGAAGGACGCTATGAAGCGATTACGACGGGGAAACCGATCTTTGTTCAAATGCAGCAAGGCAACCACGAAGTACGCACTGGATCGTTTGCGAATTTCGCGAATGCTGAAGATGCGGATAAGTCCATTGGGGCAGCCGCAAACCAAGGTGTAGTGCAATCGGATTCGCCCGCATCTTCGCAGCTAGGCCTTGGGATGCGAAGGAGTTTAGACGAAAAAGCCCCTAGGAAATGGCGACTTCCTGAATCGATTGTGATAACCAAAGTGACTTTGACTTCGGATTCTATCACCGATGAGAGCGATGGAAATAACTTCGCATCGAATGCAGATTCAGCACCGAGCGATGCAAAAAATGGGACGGACGAGTCTGACAATACGAGAGGCATCGGTTCGACCGATTCCGAAATCGCAATTGCAGGCCTTGGTACATATCACAGCGATTGGTGGTTGCCGATCAGCGCAACAGGACTGAGTCGGAACGCATCGATCGTACTCTACGACACATCCATTCATGAAAAGATGACGGTCACCTACGCTTCGGCCACGGGTGCACTGGAGATCGTCCGGTGAGCCGCAGGGCTGGGCCGGCTAGAGCTGCTTTCTCGTTGCTAGAAGTTATCATTGCAACCGCCATCTTGGCGGGCAGTGCCATCGTGCTTATCTCGTTGATCTCACTTGGAACTAAGTACGGAAATCGGGCGGAGGAAAGAACAATCACCATTTCGCAAGCCCAGTCGGTAATGGATGAGTTTATCGCTCGCATTTCCAACGAGGAAATTCGCGAAGAGTTCAGCGGAATCCTGCCCGGCACGCCACCTCGCAACTTCCGCATCGAGGTTTCCCCATTTGAACCAGCGGGAAACGGAGGAGCCAATCGAAACCAGGAAGCCGCCAATGGTATGCCAGCCGCTCTTTATCGAGTCACAGTCAAGCTCTTTGAATCGAATTCAACGATAGGCAATGAAGACTCTGAGCCCTTGTGCCAGCTAGCACGCCTCGTTCGTCGACCGCGTATCGATGCACCCAACGCTGGTGGAATCGTAGGCGAAATTACTGGGCTGTCGGGCAATCAAAATCCTGCAAACCGCAATTTTCGGAGTAATCGATGATCTCGGCGCGCAACACGAAAAGGCCCGCGTTTACCTTGATTGAGCTCATGATTGCGCTCGGCCTGCTCGGTGCATTGATGGCTGTCGCTTGGTCGTTGTTGGGGACGTTTCGGGATGCGGAGATTCGAGGTTGGAAGCTCTCCAGCCGCACGCAAACCATCCGCTCGGCCAGAGCTTGGCTTGAGAACGACCTACAGCACCTGGCGATGGCAGACAGTGCTGCGATCACGACAACAAACGCACAAAAACCCGCGAAATTTTCAAGAAACGCCCAAGCCACGCAATCCGCGAAAGCCTTTCCTTTTTCGGGAAATGCGATGGGATTCTCAACCGTGATTGCTCCTTCGATCGATCCGATCCCGTTCCTGGAAAACCTCATGTCCGATACGGTGCAGCCCGAACAAGCATCACAGCTAGAACGAGTATCGTCGCTAGAATCGTCACTACTCGGCGTGAATCCGATCGGCGAAGAATCGAACATGGCTGCGATATCAAGCTCCCCCTGGCCGGCTGAAACGGTCGAAATTGAATACCAACTTACACCAATTCTATCCGATTCCGTTTCCTCGTCAGGTTCACGAACAAGCATTTCAAACCATACCCAGTTTGTCCTAACGCGTCGCGAAATTTTAAATGCGAATGCCAAGTCCGTTGTTGACAGTCCATCGGAACAGGTCTTAACCGGGCAAGATCTCTATCGGCAGTCGGACGAAGATGTGCTTGTAAGTAGTCAACCGATTCGTGAGTTGCGACTCGAAGGCCTGGTGAATGCTCAGTTCCGCTACTTTGATGGTATTGCGTGGAGGTCAGAATGGAACAGCGCGCAACAGGCGGGAATGCCGCATGCCATCGCGTTTGGATTCGACTTTCCGGCAACGTCAGACATGAAGGATCCCTCCGAAACAACGACACCACAAAGCAATGGAGATGGATCTTCGCCGGAATACGCACTGGATACCAATTTACCGTTAGAGGGATCTAGTTTGTCAACCGAAGCGGTGGCGGAGGACGCAAGTGCAAGCGATCAAGGGCTCATGGAATCGTCGACCAACGAAGTGCAGATCGTGATATTCGTTGGCAAGGGAAGTTCTATGGTCCAGTCTGCAACGACTCCATTGATGCCGCGAGACCTTCCGTGACAAGAGCGATCGCCAACCGAATTCCTAAATATCAACGAAACAGCCAGCGCAAAGGCATGGCCTTGCTGGTCGTTGTTGTCCTCGTGATGTTGATTGCTTTAGGGGCGTACCGGTTTTCGTTTTACATGGAGAGTCAGTATCGCTTGACTCGACTGCACGAAGAACAAGTGCATGCAAGACTGGCTGCCATCAGCGGGTTGGAGCTGACTGCTGCCTTGGTTGAGATGCCCGCGGCGCAACGAATGAGCATTGGAGGTTTATTGGACAACGCGTCGGCCTTTCGCGATATTGCAGTGGACGCCGCGATCACTTCGTCGAGTGCCAACCGAGATCCAAATGCATGGCGTTTTTGTTTGGTCTCGCCTCGAGCGACGGACGGTTTCATCGACAGCTCAGTTTCATCTTCGCAAGTTTCCGGTACCCCATTGCTTCCTATTCGTTTTGGATTGGAGAACGAATCGGCCAAGCTTCACATTCCCACCTTGATTGCCTGGGACCAAAGGATGCCTGGACACGCGAGAACCACTTTGCTGAGTTTGCCAGGTGTTAGCGAATCGATGGTCGATGCTTGGCTACGCGAATTCGGCGTTTCAGGGCTTCTCGACAAAGGGGGCTCGCAGAATCAACTTGCATCTCTTGATGACCTGCGGCATGCGTGGTTTGGTGGCGATCTCAATCAAAACTATCAGTTGGATCCGCTGGAAATCCGATTGGCGAGCCAATTACTAATTAGGAATCAAAGCGCGTCGCCGCAACCGATTGGTGCGGCGAATCTGGCCAGCGGGTTCAAGCCGTTGCAGCGTTATGTAACTTTGATAAGTGGCCATCGCAATACGACCCGCGATGGACAGCCAAGGATCTACTTGAATGACCCTGATCTTCAATCGCTTCATCGGCAACTGTCTTCGGTTTGGTCGGCGGATTGGGCGAATTTTGTGATTGCGATGCGTCAATTCGGACCGAGCAATGGGGCTCCAAGTGCACCAATTCAGACTTCACCCAAACCCACCGATACGACCAGCCCTGGCAATTCCGCGCCAAAAGCCCCAGCTCCTGTCAATCCGGCGCCTCCCATAACTCCACCACTCATTTTGATACCACTAACCCCACCAACTCCATCTACTCCACCAACTCCATCTACTCCTGCAACTCCTGCAACTCCAAGCCAAGGAGGCACGGCATCAGCTTCGACGGCGACGGCGGAACTGGTTCAAGACTGGACTCCCGATTTTGCAAAAACGGCAACGTTCATGTTTCAAAGTCCACTCGATTTGATCGGGGCGGTGGTGGATCTTCCAGCCCTAAGCACGTCGAACCCATCCAGTGGCCCAACAAATCCAACCTCTCCAGCAAAAAGGACACTCCGCAATCCTTTTTCAAGTGACTTATCCGAGGTCCGTAACTATCTTGGAAGGGTGCTTGACGATGTCACTGTCGAACTGTCTCCGATTTCGGAGGGGCGTATCGATGTCACCGAAGCTCCTGTGGAAGTTCTGGCTGGAGTTCCCGGTCTGGATTTGTCGCTCGCGCAACGCATCGTCCAACACCGATCAGGATCGACGAATACTTCTGGAACAACACAGGAGCAAGACACCATCGCATGGTTAGTCGATGTCGTCGATCTTGCCAAACTGAAAGAATTAGAACCCTACCTCACTTGCCGTAGCGATGTTTATTCGGTGCAGGCGATCGGATACCGTGACAATCAGAGCGCCGTTTATCGGACGACCGCGACGATTGATGGCCGTCAAAACCCCACCCAATTTCGAAATCAAAAAGTCTGGCATCCTTGGGACCGCGGTTTTCCGATTGAGCAACTGGCCGATTCAAAACCATGACATTATCGGAACAACTATCGAATCTCCGAAATCGCACGACTCGCAAACCCAGTACGGGGCGAATTGCCGTAGTCCATTGGGATCGCGAGCAAATCTACTTCTTGGTGGTTTTTCCAAAATCCAAGAAGCTAACCGCACAGGATTTCGGGTCCATTGTTCATACGGACGCTGATACTCCTTTGATAGCGTTAGCAGATCATTTTCGCGAACACTCGATCTCAGTCCAACGTCTAGTTATTCTCTTGTCGCGTCCTGAGTTAGATCTTCCGACGCTTAACTTGCCTCCCGCGGAGGAGAGCGAACTGCCTAGTCTCATCGCGAGCGAAGTGGAACAGCAACTGGGCGAAACCGACGAACCACCGATCGTGGATTTTCATGTTGTTTCCAATCCAAAAACCGACAGGAATGTGGGTAATCAAGTTTTGGTGTTCGCGCTGCCTGCCAAGGAACTCAGCTCATTGCAGAAGCAAGTGGCAGCGGCCGGATTTAGGTTGGCGGCGATTTGTTCTCGACATCTTGCGCCGCTGGGATTACTCCACCGCCAGAGTATATCGAACGAGACGCTAGCTGTTGCCATCCATCTGTATACCGGTGAGGTCGACCTGGCGGTTTGTCGTGGAGCTGAGCCCATACTTCTGCGAACCATCCGACTAAGCACCGATGATCCGGCTCGTGTTGCCGAACAGATTTGGATGGAGATGCAACGATGCTTGACCCTATTACCACAGGAAACAGCGGAATTGCAATTGGGTTGGTATGTGTTTGCGACCAGCGACGCAGCCCGTCAAGTTGCAAGTGCGCTGGAATCTCGAGGGGAGTCATCGATTCATACGATTGACCCGCTCGTAGATTGGGAATTCAACGCAGCTCGTGAATCCGATTCCGATGCTAGAGCACGCGAAGCAAGCGGTACCACCATCACATCCGCTGCCAATGCGGGGGCTGCCTGGGACTTCGTCAACAACGCGCTCCCAGTTAACTTATTAGCTCCTAAGCGGGCTCCCAAACCAAAGAATCCGATGCACCGATGGGCGGCCATCGGAGTAGGTGCAGCCTCCGTCTTGAGTATTGCTCTTTACTTCCTATTGTCCGATGTTTGGCAGCTACAGATCGAAGTAGATACTTTGCAAAGAGAACTGGAAAACACCAAGAAAGTAACCGCCAAATACCAAGAAAAGTCAGATCAAGTGCTCGCTGTTCAAACATGGTTGGCGGACCAAGTCGATTGGCTATCGGAGCTAAATGAACTATCGAGCCGATTACCGGAGGGACAGGACGCTACTGTTCGGCGGTTAACTGCCTCAGCAACGGCGAATACGGCAACGATCGACCTTTCCGTGCAGGTGGCTGAACAAGAATTCATTTCGCAACTGGAGTCACGGATTCGAAGCGCAAAGTACGGGGCGACTAGCAAACAAATCAGTCAAAATCAAAATGCGGCCGAGTACCCATGGCAATTCGAGACGCGAGTGTCGTTTCCAATCGAAGTCCAAAAGCAAAACGCGTTTGGACCTAAGCAAACAACGGCCTCGCCGGAGAAGACGGTTGAAAAGCCGAACGTTGCATCCGCGGAGAAGCAATTATGACTCCACGCATCAAATGGCTACTGATAGCTGGACTATCTGTGTTTGGTCTGTACGGGCTGGACACGCTCTATCGCAGTTGGATCGAGAGGCCCAGTCAGCAGCTTACAGCCCAGATGGACGATCTTAGCGAAAAGCTGACCGCCTCCAAATCCGAACAACTCGTTGCACAAAAGCAAGGCAAGCGACTGGAGTCCTTAGCCGCCAGAGCACTGCCAGATGATCCGCAGTTGGCGAGATCTTTATATCAGCAATGGTTACTCAATTTGATTGAGACCAGCGAGTTGATATCGGCTTCGGTGGACGCAGCTCAGCCGATCCCACTCGAAATTCGTTCGCGAACGAAGAAAGGCAAACGTCAACTGATTGGCCACCGCATCAACTTTTCGTTGCGGGGCCAAGCGAGCCTCGCAAAACTATCCAGTTTCTTAAACGCTTTTCGCAAAGCCGGACATCTTCACAAGATCCGTGCGATCACGCTCAACCCGGTCGGTAACGAAGGTCGCTTGGATGCCGATTTGTCCATCGAAGTGCTCTGCCTTGAGGCATCAACGAACAAGCAGGAGCTAGGCGATTGGGAAATCGCTGACGAGGCTGTTGTCGCCTCAAACACATACGATCATTTGGTCCGTCGCAATCTATTCGCTCGTGGTTTTGCCAAGGCGTTGTTCGACATTGAGCTCAAAGCCATCACTTCCAATCGCGAGGGGATCGCTCAAGCTTGGTTTCGTACCGACGGAAGAGGAACCACCAAAGCCATCTCAGCAGGCAATCAAATCCCAGTTGCATTGCATGATATCGCGGTCCTCGAGGTTCTTACGAACAAAGTGCTAGTGCGAGTCAACGAAGATACGCACTGGATCCAATTGGGGCAGTCGATTGGGGAAGTATGCTCCAATAAGCAACTAAACACGTCAGGAGAGATACGATGATCGTTCGCGGTAGCAAGCTTCAGGTTTCCATGTTGATGTCCCTAGTAGCTTTGTTGCTACAACCCCAGTTCGCTGCTGCGCAGCTTATTGGGAATCGCGCCATTGGTGCTCCCGCAGCATCTCTATCGCAGCAAAGGGCCGCAAGTAGTGCGCCGCCTTCAAATATCGGAATAGGGCTGGCAAACACCGGTGGCATCGGGCAGGCAGCCAACGCAATCGGTTCGTTGGGAACTAGAATGCAAGTGAATAATACGCGATTCGTACGAGGCAACCGTTCGAGTCAAGACTTCGTAGGTTCGAATCGAATGGACCTCGATGGCTTTGTCGGGTCGGGGCAAGCGATTGGAGTGGGTCGCGTTCCTTCGGCAGTTGAGAATCTTCGCATCGAAACGACCAAGACCAAGATCAACCGACCACTTCCTCCCCAACCTGCGAAAGGAATGTACTACCCTAGACTGGAAATTGATTTCGAGACAACAATGGCCTCGCAAAACGAAGGGCTCGTGGAAGGGCTCGCCGAAGGGCCAGCCAGCCAAGACGTCAGCGATCGTGTCTCGCAGTTTTCCGGAGGGAATGCGAGCGTTAGAATGGCAGGGAGTACCGCCATACTGCGAGGTAGAGTGAACACGATTCGAACGTCAGAATTGCTCGTACAGTTGCTAAGTTTCGAGCCAGGAATAGATCGCGTTAAGAATGAACTGTTGGTTCAATAAAGCACTAAAACTTCCTTGTAACCGCAATCCGTTTGCGATCGACATCCACCTCGAGCACTTTCACTTTGAGGATGTCCCCGACGGCAACAATCTCACTGGGGTCCTTGACATACACATCCGCCAACTGCGAAATATGGATGAGTGCATCTTGATGGACACCGATATCGATGAAAGCCCCGAAGTGGGTCACATTGGTGATAGAACCTTCCAACACCATGCCAGGCTTAAGATCCTGCATGCTATGAACACTTTCCGAGAAGTGAACCACACGAAACTCGCTGCGCGGGTCGCGACCTGGTTTGGCAAGTTCTTGCAGAATATCCATCACCGTTGGCAACCCAAACCGATCGTCGACGAAGTCCTTGGGCGATAGCTTTTGCGATAGAGAAGCATTGCCGACGAGCGATTTGGTATCGGCTTTGAGGTGCAATGCCATGCGTTCCACAACGCCATAGCTCTCGGGATGGACCGCCGAGTTATCGAGCGGTTGCTTGCCATTGCGTATCCGCAAGAAACCTGCGGCTTGCTCGAATGCCTTGCTACCTAGTTTTGGAACTTTGAGCAATTGCGATCGGGTTTCGAAGCGACCATTCTCGTCTCGATACTGGACGATATTTTCGGCTAGCTTCGGGCCAATGCCTGCGACATGGGACAGCAAGGAGGCACTTGCCATATTGAGGTCGACGCCGACGCTAGTGACGCATGACTCGACTTCGCGATCGAGTCGCTTGCGCAGTAGTTTTTGGTTGACATCGTGTTGGTATTGGCCGACACCGATAGACTTTGGATCGGCTTTGACCAGTTCCGCGAGTGGATCTTGCAATCGGTGCGCGATACTGATGGCTCCTCGCACGGTCAGGTCAAGATCTGGGTATTCGCGGGCAGCCAGTTCACTGGCGGAATAGATAGAAGCACCAGATTCACTCACGAGAACCTTAGTGATCTTCAGTTCATGTTGGCGAATCAGTCCTGCGACAAACGCATCTGTTTCACGCGAGGCAGTGCCGTTGCCAATAGCTATGAGTTCGACTTGGTATTTGGTGATCAAGCCCAAGAGGACTTTACCCGCTCCATCGAGATCATTTTGTGGTGGGGTTGGGTAGATGGTCGTGTTGGTCAAGAACTTGCCAGTGCCATCGACGACCGCGACTTTGCAGCCGGTGCGAAAGCCAGGATCGATACCGATGGTGACTTTGGGTCCAGCGGGTGGCGACAGCAAAAGTTCACGCAGGTTTTTTCCGAAGACGGTGATGGCTTCTTCGTCGGCTTTTTCTTTGAGTTCTTGGAGGACGGTTGTTTCGGTGGCCGGCATCAGGAGTCGTTCACAGCAGTCTTCGACAGTGGTGAGTAAATCGTTATAGAATTCAAATTGGCGATTGGTAACGAGTTGTTGTTTAAGTTGAGACACTGTTTGTTCTTTGTCGACTTCGATACCGATCCGCAGCATGCCTTCGGATTCGCCGCGCAGCATGGCGAGCAAACGGTGCGAAGGGATTTTGGCGGCCGGTTCGCCAAACTCGAAATACATTTCAAATTTGGTAGCCTCTTCTTTTTTGCCCCGTTTTACTTGGGAGGTAACGCGTCCTCGCGTTTTGGCTTCCTTGGCGAGCCAAGTCCGCGTGTTGGCATGATCGGCCCATGACTCAGCCACAATATCGAGCGCTCCTTGCAGAGCTGAGGCCGGGTCGGGTACTTCCAATTCAAGGTTAACGTATTGCTTGAGAATGTCTTGTTTGGGACGCCCGAGTACTTTCTGGCTTAATAGCAGGTCGGCCAAAGGTTGCAGTCCACGTTCACGGGCGATGGTAGCCCGCGTTCGACGTTTTGGTTTGAAGGGCAGGTAGATGGCTTCGAGGGATTGCAAATCGGTGCATGCGATGATTTGCATTCGGAGAGCGTCGGTCAGGAGTCCTTGTTCGTCGATAGTTTTGAGGACAGTTTTTTTGCGAGCGGCCAGTTCGCGGGCTTTTTCGAGGGCATCTTCGATTGCCCGGAGCGCCATTTCATCGAGACCTTGGGTGGCTTCTTTGCGGTAGCGAGCGATGAAGGGGATAGTGTTTCCGGCGTCCAGGAGTTCGATGGTCGATTGGACTTGGCGTTCGGAAATGGACAAGGATATGGCAATTTGCTTTGCTATAGCAAGAAGTTCAACATCGATCGCTGTAACGGAGGCCATGGGATAGTGGCTAGTTTGCAAGAGGTAGGATTTGGCAAATTCGGTGGAATTTGCAGGTTAAGTTGATTTGGATAGTGGCTTTGATAAGCAAAAAGTGGAGGCAACACAAGTCACGAAGTGTAGGCAAGGATTCTCAAGGGAACCTTGGCGAGAGTGGTGGTATCCGTTACACTTCGGGAGTCCGGAGGAGTTGGTAACCGCAATTCTGGACAAAATCGGGCCGTAGCGCAGCCTGGCTAGCGCGCTACCTTGGGGTGGTAGAGGTCGTGGGTTCGAATCCCGCCGGCCCGATTTTTCTCTTTCCCTTGTAATATCAAGGCGAAAGCGACAATCTTTGCCTAAAGTGCTCTTGGATTCGGACTACTTGGAACCGGGAACTTTCCCGGTTTCACTGGATTCGACTAGGAGAGCAGCTATGAGAACGCCAAGCTACAGGCGGCACTCGACAGGCCAAGCGAGATGCACAATCAACGGCCAAGACTATCTTTTGGGGCCGTATGGCTCTAAGCCAAGCAAAGAGAAATACAATCGGCTGCTTGCCGAGTATTTCGCATCGGGACAGAGCAAGTCGTTTGGGGCGGAGCTGGAGGGGTTCACGGTCGCTCAATTGCTTGCGGCATATTCCGCCTACGTCAAGGTGACCTATCCGAACGCCAAGAAGGGCGAGGGATACAAGATCCGATTGGCCGTCCGTCCGCTAAAGCGACTGTACGCGAGCTTGGACGCGAAAGGCTTTGGGGTTCCCCAGTGGCTGGCAGTGCGTCAGTACATGATTGACGGCAAGAATGGGGCGGAAGGTCGCCCGATCGTCAAACCAAGCCGAAACCACGTCAACGAGTTGATGCAGCGAGTTACGCGGTTGTTTCGTTGGGCGGCTGGTGATGGCAACTTGCTCCCCGGATCCATCGCGGATTCTCTGGAGAGAATCGAGCCATTGAAGCAGGGCAGAACCACAGCGCCCGAAACGGAGGGGGTTGGCGTCGTGTCGGATGCAATTGTGGAAGCCACCTTGCCGCATTTGCCTGCCGTAGTCCGGGACATGGTGAAGCTCCAGCGGTTGCTTGGTTGCCGACCAGGCGAACTATGCCAGTTGACGCCGGCCATGATCGACCGGACCACCGGCGCAGAGTGGGAAGTGACGATCATGAAGCACAAAACCATGCTGAAAGGTAAGCAGCGTTTCTTCTTTGTTGGCCCGAAGGCTCAAGACGTCATGCTCCCCTATCTATTGCGAGGGGAAAACGATTGCCTGTTTTGCCCAAAGGAATCAGAACGGAAGCGCCGGGAGGCTCTCCATCAGGAGCGAGTCACCCCAACGTCTTGCGGCAATGTTCCAGGCTCTAATCGAGCCAAGAAGCCTCTTGTGTCGGCAGGCAAATGCTACACGTCTGGATCTTACGCAAGGGCGATCCAACGGGCTTGCGAAGCCCAGGGCATTGAGCGTTGGACCCCAAATCAGCTGCGACATAGCGCCTTGACCGAGGTTGAACGGATGATGGGAATGGAGGCAGCGAGTGCCGTAGCCGGCCATTCGAACCTAAGTACCACGCAAATCTATGTCGAGCGCGACAAAAATAGGTCGCGAGAAGCAGCGCGGAGGATGGGCTAAAATGGCAACAGAAAACGAAGAGCGCCTAATCGCGCTGTGGGCCCTGGCCGGCCAGTCCATCGACGAGCAGAGACTTCGGATATTCCGCCTAATGTCGCAGGCAGAACAAAAGGCGATCCTGGAATCGGTCGCCAATGAGGTCAGCGTTAAGCCTGTCGCAGTCTAGCGCCAATTCGGACGAGCAAAACAACAAAGAGCCCTTCGGAGTCACCGGGGGGCTTTTTTCGTTTCCCTCCATTGCTCCATCGGATTAGCCGAAAACACCAGGGATTTCGAGGTATTGAAGTCTGACATGGCCAAACCCTACAACTTTCTACATGGATCTGCCTAAACCAGAACCGGAACCGGCCTATTGGCCTGCGAACAACATCGATCGCAACCAAGCAAAATTGACAATGGAGCGAAAAATGAGTGAAAGCGAAACGATCACATCCCCCAAGTACCGGCTTGTCGGAGATCTATTTTTCGAGGCAACTGGAGAAAAAACAGCGTCGAACACGATTAGCCGAATCGCAGCATCCGGAAGGCTGGAATGCGTCAAAATCCTGGGTGCTTGGCGGTGCACTGAGTCGGCGTTTTTGGAGTTCATCTCAGCGCCGGCAAAAGCGAGGAACCAAGCAGCGCCCAAGCCAGCGTTACGCAGCCGAACCGAAGCAGCAAAAGCCAAGCTCCAGGCTGCGGCCATCGCCGAATGCGAGGCAAACGGCATCCTCTAGCAGAAACGAAAACAGCCAAGGTGTGTGGCCTTGGCTGTCTCTGAATGGTTGCGCAGGCAAGTGCGACTTAGAGCAGTTTGTCTTTCCCCCCGGTCAAAGAGGAATCGACGTGAGGAAGTATAGCATACCCATAGCCGTTGGCTACAAGTATCCAATGCCGCGCTACCGTCAGTCCCGCATTTTGGCGGATGCACCATGACCAGCGCCACGGCTGAATCCGCTCCTCCTTGTCTATACGTCTCTCCGTCACTCATTCCTGGATTCTGCAATTGCGGAGCAAGGATTGAATGTGACAAGTGCCGACGTTCGTGGGTCGCAAAGCGCTACAAGAGCGCCAAAAAGTGGCTAGAGGGAAAGTTAGGGACGGACGGTCAAGTCTGGTTTGTAACCCTGTCCATCCCCACCCTCCCTACGGGCGACAACTGGGCTACGGAGACAGGCGAGCTATTTGAGGGATGGAGAAAGCTTGGGGTCGCAAGGTCCAACTCGAGTCGATCCAAGAAACCTGGGGGTCTATGGATGATACGCGGGGGTATCGCGTCCGTGCATCTGATGAGATCAAAGACAACTGTCTTCGGTCCACACGTCCATGCGGTGATTATCACTGAGCCTGGCTTCCATACTCAGACACTCATTGAAGCTTGGAAAAAACTTGGCAAGGGATACGCGGATGTTGAGCCAATTAGATCACTTGGCCGTTCAGTCAGGTACACAATTGCTGGAAAAACCCCCGAAACGCCCGATGGCAAGCGGGAAGTTTCCAGCTTTCTCCATGGCGTCCGCCTAGTCCGGCACATGGGCAAATGATTCAACGTATTCAGTTTTTCACATACGGCGTTGAGCCGGCTATCAAGGAGGTGCATTTTGGTAACAACCACGACAATTAAGCTAGAGACAGTGGCCATTGACGATATCTTTCCATCGCCCGAAAACGATGGGATTTACGGGGCGGTAGATAAGGACGCAGATCTCGCAAACCTCGCAAACGACATTATAAAGCGTGGCATGCTAGAGCCGATACAGGTCTCTCGCGACTCGTACATCATTAGTGGTCACCGTCGATTTGCGGCGGCAAAATGGATTAATCTCGCAACGATTCAGGTTCATCGCCGAAAGGATATCGTTTGGAAGAACAGTTCGGTTGACGATTGGAAACGTATTTTACGCGCTCACAACCATCAACGGGTTAAGTCGTCCGCCGTGCGATTGAAGGAGGTGTTACTAGACATCAATCCGAAACTTGCACATGCTCAGCTTATCGCGGAGCGGGAGGAACGCGACCGAGATGCACCACCTCAGCTTAGCATCAGCGGCGAAAAGACGAGAAGCGGTATAAGTGAGCGCAAGCAGCAATTCCTTGACGCAGCCATGCTGGTCGTTAACGACCTCAAGGATTATTGGCCAGTAACGGTGCGTCAGGTTCACTACGGGTTATTGAATACAGTTGTGCTTCGCAATTCGTCGACTGGGGCACAGCGATCGACGTACGAAAACAATCCCGAGAGCTACTCAGATCTATGCAACCTGCTAACCAGAGCGAGACTGTCGGGCTTTGTGCCATGGGAAGCAATTTCCGACGAAACTAGGGCAACCTCCGGCACGTGCTTCAATAAGGATGTTGCGCAGTTTGTTGAATCTGAAACACGTAACTTTCTCCGTGGGTATCGTCGCGACTTGCTTCAATCGCAGCACGACCACATGGAGTTGATTGTCGAGAAACTGACGGTCCAGGGAATCATCCAGCCAATCGCGAATCAATTTTGTTTGCCAATGACGGTAGCAAGAGGCTACTGCTCCATCGAACCAAGACATGCAATTGTCCAGCGGTTTAAGAAGAGCGGCAAGGATCGGCTAAAGCTGTTGATTGCTTCGGACTTCGACCCAGACGGCGAGGAGATAGCGGAATCCTTCGTTCGATCTATTCGCGACGACTTTGGAATCGATGACGTTTCCGCCAGCAAGATCTTGCTACGGCAAGACCAGATTGAGTCGATGAAGCTTCCCAACAACGGGATGGAGGCCAAAGAGTCGTCAAGCAAGTACAAAAAGTTCTTTGGAAAGTATGGTGAAGACTTCGTTTTCGAATTGGAAGCCGTCCCGCCGAAGTTGATGCAGCAGACGGTTCAGGAAGCCATCGAAGCAACGATAGACCTTGCTGCTTTCAATTCCGAAGTGGCTCAGGAAGAGAAGGATGCAGCTGTCTTGCAAGCGATGAAATCTAGCGTAGCAGAGTCGTTTTCAAACATGCTTCAAAATGGATCGGAGGAGCCGTGAAAGAGTCATTTTCAAACATGCTTCAAAATGGGGAACACGTCATGCCCAAACCGGAAGACGTTCTAGAATTCTGGAATGAGCGAGCAGCGATTCACGAGCACGATGGCAAGTACACGCGAGACCAAGCTGAGATAATAGTCCGCGCCCAAACCTCTCCGCCAGGGAGCTGAATACATCAAGACTTTAAAGCATTAGCTCAAGCCGGGCGAAGCTCGAACCAACGCGGTACGTTTCAAACCTGCCGAAGCGGTTCTACGCCTGACTTGACTTGCCTCGATCGAAAATTTCAATCACTTCACCTAGCCTGCTAAGATCAGCTTTGATACTCAATCTTTTATTCTCGATTAATCGAACAATTCCATCCGATGGATTCGAATTTAAGGTGAGACACATTGCACTTCGGAGTCCGTAACGGTTCTTGTATTCCAGGGTCACGCTCTCGGATTGTTGTCTTACGCGTACGCTATTTGGAACTAGACCATGACCTTTCAAGATTTTTTCTGCGACTTGAACAGCATTCCGATTTTTTTCACCCTCCATCAGGTGGTGTAAATATCGTCCCAGAACTAACAGCTTAATTTCCTTGGCACTACGCTCAATCCGCTGAAAAGTCGTTGGCAGGCTCTTTTCAATCGCCGCTGCTGCGACCTCGTTCGGCTGAAATCTCTTGGCAGGTATCTGAGAAAAGGTCAATCCCCCTTGTACTGCAGACTTTTCAAATAATTTCAACGTATTTGCTATGTAAACCTGCCATTCAAGATCTGCCTGCGACGGTTGCGGCCACGTCTCGTCATCCAAAAGTGAAAGTCGAGCCGCATTGAAAACCCCAAGGACAAAAGTTGCGCATGTTAGCCCGCCTGCTCCTTCATTCTGCTTAAAGGTACCAGTTCGGGTATCGAAAACGTTTCTGAACGTTCCAAATCCATAGGGGATTCCGCTGGCTCCTGCCGTTCGTGAAAGTTGCCGACAAAGCATCGCTACCGACTGAAGCCGTTCCGGGATGATTTGGGGGACAACCCACCACATGGAGTTGTCGTATAGATCGTTGCTTTTAAGAACTAGATGCCAGCACAGATGTAGGATACCCACTCCGTCTGTTCCACGGTGCAGTAGTCCAACATGTAGCTGATTTGGAAAAACTTCATTCCCAATGCCGATTGCAATAGCTACGTGGGCAATTCGTTCCGAATCTGAATTAGGTGGTTGAAGCAAAGACAACTATTCTAATCCCTTCAACAACTCCTCACGCCACTCACATCGTTTAACTAACTCATTCTTGCATCGTTGAAAAAAATTCGAGCGAGACGCGATTTTTTCTGCGAGGGGAGCTGTAATAGTCAAAAATCCAAGCATAAGGGGAATTGAAAGTCGTTCAACCTTTACCAAATCAAGTAGTTGGCTAACTCGCTTAAATCCGCCACGGTAAATCAATCCGTCAAAATGTTCGCAGATAACGTCCAACGCAGCATCGACACGACTTTCGCGGTCGAGTTGGATGGCGTATTCCACCGATTCCAATGAACGGGCGAAAGCATCCGTGTTTAAAAAATCCATCTTCCGATTAACAGGCTCATAGTCCATCAACATCTGACGCTGCTGATTTTGCATGACCAAGCCAGTCCGGTAAGCTCTCTTTGCCTCTGTAACAATTGACTTGCAATCGGTCTGAGTAAAATACTCCTGCTCTAGGTAGCTCTCGCATACTTCGTAAGTATTCATTCGCTGTCCCCTTTGTCTTCACCGGATATTTCCGTCTGGATGCCCGCATCCTGCATTGATGCCTTAGCGGTTTCAGATTTCTTCAATGCGCGATCGCACTGAGACTTTAACGACTCAACATCCGCGTAGTCGAGTGCAATGCTTAGTTCACGATTTCCATCCCCTGTCGAATAGTGTACTCGCATGGTATACGAAACAACGCAAGCTTCTATCCGGTCCGCGGACTCACTGAAAATTGGGCGGATATCCGTTAAGATCTTCGCCCTGTGCAAAAGGTTCGCGTAGTCATAGTTCAATGAAAGCGCCATCGAAACTCGGCGAATCTCGGGCGATTCTAGAAGTCTCAGGAAACTTTCGTAAACAATTCGCCACTGGTCAAGCTTTGGAAACCGACCGGACGTATTCATTTCGGTTAATTGCTCATCGATAGCCTCGACAACAGCTTGAGGTTTTTCGTTTGTCCGAATGATCAATGAACCGAGCGAAACTAACTGAGACGTGAGGAGTTCAGCGTTGGCCCGTTCAATAATCGTAGCGATGAATCGAGTTAACTGTTTGTGGCCAAGTGGCTTCCTCACTTCTTCGTTGCGAAGCGCATCAAGAATTTGAACCAGTTTTTCTGGACCTAACTCTGCGATTTTTTGAATCGCGTTTGTCTGGTCTTCCTTCAATTTGATTTTGATTGCCATCTCACTCTGCTGTTTTTCGGACCAAAACGGCTTTTGCCTCATGGTGGGAACCACTTTAATCTACATTACACGATGCCCGTAGACCAGGGTAAGGTGATATATCGAACAATTTGCGAGCCGTTCAACGGATTTCCCAATGGACAGTCGGGAAAATCCATTCGGTTGCATTATTAGCAAATCTGATATGCGTGTTCACTATGGCGTGAAGTGGCAATGATTGTCTCATTAGTCTCTCCCATTGATGGCGAATCGGTTTTTGAATCGGGACTATCCATAGCAACTCCTACAGGTTCCTTCGATATTCGGAGTCGATCATCCGAACCTCAGCATTCCATGAATCCTGGCTATGCTTTTGAGGAGATTCGATGAAGGAAATGACAATTCACCAGATCGATAACGAGCTAGCCAAGCGGAAGAAGCTTGGGAAGAAAGGCCGGTAGCGGCTCAAGGAGGCACAAACCTTGTTGAAGCAGATCGAGATGACCATCAAAGAGCGGTTCAAACAACTATGCCGGTCAAGAGTCACTAAGGGATCAAGAGTCACTAAGGGACAGGATGATTGCAAAAAATAGCCCAGGCAGGATCTACGAGTCCACTTCGGGCACGGCAGCACGAGCGACCAGTAGAAAAAAAACAACCTGCTGGGCAACTTGCGTCACACAACGGGCTGTAAGCCTGACACAGCTTCCGAAACCAATGGAAACTAGCGATACGATCGCATCTTAGTCCGATCCTCTTGCCCCTTCAAGTTTGTAGAGCCACTCCGTTTTCCGTCATCTTGGTTGAACGCTTTTTACCAAGACTCCAAAGCGACGAAAACGGGAAGTGATTTGATGATTGCGAGAGGCGACAAAGGTCAATTCGTCCCAGGTGGACCGCCGGGACCAGGGCGACCAAAGCGAATGGACTATGCCGAAATGTTGCGCAAGACGTTGACCGACCAAGATGCTCAGGACATTTATCGGAAGGCCATTTCACAAGCGCGGCTAGGCGACGCCCGGGCCAGAAATTGGTTGTTCTCGTTCCTGATGAGCCCAGTTCCCAGAACGATCAAGGTGGAGCAAGAGGCCGAAACAGACAGCCGAAAGGCGATCGATGCCATCATTGAGAATTTGCCTGACGAGCATTTGGCCGCGTTTGAAATCGCGATGGCAAAGGCCAGGTCAAGCTAATGGCGGGATTGGAGGACATTGCCGATCTGGATGAATTCGCAAGTGCGATCAAGGCTAAGCGACTGAGGAACTCGTTTTCGCAGTTCGTTGCGGATGGCTGGAAACCTGCGACAGGCTTTGCGTATTTGCATGGTCCCCATATCGATGTCGTCGTTCGGCATTTGGAAGCGGTGGCAGCCGGCAGGATAACGCGACTGTTGATGAATATCCCGCCAAGCACGTTCAAGACCGTGTTGTCGGGTGTTCTGTTTCCAGCGTGGACCTGGGCGCGGGGCCAGGCAGAGGATTTCCTGTTCTACGGTTACAACGTCACGCTTGCGACCGATGCATCAACAATGTGCCGGGAGCTGCTTTCCACCGAGTGGTATCAATCGCTGTTTCCCAACGTCATCGTTTCCGCCGAAGACGACAGCAAGCAATACTTTCGGTTGACGAGTG
>Ga0209181_10004284_pt1 | contig 21343 bp, 20 predicted proteins | sample MAT05_FD_187208 | JGI IMG/M metagenome (GOLD analysis project Ga0209181, IMG submission 187208) | Freshwater microbial communities from Lake Fryxell liftoff mats and glacier meltwater in Antarctica - MAT-05 (SPAdes) (version 2) | ecosystem: Environmental > Aquatic > Freshwater > Ice > Liftoff... | reverse complement strand
GGCGTGGGCAGGCGTGGGCGCGTCGGCGCGCCTCGCGGGCCGTCCGGTCCCGTGTTCCGGCGGGAGCAGGGGGCGGGAGCGCCCCGATGCCAGGCCCTGGTGCGACGGCCGCGCACGCCCGCGTCCCCGACGGCTGAGCCGGGGCGCGTGTGGGGGCCATCAGCGCGCGTGCGGGGCGGCCGGGGGTGACGGTGTCGATCGGGCCGCGCCCCGGGACGCCGGCGCCCGGGTCGAGGGGGGACTCCGCGCGCCGCCGGGCGCCCCGGTGGTGGCGCGGGTGCGGCGGTGCGTCAGGATCTGATCGATTACCGCCGTCTGGGTGATGCACGCGACGATCCGCATCGCGCCGTGGCACGTCGGGCACCGGAGGGGGTCGACTTCGAAGATTTGCTGGAGGAGGGCCGCCGTAGGGCCCTTGGCCCACCGGCGGGTGGCCTCGGTGGGCGCAAGTCGTGGCGCGGGGACGATCGCCGGTGCACCGGCCGCGGCGGGCTCCGCCTGCTGCCGCCTTCCGCGCGGGCGGTTGGCGTACCACCCATCGTACCGCGTGGTGACGTGCCCCTTGTCCGGAATATGGACCAGGACCCGCGCGAGGAACTCAAGCGGGTCCGCCGTTTCGGTGCCCGCCGGGGGTCCCTCCGACTTGTCGGACCGATACGTCACCGCCTTCGCGGTCAGTACCGCGCGAGCCGGGTCGCGCAGGCCCGGTCGTCCTCCGACACCCGGACCGCCGTAGGCACGTGGAACCCCGAGTGCGGCCACGTGAGCCTGCCGGCGGCTTGCTCCTCGTCGAAGAGCGCGAGGCGCCCGAAGAGCCGGAGGACGGCGCGACGGAACGCCTCGGTCAATTTGGCGGTGTCATGGGCGGGCCATGTGACGAAGGTGCCGTCGGACCGGAACCCGCCGTCGGTGACGAGGAGATGGAGGTGCGGATGCCAGTGGGCACGCGAGCCGGGCGTCTGGAGACACGCGACGATGCCGATCGCCAAGTCGCGCTCCCCGGTGAGCGCGCGGATGGCCGCCGTGACCGTGCGGGTGGCGACGCGTGCGATCTCGCCGAGCAGGCGGCGACGATACAGGCCATACGCGCGGAGCCGCTTCGGGATGGTGCGGACGACCTGCCGGTGCGGCCCGGGCGCGAGGAGCGTCGTGTCCAGCCACTGGTCCAGATGGCGAGGCGCTTCGCGTGACAGCTCGGGCAGAAGTCCCGGCATTTGCAGGAGAACGCCAACAGGTACTCGTGCGCACAGGCGTCGCAGCGGATGCGCGCGAAGCCGTGCTCGAGGACCCCGCACGCGAGGAACTTGTCGGCAACCTCAGCGACGACCGGACGCCACGGGCCGTACGCGCGGGCGAAGCGGTCGTCGTAGACGGCCTGCCGCCGATGCAGATGATCCGACACCAGCCGAAAGAGCGGCGACGCCTGGGGGCGCCGGGGCCGGTAGACGCCCTGTACCGCTGGCGCCGCGTCTGCCATGCGCGCTCCGTGACCGTGGAGCGCCGAGCATAGGCGAGACTGGCGCGCGGAGCGTCACCATCGCATGGCGCGACGGGCGATTCTGACGCACCGTCGGCGTGTCGCCGGCCTCACGAGGCTTCTCCGCGGTGCTCGGCTGGTTCGCACTCGTGCCGGGACTGCCGCTGTTACGGCCGGCTACGCGTAATTGGTACCCAGTTTGATCTTGAACATCTGTGGCGGCACCCGGAGGCCAGTGCGGAGGGCACCACCACCAAGACGAACATCTGCATAGATCGCCATGAACTCTCCCGTACGGCTCGGTCAAATTTGAACGATGTCGCGATAGCCTCGATCGTGAGAAGGCAACGTACGGTAAATGCACCCGATGCGCGCCATCTGGAGTGTCCCGATAAACTGGTTCCGCCGGGTCACAGGCTCACGCCTTCAAGTCGATACAGCCGAGAAAGTTGGTGTTCGTCTTTTCCTGATCACTGATCGGAATAGCGACCTGCGATCCGTACGGAAAGCCATTGTTCTTGAAGAATGTGCCAACCGGGAACACGACATCCTGCGAGCGACCATATTGACGCACAAGACGGCGCAGATCACTCAGCCGCTCGCCGCGCCCGAATTGCCAGAACGCCTTTTCGCGGAAGTACAAGCTGACGGCTGATGACAATGTCGTTGGCACGGCCAGATCTGCCATTGTTTTGGGAGTGAAATTGCCAATCTTCGGCGGTGCAGCGCGAAGCGCATTCAAGATGGTGACCATGCCAGCCAAGTCATTCGTCTGCAACTTCGCTTCGGCTTCGATCAGGCGCGCATCCAGCCCGGACAGCAGGGGGATCGGGTCTTCGCGACCCCAGTTCAATAAATCGTTGAATGGCGTCGAACCGTCAAATGACTTGATCGTTGAGCGGTTGACTTTGACTCGGGGATCATTGGCCGACGCAAATGGCAACGCGTTCTTGATCACACCGGTGACATCGAAACTGTCACCAACCGTCAGGCGCCTGTTACTGGACACCTGGGTCCACCAGCCGTTGCTCATCGATGTCTGCGCATAGGTCATCAGGTACACCGCACTCGTTGGCACGGACGCGACCGTTGCTGCGGCAGCCGCGAATTGACCGATATCTACCTGCGCCCTTGCCTTCGCCACCAGTACGGCATCGCGAATATTCAATGTCTGCGCATCAGTCCCGCTCAGTACCGTGAGCGCAGTATCAAAGCGGGCGATTGCCACAGCAAAGACCTGGGCATTGGTCAGCGGCACTGTGTACTGCGGAACGCCAAGAACCGTTTCGCCAAGCGGAATCCCGTTACACCAGTTTTGCCCGAGTGTCATCTCCACGAAACCCATCCCCAGGTACATCTCGCCCAACTTCGCCGTCTCGGTTGGGGCGTACTGGCGTAGCGCGTTCACTCCATCACGCAGGTGACCGCGCGATTGCTGGAGGCCGTTCCAAATCGCCGCAAACGTGCCGTTGTTTGTGTCCACGGTGCGTTGGTCCGCCTCGTTCGTAACGCCAAAGGTGTCGCCGGATTTCATTTCGTCCGTAAACACCGCCGAATATTGCCAGATGCCGCTGATGTTGTTGAGGTATGTCTTCACAAAACCAATCGCACCCGTAGCAAGTGCTACGGCGCCTGTCGGGTTGGCAGCGTCCGACGGCGAGATGATCTGCGGCTGATCCAACTCGAGCAGACTTTCCTGCACGTTGCATGCGATCATGCCCAACAGCACGGCGCCGGCAGTGCCCGCATTTACGGCAAGTGTCCTGAATCGCGTCTTCATGATGAGTGTTCCTCGCAAGGATGTTAGAAGTGAAGATTCAGGCGGAACATCAAGGTCGTCGGCGGCGCTCCCGTCATGTAATCGAATTGCACACTGGAATTGTTTGCGGCCGCTTCTGGATCAGCGCCGGTGTAGTTCGTCCAGACGTGCAGGTTGCGGGCGCTCAACGTCAACGATGCATCGCGCGTGCGCATGCGACGGGTGAGCATTTTCGGAAGCTTGTACGTTGTGCTGATGTCGCGAACACGCCAGTACCAGACGCGCTCCCAGTATCCCCACGACGATCTGACGGGAGTGCCATACCGGTTCGCGATAGCGCGCGCCTGGAGTTCGAGCGAGGTTCCCGGCACGACTTGCTCAACACAGTTGCTCGTCGTACTGCAGGTGGCCATTTCGCCGAAGTTCTGCAGGAAAAAGTCGCCCTTGTAGTCTAGCGACACATCGAAGCGGAGCTTCTCCCCGAATAGCGCAATCCCGTTCTGCACGGAGAGAATCTTGCTTGGAATCGCAGACCCGTTGCGCGAGACGAAGGCGGTGTCGACGACCACTTCACTTGGCGCGAGAATCCCGTCGCCATTCGCATCGCTATAGGTGTACGGACGTCCGTAGGTCCCGAGGATCGGGCCGCCGACAAACGTGCTCCCGTTGATCGGTGGGAGCGGCTTGCCCTGTGCGTCGTAGCCCAGCGACAGCACCTTGCTCTTGTTGGTCGACCCGCCGATTGTAAGATCCCAGGTGATGGAACTCCGCCGAAGCGGCGTCGTCGTCACCGTCGCCTCGAGTCCAGAGTTCTGCACCGACGCCATGTTGCGCGTGACGGAGAGTTGCGCGGCACCGGAAGACGCCGCGACGGGTACGGCGACTAGTCCGTCCTTGGTGACGCTTTTGTAGTATGTCACGTCGAGGTCAACGCGACTTTTGAGCAGCTTCGCTTCGAACCCGACTTCACTTTCGGTCGAGCGTTCAGGCTTGAGGTCGGGATTTCCTAAAGTCGACACGATGAGTCCGGGGCTATCGACGCCAACCGTCGTCGCGGGCGTCGCTGGGACGTTGGTTGTCGTGGCCTGCAGAACCTGCAGCGCCTGCGTGGAACTCGGCTGCACACCTGAGGCGCCGTACGCGCTGCGCAAACGCAAGTTCTCCAGCCACACGGTCTTGGGAAAGAAGTCTTCGTCCGAAATGATGTACGACACACCGGCCTTCGGATACGCAACGCGCTGGAAACGCGAACCAAACGCGCTGTTCTGGTCGGTGCGCAGCCCCAGATCCAGGAATAGACGGTCACTCAGCGAAATCGACTCGTTGATGTAATAACCAAGCGTCTTCACCGACGCCTGCAATGAACCGCTGCCGCTTCGCGTGGCTGCCTGAGACGTGCTCTGCGCGCCGGGCGGCAACGTCGTTCCGTTCGTGCCATTTGTCGCCGTCGCTTGATTCACGTAGTCCGCACCGACGGTGGTTTTGAAAAGAACGCCGGACCGGACCTGCCAATTGCTGGTGCTCGCGAGCCGCGCCGTCAGGTTGCGATCGAATACGTCCCGCGTACCTGTCCTGCCCAGACGAGTCGTCGCGTTGTCCCGCTGACATTCGTTGTAACGACACAGATTGTAACGCTCCTGTTTTGCCCAATCGAGCCCCAGAATAGCGTCATTGTGCATCCACGAGAACGGACGCCACTGTGATGTTGTGCCAACCAGAAAGCGGTCGATCGTGAGGCTGTTGTAGTACTGAAAGAGTTGTCCTGGAGAGTACTGGGAGTAACCACCGAGCGTTTCACCCAGCGCACCCGTGTTGCTGTAGCCCAGGCAATTCGCCGGAGTGACCTGACAAGCGGCGGTGGGCCGAAGTCCCGGTCCGTTCAACGCTTGATAGAAAAATCCCAGCACATTATTGCCCTCCTGCTGATCGCGCTGAATCGACTTTGCATATGACGTCGTGATCGCGAGGTCAACCTTCGGATTCACCACCATGTTCACGTTGGCGCGCATCGACGTGCGATTGAAGTTCAGCGGATGGAGCCATTCCTCGCGAATCGGCGTGCCAAGGGAATCGAAGTAGTTCCGTGCAAACTTCGGCATCACAACGGGACCGCGGTTGCCGTCGAAGTCGGCGCTGAGGAAGTAGCGTACGGCGTCCGTGCCACCGGAGAGCGATCCGCCAACCTGACGCACGCTACCGTTGGCGATGGGCGTGGAATTAGGATCGGTAAGCGCACTCCAGTGCGTGACACTATCGCTGACGCACGACCCGGCGGCGATGGTCACCAAGACGCAGCGCTTCAGAACGTTCGTGCTAGGATCGTGTCCCCAGTTCGCCCACTGACTCAGGTACTTGCCGTTATCCGATACCACACCCAGTCCGGTGTGCATTGTGTAGCGCGTGGCGCCCGCCGTTCCCCTCTTGGTCGTGATCACCACCACCCCATTGGCGGCATCCGTTCCGTACAGTGTCGCCGCCGACGAGCCTTTCACGATCTCCATGTTGGCGATGTCTTCGGGATTCAACGTGTTAAGCATACTCCCGCTGACCCCGCCGTTTAAAACAGTGATCGAGTTGGAGTTCATCCGAATCCCATCAATCACGTAAATCGGTTCAGACGATACGGCGCCGGCGAGCGGCAGTGAGCGGATGCCCCGGATGCGAATGGTCGGTGCCGCGCCCACCATGGTCGCCGGCAGGACGATCACTCCAGGTGCCTTGCCCACAATCAAGTCCGCGATGTTCTGAATGGGCGATCGCTCCACTCGCTTGTTGATATCGCCGAGTGATTGCACCGAATGTCCCAATTCGACACGACGCTGGTCACCGGTCGCCGTGGTGACGACATCCGAGAGCGTGACGGCCGCCTCCTCCATCGCAAAATCAAGCGTCACAATGTTTCCCGCAATGACAGTAACGGTCTTCTTCTGTTCGATGTATCCAAGTCGAAGCACGCGAACTTCATACTCTCCCGGTGAGGCCCGAAGCGTGAATCCGCCTTCCGTGTTGGTGCTGGCGATGATGTTCGTCCCGATGAGAGACACACGGCCTTGTGCGAGTGGGAGCCCGGAAAGTTTCGAGACCACACGACCCGTGATGAGAGACGGCTGCGCGTGCGTCAGTGCTGGAGTGCAGAGCGCGACCACGAATGCGATCGACGCGCGTAGGTGTGATCGTGCGGAGGACGTTCGTATCATCAGCATGTCGTTCTGCTCGGTAAAGAGTGCGACGCGGGCAGCGTGCCGTGTCGAAGACTACGGCCGGGAGGGAGGGTGTTGCCGCGCGGGTTCAGTGAGGACAACGAGACATTGGAACGAGATCGCGTCTCGGCACGATCGAATCCGGTCAGTGAGGCGCGGCAAGTCGCGGGGCGAGCGCTGCGAAATCAGCGTTGCCACCACTCAGGATCACGCCCACTCTCATATCCTTCGCCACAACGGTCTTGTCGAGAAGCGCGGCGAGTCCCATCGCGCCCGTCGGTTCGACGACCAGCTTCAATCGTTCCCAGATCACGAGCATCGCGCGGACAATCGAATCATCCGTGACCGTCACCATGTCCGAGACTTCGCGTTTGATAATTGCGAAGTTGCGAACACCGAGTGACGGAGTGCGGGCGCCGTCCGCGATGGTATCGGGGTTCAATACGGTCTGAAGCGTTCCTGTGCGAAATGATCGAGCGCCGTCGTCGCCCGCTTCAGGCTCGACGCCGATTATTCGACAATTCGGAGACATAACACCCACGCTCAACGCCGATCCGGCAAGTAGTCCGCCGCCACCGCACGGAACCAGGAGCAGGTCAATCGGACCGACCTGCTCGATCAGCTCTTTCGCGCAGGTCCCCTGACCACACATGACGTCTGGATGATCATACGGAGGGATCAACGTGAGGCCGTGTTCTTCCGAGAGCTGAGCGCCCAATTGCTCGCGCAGTGTTTCGTGTCGGTCATACATCACCACGTTGCCACCATAGCCGCGCACCGCACTGACTTTCACGGATGGTGCATCGAGCGGCATCACGATAGTTGTGGGCACGTCGAGAATTCGTCCAGCGAGGGCAATGGCCTGCGCGTGATTTCCCGACGAATACGTCACCACACCACGCCGCTTTTGTTCAGCGGTCAGCTGCACCATTGTGTTGTAGGCGCCCCGAAACTTGAATGCTCCAGCGCGCTGCAGATTTTCACACTTGAAGAAGATTTGCGCCCCAGTCCACTCATCGAGAGTGCGAGACGTCGCGACTGGCGTCAGGTGCGCCACGCCATCGAGTCGTGCGGCGGCACTGACGACATCTCCGTAGTCGACATCGATATTGCCCAAGGCAGTGACCGACATCGTCTTCAGGCCGCTCGGTCAGCTACGGCCAACAACGGTGCTGATTTCTTCGCGCGCGCCGGACGCCACCACATCAGCACCCCCGACAGCGCCTGCACCACGAGGGCAAATGAACTCAGCCCAAACAACAGCTGGCTCGGCAACCCGAACTTTGCTCCCGTGTGCAGATCGCGGAGCGAGTTGATCAGCTTCGTTCCCGTTCCCTGAGTCCGTGTGCTCGACACAAGCAAAACTTCACCGGTGTAGGCGTTGAGCATCACCGAACTGCGACCGCCCGGAGTGTGATCTTCAGGGAATCGTTTAGTGAAACTGATGGTTGGCAAATTGAACGGTCCGATGAACTTGGTTTCTGCACCAGCAAGGGCACCGTCGGCAATGATCGAGAGCGTGTCAAGACTCAAGGCCGCCTGTCCTTTGATGCGATCCACCTTGGGAGCGACGGGGGCCGCGACTGCGTCGAGTTGTTTCAAGGCGGCATTGAATGTTTTCTCGTTGGCTATCCACACGCCGGTGAGCGCGAGCAGGAGACCAATGGCGGATCCGAAGAAACCGAACGCACTATGCAGGTCGAAATTCACCCGCCGCCACGAGCCCCGACGACTGACAGTCATGATCTTGCGCGGCCACCACACCACGAGCCCCGTCAGCATCATCAGCGCCGTAAACCACGACACAATCTCCACAACCTTCTTGCCGTTCTTCCCCGCGAGCAGCGCCGTATGAAGCAAATAGATCCGACGCATCAATGTCTGGTCACGCTCGGCACTCGATTTTGCGTCGAGCACTTTCCCGGTATAGGGGTTGACGAAACCGAAAAGGGGGTCCTTGCCACGGCGAACAACGATGCGATGCGAGTACGTAGGTTCGCTCGACTCGCCAAGGTTGAGCACAACATAGTCCTGGGCTTTGATGCTATCGATCAGTGCCTGCAAAGGCAGCTTGGCGGTGCCGGGCTGCACATAGCCGAGCGACGGCTCGACCAGACGCTCAAGCTTCTCCTGAAAAACCAGCACGGTTCCGGCAAAAGCGATCAGGACGAGAAACACCGTGATCGTGAGACCCAGATATCGGTGAAACCAGATGAAGCCTCGGCGAAGCATTGCGGGGGTCCCTTGAAAAGGCCAGACGGCTATGATATATTGTATATAATATTTAGTACCTCAGTCCTGTCAATACTAAATATCTTTCCGCCGAACCCAAACCCTAACACCGCCAATGACCAGTGAATCAGACCTCAGGGCTGGTCACGTCCTGTCACTTGCTGAACTCGATCCGTTCGTCAGCCGGCCGGCGGCTCTTTCGGACAGGATCTATGCGTCGCTAAAGCACCGCATCCTCACCGGAACGATGTCCCCGGGGTCGCGGGTCGTAGAAAAGGAATTGTGCGACGAAATGAGCGTGTCGCGAACGCCGTTGCGCGAAGCCTTGAATCGCCTCGCGCTCGAAGGCCTTGTGACCATCCTTCCGTTTCGCGGCTTCATGGTCGCCAGTCTTACCGTCGAAGACTTCCGCGAACTCTGCGAGGTCCGGCGCATCCTCGAACCTGAAATGGCGGCGCTGTGCGCCTTGCGCGCCTCGGATGCCGATATCACGGAACTCGAACGTCTGGCGGACCTACACTACAGCCGACTCGACCCGGCGACGTATGAGGAGTATCTCCGCGCCAACAGCACCTTTCACCAAGCGCTCGTCCGAGCCACAAATAACTCTCGGCTCGAAGCAATGGTTGTCTCAGCGCTTGACCAGCATCAACGACCGCTCTACCTCGGACTGGGTATCGGTATGGACGATGGCGTTGCGAGCACCAACGAACACCGCGAGATCGTGCGGTCCATTCGCGAGCATGATGCGAAAGCCGCGCGCGACTTGATGTTTCATCACATCTCCCAAGGCGAGGTGCGTATCGTCACGGCACTCAAAAATGGCGGCTACTGACATGGAAACTGCGCATGTCGGTGAGCGCCAGACAATACTGCTCGATCGCGCGTCGCTTGAGCCGCTGCTTGATCTCGCGTCTTGTATCGAAGCGGTAGAAGCGGCATTCTGCGCGCACGGCGAAGGGCGCGTGGCGCCCCCGGGGCTGCTGCACGCCGATACCCCCACCGGAGAATTTCACGTCAAGGCAGGCGTGATGGATCTCGGGATGCCGTTCTTCGCGCTCAAGGTCAATGGTGGGTTCTTTCAGAACCGTGAGCGTTTTGGCATGCCCAACATCCAGGGGCTCGTACTGTTGTGTGACGGTACCAACGGATATCCCCTCGCCCTGATGGATTCAAAGGCCATAACGGTCAAGCGGACCGGTGCGGCGACAGCGGTCGCGGCCAAATATCTCGCACGACGAGACTCCCGCATCGTCACGATTTGCGGGTGCGGAACTCAGGGCGCGATTCAACTTGAATCGCTGCTGCAACAGTTCCCGCTGCAAAAGGTGTACGCGCATTCGCGTTCACTTGAGTCGATGAATCGATTTGTTCGCGACTGCGAAGCGCGCTTCGGCGTCGCGGCGGTGGCAGCTCCCGATCTCGAGCTCGCAATGGCAGATAGCGATATCTGCGTAACCTGCACACCCGCCAAAGAGCCATTTCTCCGACGTGAGTGGGTGCGTCCCGGCACTTTTGTGGCTGCGATTGGATCGGACAGCCCCGACAAGCAGGAATTGCATTCCGATCTATTGGCAGGCACCACAGTGGTCGCGGACATTCTCGGCCAGTGCCTTCACGTGGGTGAGATTCATCACGGCGTGGCGGATGGACACCTTCGGGCCGAGGACGTTCATGCCGAGTTGGGGCAGATAGTCTGCGGCCGTCGCCCTGGCCGCACTGATGCCGACGAGATCACGATCTTCGATTCGACCGGCACGGCGCTTCAGGACTTGGCTGCAGCGATGTTGGTCTATCGCAAAGTGAGCGGGATGACGGGCTTTGCCTCGATTCGACTTTTTCGGGGCGTGAATTTGTGCATGAAAATAGTCACTTGATGGGGTGCAAATAAAGAATATATTATATATGATTCTGTTCTGGATCGAGCGCGGGCATTGGTTTCATTCGCATCGGATGCTTACCTCCCAAGGCAAGCGATGACGTAGCCGCGGGACCACGTGTATCGAAGCGACCGACCAGCGGCGCACGCAGTGCCTGGATCCACTCCTCTCACACGACTCCCACCAATGCGTCGGCCCACATTGTTTGCGTTTTGCTCCTCCCTTCTCGCGGTGGCGCTGTGGCCATCGGCCGCGTACACGGCCGCCGGCAACCCGACGACGCCCTCTGCGGCATTCGACAGGCTCACTCTGAACCAGGTTGAAGCACCATCGTGGCGGTTGGGGCTCACGATCACCGGCACCACCAAGGCGGAGTCTCACACCAGCGGTGCCGCTCCTGACGCCAATGGCGCTGCAGGTCCCGATCATGTAGTGGAGTTCATCAACGGCGATTTCAAGGCGTTCGACAAGCGTACCGGCAAGCTGATCAAGGCGATGTCGAGCCAGGAATTCTGGGATGCGGCCCTCGACTCAAAGTACGGTCCGAATCCCGACAACAAGGATCCCCGTCTGTTGTACGACGCTCAGGCGAAACGCTGGTATGCGACGGCGCAGCGTCCGGCTTACGCCGGCGCAAACTTCGTGCTGGCGCGTTCCAATGGGGAAGACCCGCTCAAGGGCTGGAAGGGAGTTGGCGTTGAAGCCTTCACTGACCGCCCGCCCGGGGCGTTTGTCGACTTCGATCGACTTGGATACAACACCGACGGGTTGTTCATAACCATCAACCAGTTTTTACTCAAAGACGGACGGCCCGCGCCGGAGGGCGTGGCGATGTTCTTCATCAAGAAGAGTGATTTCCTTCAAGACAGCCCAGTGCTTACGATCAATCGTCGCGAGCAGATCAAGGAAGCCCGCGATATCGTCCCGGTCGTCGATCATGACGGCCGCTCGCACGTCGCGACACTCTGGGGGCTGAGTGCATCCCGGCAATCAACAAATGATCTTTTTGCCCGCATCGACGTGACCGGTGATCTCGCCAGTTGGACGCTCGATCACTCCATCACGACCATTGGTGACAAACCGGGCCAATTGCTGGCGCGTACCAGGTATCCGCCCGGTACGCTGTTGCAACCCGGCGGGCAAACCGCGCTACCCCTTGGCAAACAACCGAGCGCGGTGCACCTGATCAATGGCGATTTCTGGGAGGTCCACACCATCAGCCATCCCGACGACGTCAAGCGATCGGCATTCCGGTGGTGGCGCATCCGCGCATCAGACAATGCGGTGCTCGGACAAGGTGTCCTGTCGGATCCTTCGCTCAACATGATCCTGCCGTCGATGGCGATCGACGCAAAGGGAAACATTGTGGTGGTGGGGACCGGCCTGGACGCGAAGACGCCGCTCAGTGTCTTCGCGTTGTCCGGCCGCATCGTCGGGGACTCCGTCACCTTCGATCCGGCATTTCGACTTGTGAAAGCCGGGGTCGCTGATGCCCAAAGCGATGGGCGATGGGGTGACTACACCACGACGTCGGCGGATCCGGAAAAGCCGGGCACATTTTGGACGTTCGCGGCCTATCCGCAGGCGAATGGCGAATGGGCCACGGTGATCGCCCAGATCATTGTCAGCGACTCGAAGAAGTAGAAGCCAGCGTGATAGGACGGCTCGCGGACCGGGATTGAAGCTCGGTTCGTGCCGGCACTTGTTGCTTCCTGATCGCAATCTCGATGGAAACCGGAGGGATCGTTCCGCATGTTATCCCGAGTTTTGTTCGCCGCGACCATTGTCGTCGCGGGGTCGCATTCCCTTGCAGCGCAAGCGGCCGCGCCGCCGCCCAAACTACAGCCCGCAGCGTTGCTGCAACTGGCGAAGCACCGCTCCAACTCGCCAGAGTTCCGTGCGGCTGTCCAGTCCATGTATCGGCCGGATCGGCTGAAGACCGGCGCCATGACCGGGCTGGGGTCCGACTTCCTGTTCGTCATCGATCAGGAAACACAACCGGCGCTGGCCTTGGACGGACATCCAGCGCTCCCAATGAGAAAAATTGCAGGCACTAGCCTTTGGTTTGTAGCGCCTGCGTTGAGTACTGGCGAAGCACACCTCTTTCAGTTCATGGTCGATGGCAAGCCGTTCGGTCCTTTAAGCGATCTCCCAGCGTACGGCGAAGACTCGTACGAGCAACCGAACGTGCCGCAGGGCGTGATGAGCGAGAAAATGGTACACACCAGCACGATTTACCCCGGCATGACCAGCGAATATTGGGTGTACACGCCGCCGGGATACGATCCGAAGATTCCGCTTCCCCTCATGGTGTGGCAGGATGGATACGCCGCCGCCTTTCGACTCGGCGTTTTGCGATTACCCGTAGTGACCGAAAACCTCATCGCGCAGAAAAAGATCCCGCCAATGATCCACGTCCTCATTTCTCCGGGAACCGTGGGTGATAAGCAGATGCGCTCCATCGAGTACGACATAATGGACGGGACCTACGCACGTTTTCTGCGCGAGGAGATCCTTGCGGACATCGGAAAGAGATATAGCCTGCGTCAGGACGCCTACAGTCGCGCGATCGCCGGCATGTCGTCAGGTGCCGTCTGTGCCTTTAATGTCGCGTGGCTCGAGACCGATCACTTCAGCCGCGTCGGCTCGTTCATTGGCAGCTACACGGCCATAGGCTGGCGTCGTGATCAGCCAGATGCAAAGGACAATCTCGACGCCGGGACGATGTTGCCGATCAAAGTCAGGAAGGACCCGCGCCGCAACATCCGCGTGTGGCTCGACGACGGCGCAAACGACATGGAATCGAAGGACGGAAGCTGGCCGTTGCAAAACATTCAGATGGCGAACTCGCTCAAGCTGGCCGGCTACGACTTCCACTTCCATTTCGGTGTCGGTGTGCACAGCCTTTCGTCGGCGGCATCTGCCCTCCCGGCGGCGCTGGCATGGTTGTGGCGCGACTACGACTCCGCGAAGACTGAGCAGGTCTACGTGCAGGATGAGGCCGAGAAGGCCCTGCCGTTGTTCCGTGTACAGATCATCAATCGGTAATCACTGATGACACGCACTGTGGGACTCACGCGTTCTCTGAGTACACTCGCGCTTGCCGGATGCTGCGCGGGGCTGATGGCGATCATGGCACCATCAGCGTTCGGACAAACCCAGTTAACGCTGCCGTCATCAGCGCAATCCAACGCGCAGCGTATCGACGAAATGTTCAGCCGCTGGCAGGGACCAGACTCCCCGGGAGTGGCGGTACTGGTACTCCAAAACGGCCAGGCGGCGTTTGCAAAGGGGTACGGAATGGCCGATATCGAGCACGGTATCACCATGACGCCCCGTTCACTTTTCGATGTCGCGTCGCTTTCAAAACAGTTTTGCGCGATGTCTATCGCGCTGCTTGAAGCGGAGGGCAAGCTGTCGCTCTCCGACGACGCGCGAAAGTACGTCCCGGAACTCGCGAACTTCGGGACCGTTATCACGATCGATCACCTCATTCATCATACCAGCGGGCTGCGCGACTGGCCCGACGCCTTGCACATGGCGGGTTGGAATTTCGAGGACGTGATTTCCTACCAGCAGATTCTCCGTTTCGCCTTCAGTCAGCGCGCGCTCAATTTTGTACCCGGAGCGGAGTACACCTACTCCAACACGGGCTACAACATTCTCGCGTTAATCGTCGAGCGCGTGTCGGGACAAACGTTCCGACAGTTTACAGACGCTCGGATTTTCACTCCACTTGGCATGACGAACACCCACTTTCACGATGACCACGACGACGTGATCATCGGCCGGGCCGAATCGTACCGCGCCGGGGCTGGAACGTCGGTATTGAAGGTGCCCAGTAACCTCACCGCGCTCGGCTCGAGTTCACTGTTCACGACGGCGGAAGACCTCGCACGGTGGGTGCATAACTATGAATCGCCGACAGTCGGGGACGCGCGAATCATCGCTCGATTGCATGAACGCTTCGTGCTCACGAACGGCGACACCACGACCTATGCGTTCGGTCAGATTATCGAGAACTACCGCGGGTTCAAGCGCGTCAGTCACTCTGGATCTTGGGCTGGATTCCGTGTGGCAATTCAGCGTTTTCCAGACCAGCAGTTCGCGGTGATCGTGCTCTCGAACACCACGGCCATCAACCCCGTAAGCTCGGCCACGCGTATTGTGGACTTCTATCTCGGTGAGCGGATGTCGCCCGCGCAAACGCCTGTCGTCTCGAACCCTGCTCCGGCCACTGCGACTTACACGCCGAATCCGGCGGACATGAGCGCTTACGTCGGGCGTTACGAGAGTGACGAGCTGTCCACCTTCTGGACGGTTTCGGTACGTAACGGCGCACTGGTCGCGTCGCACTTCCGCGCCGGCGACGTTGAAATGCGCCCGCTCGCGCGCGACACATTTCGTGCTGGCGTACTCGGCGACATCGCGTTCAAGCGCAATGCGACGGGACGCATCGAAGCGTTTACGGCGTCGACCGCGCGCGCGCGCAACGTGCGCTTCGACCGGGTTCCGGAACGCCCAGCACGCTAGGCCATTGGTCGCCAGTAATGCGACTCGGCGATTGGTGATATTGTCCTAGTGCCCCGCGCGGATGCGTTGCGTTTTGCACTGCGGGGGCTGATACCTCGCACTCGCTGGCAAAGACGCACGGCGTTGCCTTCAGTTTTCGGCCCGAAGCGTCGAACTTGACCAACATGACCAACAATGCTTGATTTCAGTCGACCCGAAGACGAGGCGACGATGGCAAAAGCGGTGAACATTTATGAAGCAAAGACACGATTGTCCGAACTGGTGGACCGCGCTTCTCACGGAGAAGAAATCATCATCGCGAAAGCGGGCACGCCTATGGCCCGTCTGGTGCCCTTGCGCGCGGTGCGCGAAGGGCGCGTGCCCGGTCGCTGGGAGGGAAAGTTGAAAATTGCCGCAGACTTTGATGCGCCGTTGCCGCCAGAATTGCTCGACGCCTTCGAAGGCGACACCGAATGAGCGCGGTTGCGCGCAGACCGAAAAGACGGTCGGCAGTACGAGAAGCGCCGGTTGCTGGATATTCCGCCTGGCGACTGCTGCTCGATACGCACGTTTGGCTTTGGTGGCAGTCCAATGACTCCAGATTGGGACTGCACGCGCGTCGCATGTTGAAACAGGCGTCAGAAGTTCGATTCAGCGCAGCGTCCGCCTGGGAAATTGCGATCAAAATTTCAGTCGGGAAATTGACGCTGCCGAAAAACGCTGACATCGCGGTGGAACTGGCGCAGAGCGATTTCATCGTATTGCCTGTGGAACTTCGGCACACCGACGAAGTGCGCAGGTTGCCAATGCTGCATCGCGACCCATTTGACCGCATGCTGGTTGCCCAGGCGCGTGCAGAAGGATTGACGCTGGTCACTGCCGATGACCAGCTGTCCGCCTACGGCGTCGCAACGATCAACGCCACGCGGTAGTCCTATTCGGAAGACGACGTTACAGCTCCCCGGGCGGCTTGCAGGTACGCGCACCAGAGTCGGGAACGACAATCGGATCGGACTCAATCCGCCTCACCCACCTCACCCACCCGCCAAATCAAACCGGTCCAGGTGCATCACCTTGGTCCACGCTTTGACAAACGCGCGCACAAACAACTCCTGCGCATCGGCCGCCGCATACACCTCGGCCAACGCCCGCAACTGCGAGTTCGACCCAAACACCAAATCGACGCGTGTCGCTGACCACTTGCGCTCGCCCGTCGCGCGATCGGTACCGACAAACTCGTTGGTCGAACCCGCCACCGCTTTCCACGTCGTGCCCATGTCCAGCAGGTTCACGAAGAAGTCGTTGGTGAGGACACCGGGGCGCGTCGTGAACACACCCTGCGATGAACCGCCGGCATTCGCGTTCAGCACACGCAATCCACCAACCAGCACGGTCATCTCCGGCGCGACCAGCGATAACAACTGCGCGCGATCGACCAACATCTCTTCGGGCGAAGTGGGATACTGCTGCTTGAGATAATTACGGAAACCATCGGCCACCGGCTCAAGCGGCGCGAACGAATGCGCGTCGGTCTGCGCCTGCGTGGCGTCCATGCGTCCAGGAATGAACGGCACGTCAATGTGCACACCGCCGGCCTTGGCCGCCGCTTCAACCGCAGCACTGCCACCCAGCACGATGACGTCGGCCAGTGACACCTTCCGGCCACCAGTCTGTGCCGCGTTGAACGACTGCTGAATACCCTCAAGCGCAGTGAGCACGCGGGACAAATGCGCGGGCTGATTGACGACCCAATCTTTTTGTGGAGCCAGCCGAATGCGTGCGCCGTTCGCGCCACCACGCTTGTCCGATTCGCGAAACGTCGACGCCGACGCCCAGGCGGTTGACACGAGTTCAGAAATGCTGATACCCGACGCAAGAATCTGTGCCTTCAACGCGCGAATATCACTCGCATCAATCAACAGGTGATCGACCGCCGGAATGGGATCCTGCCAGATGAGATCTTCCTGCGGGACGTCGGGGCCGAGGTAGCGCACTTTCGGGCCCATGTCGCGGTGCGTGAGTTTGAACCACGCGCGCGCGAACGCATCGGCAAACTCATCAGGATGCTGGTGAAAACGACGCGAGATTTTTTCGTACGCCGGATCGAGGCGCAGGGCGAGATCGGTCGTCAGCATCGCGGGCGCGTGACGACGTGTCGCGTCGTGCGCGTCAGGCACGGTGCCGGCGCCGGCGCCATTCTTTGGCGTCCACTGATGCGCCCCACCGGGGCTTTTCGTAAGCTCCCATTCGTAACCGAACAGGTTGTCGAAGAACCCGTTGCTCCATTGGGTGGGCGTCGACGTCCACGTGACTTCCAGTCCGCTGGTGATGGAGTGTGCACCCACCCCGGTTTCGTACGAGCTGGTCCAGCCCATGCCCTGATGTTCAATGCCAGCGCCCTCAGGCTCGGCACCCACCGCGGCCGGGTCGCCCGCGCCGTGCGTTTTGCCAAACGTGTGTCCGCCGGCAATAAGTGCGACGGTCTCTTCGTCGTTCATGGCCATGCGCGCAAACGTTTCGCGAATGTCGCGTGCAGATGCGACGGGGTCGGGCGTGCCGTTTGGCCCCTCGGGATTCACGTAGATAAGTCCCATCTGCACCGCTGCCAGCAATCCTTCCAACTCTCGATCGCCGGAGTACCGACTGTCGGCCAGCCACTCGGCCTCGTTGCCCCAATGAATATCGATCTCAGGCTCGTACACGTCTTCCCGTCCGCCGCCGAATCCGAACGGCTTGAGCCCCATCGATTCAATCGCGCAGTTGCCGGCGAGAATCATGAGATCGGCCCACGACAGTTTGCGACCGAACTTCTGCTTGACGGGCCACAACAGGCGCCGCGACTTGTCAAGATTGACGTTGTCGGGCCAGCTGTTGAGCGGGGCAAATCGCTGCGCGCCCGACGACGCGCCGCCGCGACCATCACCCGTGCGATACGTGCCCGCGCTATGCCAGGCCATACGAATGAACAACGGGCCATAGTGGCCGAAGTCGGCGGGCCACCAGTCCTGTGACGTTGTCATGATCGCGTTGATATCGGCTTTGACCGCATCGAGATCGAGCGACTTGAACTCTTCGGCGTAGTTGAACTCGGGCGTCATGGGGCTCGACGCCAACGAGTTCTGATGCAGCATACCAAGGCTCAGTTGTTCGGGCCACCAGTCGCGATTCGTCCGGGCGCCGTGTGTCGTTGTTTTGTGTGTGCCGTGTACCACCGGGCACTGGCCGCCTGTCTCTCCGTTGCTTCCGCCCATCTGTCGCTCCGATGCATGAATTGGTGCTTCCGCAGCCGGCCCGCATGCCAGTTCTCGTGACCGCAGTGGGGCTGCGAAGGGATTAGGTGAAAGATAGCAGGTAGTTGGGACCGAATGACGTATCTCTTCCGGTTGTGCAGCGATTGCAAACGCGCCACAATGCGTCCGGCAACCCACCGCATTTTTGTCAGGACTTCCCTCACACGCCCTGTGAGCACCACGTTTTCTCCACACCATCTCGTGCCCGAGGGCCGCGCCATGCTGGCCTTCTCGTGCGTATTGCCAGACACCTGGGTGCAAGGGCCACCCTCCGCCGAAGACTACGCCCTGGCCAACCCGGCCGTGTTCATTCCACTGGTCGTGTGTATGGCGCCATGCGTTCGATGACGGTTCGGTACAGGACTGGACGGAATACCTCGCGGCACACAACAATCTGACCGTCGAAGCGGTTCGGGAAGCCCGGGTAAATCGCATGCCCTGCCTTGTGGTGGATGCGACCATGGCGTCGGAGGTTGGTGTGATGCGTTCGCGGTCGGTGTTTCTGGAGGACGGGCGCCGATTGTTCACCCGCTGCGCGCAATGTTGTCGGAGCCAGCGGTCAACTTGACGGCGCTGGCTGAAGCGGCCGCACTGTCCAACACATCTGCTGTAACAACAGCAACCGTCGCGCCGCCGCGAGTGTGCCGCCTTCGCCGAAAGACGAGGGCAAGCCGGACGATCGTCCGGCGCTGGCTGCCGACGTCGCACTGGCCAATGACGCAGCGACTCTCGATGCCGAGCTCCCTATCAACGCGCGCTTGCGCGATAGCGGTGCGGGATTGGTGCCCCGCGTGCACACGGTGGTGGAGAGCGAGAAGTATGCGGTGGTCGGAGCCGGCGCCATTGAATCACTGTTTCACGTGCCGTCCGGATAGCATGTCATTGATGATGATCTCGCCACCAAAAATCCGCAGGCGTTGTTCATGAAACTCGAGTTGCTGGGCATGCCGTGCCTGGCCGTGCGCGACTTGCGCATTGATGGCGAGTCGTTGGATCAGGCGTATTTCGCACGCCCGTCACACCGAGAGAATTTCGTGCTTGTTTGCCGCGTTACGGCTGCACGTTCGGAATTCACGCGCGCGGTTGACACGGCGGAGGTGATTCTGCGGTCGCTGGAGGGGCTGGCGGAGTGAATGGGTTTGGCGCGTTGGGCGAAGCGCGAGGTGGACATCGCGCTGGGCTGACGCCGGATTGCCTGCGCTGCCGTTGAACGAGTGCCCCGCGCTACGGATTCACTGTCCACATCGAACAGATTCTCCAAGGCTACGCACCACTCCATATCTCGCCAGAAACGTCACCACTCCTTCCCGCGCACCGGCAACAAGGTGCGCTTTGCATGGTGTGGTCCCGGTCAACATTGCGCGATCAAGCGGTTCACCAACCACGAGGTACGCGAATTGCGCAGCCGCGCGCCGCGTATCGGACACCCGCAGCAATCCATTCTGGTCCAGACGCGCGAAGCCACGCGCCAGCGCTTCAATGACCGAACCCGGAGCTCGATCGAAATATTCGTTTGTGAGTTTTGGAAACGTCCGCGCTTCGCCGATTAACAGGCGACGCAGCGCTACGACGTCCGGACGCACGATTGCAAGTGCCATGCGCTCACCCAACGCGTCGAGCGTAACACGCAAATTCGCATCAGTCACTCCAACGGTGAACTCCGCATGCAGCCCGCGCGCGAACTCCGCGGCGTAGGCGCTGACGTCGGCGACAATCTGGATAAAGAGCGCTTCCTTGTCGGCGTAGTTGTTGTACAGCGTGCGTTTGGTGAGACCCGCCAACTCAGCAATGTCCTCCATTGTCGTACCAGCATAACCCTGGCGCAGGAATAACGTCCGCGCCGCGTCGACCACGGCCGCCCGTGTTCGCACCACGCGTGGGTCGTCGGCTCGCGGCCCCGGCGCGCGCGACGCCGATTGGCACGGAGCGGCCGGAGCCGCCTCTGTTGGGCGCCGGGCCAAGCGAGGGCCGTTTCCAGAGCCTTCTGTTGCACTCATGAGTGTAATAGTATACTCGGCGGGGAAACTTCCACCATCACGGAGAATAGCCGATGTCCTCGAACCTATCGACGGCTGCAGCACCGGTGCGCACGAAAAGCTCGCAGGTGGACTACGGCGCGGCCGTCACTCGCTCATTGCTCGGCTACGGTGCACTGGCGGGGCCGTTTTACCTCGCGGTTGGACTCATTCAGGCGTGGGCGCGCGACGGGTTTTCCTTCGCGCGCCATCCGCTCAGCTTGCTCGCCAACGGCACTGGCGGCTGGGTGCAGACCACGAACTTCGTGGTGAGTGGCCTGATGGTTATTGCCGCCGCCGTGGGATTCCGGCGAATGCCGGCTCCCAGGCTGCGCGCGGTGAGCTGGTTCCTGGGCGGCTTCGGCGCCAGCATGATTGCGGCGGCCATTTTCACGGCCGATGCCATGGATGGGTTTCCGGTCGGTACGCCACTCGGCGCGCCGTCATCCATCAGCACCACAGGCATGCTGCACTTCGTCGCCGGTACGTTGGGGTTTGTCTGCCTTGCGATTAGCAGTTTCTGCGCAGCGCTGCCCATGTCGCGGCGCGGCGAATCGTCGCTCGCGCGCCTCTCCGTGTTCTCGGGGTTGTCGGTCCTGATTGGATTCTTTGGTGGGTTCTTTATTCCGGGACTGGTCGGCGGAACGGTAGGAATTTGGTATGCGGTGGTGGTGGGCTGGGCGTGGTTGCTGGTGCTGTCGCTCCGCCTGTACCGGTTGGCGCCAAATCCGAATTGCGAGCCTTCGTAGACACGTCGGGTCGAGAAACGCCGCTGCAGTCACCAATTCGTGAAACTGCTCGCGCGGGACAAGCGGCGCGCTACGCGAACGGTTTGATGAACGCAGCAAGCTGCTGCCGAATGCAGGATAGGAAATTCAATCGGGCTCGGTCGAGTATCCGGCGAACATACGGCGCGATCGCCGACCCCGCGATGGCCGCCGGGTGCGCGGCCGGCCTGATCTCCGCCCGCCGCCGCGC
>Ga0209181_10004283_pt1 | contig 21344 bp, 21 predicted proteins | sample MAT05_FD_187208 | JGI IMG/M metagenome (GOLD analysis project Ga0209181, IMG submission 187208) | Freshwater microbial communities from Lake Fryxell liftoff mats and glacier meltwater in Antarctica - MAT-05 (SPAdes) (version 2) | ecosystem: Environmental > Aquatic > Freshwater > Ice > Liftoff... | reverse complement strand
ACTGCCCGCCCGTTGATCCTCGTCTCGCACGGCACCGGTGGCAACAATTTAACTCACCATGAACTCGCTGCCGCGCTGGCGCGATCCGGATACATCGTAGCGGCATTGACCCATCCCGGTGACAACTATCGGGATCGCTCGATGGTTGGAACTCCACAGTATTTAAGCGAACGCCCGCGTCAGGTGTCTCGCGTAATCGACGCGCTGCTGGCAGACACTACATGGAAGCCGCGCATTGATGCCGCGCGAATCGGATTTCTCGGTCATTCTGCCGGTGGATTGACGGGCTTGGCGCTGACCGGTGCCACCCCTTCGATCGCGGCAGCGATTGCCCATTGCGCGGCGAATTACGACAGCGATTTGTGGTTTTGCCGCGTCTCAGGCAGCAAGGAAAAAGCCATCGAAAACGCAAAGCAGGCGGACTATATGCCGGTGGTGCCCAACGCACGCGATCCACGTATTCGCGTCGCCGCGTTGCTAGCGCCGGTAGGCGCGTTCTTCACCGAAGCCGAACTTAAGAAAATCTCGATACCCGTGCGCGTTGTGGTGGCCGGACAGGATGAGCTGCTGGTGCCACGCTTTCACGCCGCGTTCGTCGGACGCAGCGTTCTCAATGCGGAGGTCATCACCGACGAGGCAGGCGGGCACTTCATGTTCGCGTCAAAATTAACTTTGAACCCCGGAGTGGTCAACGGTGCCGAGGTCAATCAGGATCCACCGGGCTTTGGCCGCGCTGCGGCCATCAGCGAAGCGGCAAAAGCGCTTCCGGTGTGGTTCGATAGAGTGCTGGCGAAAAAAGCGTTGTAAAGCCGTGTAGCCTTACCTGACAAACGTGCCTAGCATGGCACAAATTCGAGAATAGGAACGGTTCGTGAAACAGTCATTTGATCGCAATGAAATCGTGCAATTCTGGATCGATGCCGGATCGGCTAACTGGTTCCGCAAAGACGCTGCTTTTGATGATCGCTTCCGTGAAAAATTCGCGGCCGCGCATGAGGCCGCCGCTCGTGGCGACGTTGATGACTGGTTGACGGACGGCGAAGGCGCGCTGGCGCTGCTGATCCTGCTCGACCAATATCCTCGCAACAGTTTTCGCGGCACGGCACGCATGTTCGCAACCGACCACAGGGCGCTCGATGTAGCGAAGCAGGCCATTGCCAGCGGTTTCGACGTGACGGCGGAGCCAACGCTCCGCCTGTTTTTCTACACGCCGTTCATTCACTCCGAGCGCATCGAAGATCAGGATCGTGCGCTGGTGCTGTACGCCCAGCTTGGCGGGGACTCGGCTCGCCACGCGCACATTCATCGCGACATCATCGCGCGCTTCGGACGCTTCCCGCATCGCAATCCGTTACTGGGACGCGTGACGACGGCGGAGGAACAGCAGTTTCTTGAGGCAGGTGGCTTTGCTGGTTAGCGCTGGGCACGGCTGGCGTGATCAGTCAGCTTTTTCGTAAAACGACTATTTAATAGGGGCCACAAGTCAATTGTTTAACAAGTCGACTTATGGCATTTACTTCGCTTAGCCCCAATGCTGTGGCGGTTTCGAACAAAAGCTGAATGACGTAGTTAGCCCTCTGCCCGCCAGTTGCCAAGAAAGTTGGTCATCGCCGCCTCAGCCGTCTTGTGCCACTCGTTGATCTCGGCGCGGTAGCGCTTCCACGGTTCGTAGATTTTCTTGAACGCGGGATTGATTTTTGCCTCGGCGTCGTAGATCGAAAATCCGGCCCGATACGCGGCAATCATGAAATCGTTGGGAAACAGTTGCAGCCGCGTGCCGCTACCGATCATTTTTTTGAACGCCCGCAGGATTCCTCGAATCGTACGCCGCCATCATCCATTGATTCACCCAGCCGGTAGCGACCGTGATCACCTCTTTGTACTGCGCTGGCAAGGCGTCGTACGCAGCCTTGTTCACGTAAAGACTCAATGCGGCGGAAGGCTCCCACCATGCCGGGTAGTAATAAAAACGCGCTACCGCAGGCAGTCCGAGCTTCTCGTCGTCATAGGGGCCGACCCATTCGCCCGCGTCGATTTTCTTCTCTCGAAGGGCCGCCGCAATCTCGCCACCCGGCAAACTCACAGGATCGGCACCCAGTCGTTTCCATATTTCTGCGCCGAAGCCCGGGATGCGGATTTTCAGACCCTTCACGTCCTCCAGGGTGCGAATTTCCTTGTTGTACCAGCCACCCATTTGCGCGCCAGTATTGCCCATCGGAAAGTTCACCATGTTGTACTGCGCGAATAGCTCGCGCAGCAGCTCCAGCCCGCCGCCTTGATAGACCCAAGCATTGTGCTGGCGCTGGTTCATGCCGAACGGAAGCGTCGTGTCAAAAGCGAGCGCTTTGTTGACGTTGAGAAAGTAGTAGCCCGCCGTGTGAGCGCATTGCACTGTGCCCTTCTGCACCGCCTCAAACGCGCCGGGGCCAGGCACAATCTCACCGGGACCGGCGACGCTAATCTTGAACTTGCCACCCGTGATCGCTTCAACGATACGCGCGAACTGGTCAGCGCCACCGTAGATCGTGTCGGCACCTACAATCTCGCCCCATGAACTCAAGTTTGAATGACGAAAAAAATAACCTGCCAGCCCAATCTGCGATCCCGTTCTCGTTGGTGGGCTTGATCGCGATGGACATGGATTCCACCGCGATTACCATCGAATGCATCGACGAAATCGCCGATTTCGCGGGGGTCAAGGCCGAGGTTTCAGCGGTCACCGAAGCCGCGATGCGCGGCGAACTCGACTTTCAGGAAAGTCTGAAACAGCGCGTCGCCTACCTTGAAGGTCTTTCGACCAAAGTGCTTGAGGAAGTCTACGAATCACGTCTCCGCCCTTCGCCAGGCTTGAAAGAATTGATGTCTGAGGCGCACAAAAACGACGTAAAGACCCTGCTCGTTTCCGGTGGTTTCACTTATTTCACCGAACGCATGCGGCAGCGTTTTGGCTACACCTACACCCGCGCCAATACGCTTGGCGAACATGACGGGCGGCTTACGGGTGCGGTTTGTGGCGCGATTGTCGATGCAGCGGAGAAGGAGCGAATGTTGCGATTTATCGCGTCCACACTGCCCGCATCGCGCAACGCGACGATTGCGCTCGGCGACGGTGCAAATGACCTGCCCATGTTGAAGGCGGCGACGATGGGTGTCGCTTATCACGCAAAACCACGTGTCCGCGAACAGGTGCAGGTCGCGATCAACGTTGGCGGATTAGATACGCTACTTGCGCTACTGCCCTGATTTCACAAGGGTTTTACTCGTTTTTCTGCCCGCGGTTTGCTAGACTTTTCACATAGCGAGCAACATTCCTGTTCCTCGGGGGAAAACATGAAACGAACACCTTCTAACGCCGCGCTGGCGATCCTGCTCGGCGGCGCATCCTTGATAACTTCCGCGTTCGCGCAAGACGCTGGCAAACCAACGCCCGGTGCAGCGCTGCAATACGTCGGCGCCGACACCCGTCTCGGCATTGGCGTCGACAGCGACAACAATGCGCGTGGCGAACTGTTTCAGGTCCTGCGCAGCGATGAAAAATCCGCGACGCTGGCAGAAATCTGGGGTAGCCGCAATTCCGGCGGCGCCAAGCTATCGCACCATTGGGCGAGCGGTACAGCGGCAGTTAACAAGGTATTCGCTGCCGTCGATCAGGGCGACAAAGACCTGCGTAAAGCCACACTCGGCGGCGGTCAGGAGTACGAAAAGTGGTTCTGGAACACCTACCTGAGCAAGGGCCTGTCCGGCGCGCGTTTGGGGGCGGTGACCAGCTTCGCCACCACAGCAACGCTAACTGGCGTTGACGCCGGTCGCCCGTATGAAGAAGACGTCACCACGACCGTGACCTCCCGAGCCTTCACCCGTCCTTACGACTGGGGCGTCGGTGCGCGTGCGGGCCGTTTCTACGAGGCATCGCTGGTTCGGCTCACAGCCGGTCTCGATTACGAATGGGGGAAATTCTCCAGCCGCCAGTGGACCGGGACGTTAACGGCTGAAAAGTTCTTCGCGAACTCGCCCCTGTCTGTTGCGATCTCCGGTGAGTTGTTCCGTCGCAGCGGCGACTTTGAAGGCCGACGCAACGATCAACGCGGCATGCTCATGCTGCGCTACGAGTTGGGTGCACCGCAAAGCAGCTTCCGCTCCAACAAAGTCACGCGCATGGTCACCGCCACCGAACGCGTGCCGGATCCATCATGGCGTGCACCGGCAGTAGCCGCGACGACAACTGCGGTAGCCGCGCCAGCCGCACCGGCGGTGACTCCTGCCGAGCCAACGACACGAACGGAAAAGCGTGTCACCCGCGCAAACGCGAATGACGCTCAGGAAACCTATTTCGATCTCAACTCTTCGAAGCTCAAACCTGCTGCCTTCAAGGAACTTGACGCACTGGTCGGCCGCATTGCGGCCCAGCGTCCGTATGTCGAGTTGAAGGTCAACATCGTTGGTCATACCTGCCCGACCGGCGGTGACCGCAACAATGTGCTGCTGTCCACCAAGCGCGCTGAAGTAGTCAAGGCTTATCTGGTCAGCAAGGGTGTCCCGACTGAACTCGTAACCACCAGCGGTCAGGCCGGGCGCTCGCCAAAATACCCTGAAGTCAAGGGTCAAAGCTTCCGCAATCGTCGCGCTGACACTGACGTTTTGATTGTCAATGAAAAGATGGAAGAAGTTCGCGTTACGGTGCCTGCTGCCGTTGCAGTGACCACCCCACCAGCTGCGGTCTCGTTAGCCGCGCCAGCGACAGCAACGCCGGCCGTCGCGCCGATGATTGACCGTCAGGTTCAACGCGAAGTCGTTGAAGACGTTCCAAACAACTGGATGGCGCGCGCTTTGCACAATCCTGCACAGCACAAAACCGCCGTTGATACCTATCGCTGGATCGAAACAAACACGACGAAAGCTACCGGCGCGCGCCGCTTCCTGAATCGTGGTCCGGCCGCAGTTAACGACGCGTACACCATTGAATGCAACGCGCCCGTTACTTTCAATGTGCTCGCGAATGACTCGGATCCCGACGGCGACGCTCTGACCATCACGGGCGTTTCGACGCCAGGCAAGGGTGCCGCATCTATCTCGGCAGGACGCGTCGTGTATACGCCTGCGGCGAGCACCTGCACCGGGGCGGTAGACAGCTTCACCTACACCATCAACGATGGCAAAGGCGGGACGTCCACGGCAACTGTCGCGGTCACAGTGAATAAGGAACCCATTGTGATCGTGGTGCCGCCCACCAACAACGCGCCAGTCGCCGTCAACGACGTCTTCGTCGTGCCGTGCAACACCAGCGTGGCGCTTGATGTGCTGAGTAACGACACTGACAAAGACGGTGACGCGCTGACCATTACCTCGGTTACGCAGCCAACAAAAGCAGGTGTCGCCATTGGCGCAAACGGCAAATCGCTCACCTACATCCCGACGGGTGTGTGCTTCTTGAACGACACCTTTACCTACACCATCAGCGACGGTAAAGGCGGCAGAGCAACGGCAACCGTATTGCTGATTGATCCCTGATTGATTCGCCCCACTGAGCAGTAGACAATGGGTCACTTCGGTGGCCCATTTTTTTCCTCCTTTTCGTGTAATCAATGAAAAAAATACTCGTCGTTCACCATTCATCCAGCGGCGGAACGCGTGCACTGGTGAGTGCTTTTTGTGAGGGCGCGAATGACACGGATGGGGTTGAAGTCATCACACGTTCAGCGCATGTCGCCACCGCGCAGGAGCTACAACACGCCGACGCGTTGACCTTCGCGACGCCTGAGAATTTCGGCTATATGGCCGGGTCGCTCAAAGCGTTTTTTGATCGCACTTTTTACGCGTGCATGGCAGACACGACGCACGAAGGGGGCGGCAACGCCAGCCTGCTCGCGGGGCGTGCCTATACCGTGCTGGTGTGCGCTGGAAACGACGGCAACGGCGCGATGCAAAGCGTTGATCGTATCGTCACCGGTTGGCGTATGCGAAAGGCACATCCAGGGTTGATCGCACGTCGCGTGGGCGGAGAGGCGGGCTCATCGCGCGGTGTGTTGCGCACTGAGGATATGGCGACGTGTCGCGAGCTGGGACAACTATTCGCCGAAGGGCTCGCGCTGGGGGCGCTGTAGGAGAAGCGCGAGCCGCGAACTATGCGATTGTGCTTTCGCGGTTCGCGCCGCTGCTACCGGGAGACTATAAACCTACTTCCAGCTGGATTTATTCACAGCCTGCATGACACCCGCGCCGAAGCTGGCACCCATACGCCGCGATATTATGTCGAACGCATTTTCTTCGACGGTGTAGTCCACCAAGTCTTCAGCTTTAACCACGTCGCGCGCTACGCTGCCGACAGAGCCGATTCCGTCAACCAGCCCGATGTCAATGGCTCTGTTACCGCTCCAGATCAAGCCGCTGAATAATCCCGGCGTAGTTTCTTTCAGACGCGTGCCGCGACCGTCTTTAACCGCCTTGATGAACTGCTGGTGCACGTCGACAAGCATCGCTTCAAGATGCGCCTTGTGCTCAGGTTTCATCGGCGCAAACGGATCCATGAACGCCTTGTTTTCGCCCGACGTGACGGTGCGATTCTCAATACCCAGTTTCTCCATCGCTTTGTCCGCGCCGAAACCCTGATAAATCACGCCAATCGAGCCCACGAGGCTTGATGGATCAACAAAAATCCTGTCAGCCGCAGCAGCCACGAAATAGCCGCCCGATGCGCACAACTCATCCACCACGACGTACAAAGGCTTCTCGGGGTTGTCTTTGCGCAGGCGCTTGATCTCGTTGTAAATGCGCGCTGACTGAACAGGCGAACCGCCGGGACTATTGATGTTCAAAATCACCGCGACGCTTTCGGTGTCTTTGAACGCGGCCGCCAGCGCCGAATTGATGTTCTCAGCGCTCGCCTTGCTACCGTCTGCAATTTCGCCTTCCATCTTGACCAACGCCGTGTGGCGTCCAAAGCTTTCGTTTGACGACATGCCGTGACCGATCCAGCCGTTGAACCAGGCGAAGACTAGCACTGCAACCGTTATCCAGAACAGCTTGAAAAAGATTGACCAGCGGCGCTTGGCGGCCTGTTCGCGCAAATTCGCAAGAGCTAGCTTGGTGACGAGTTCACGTTCCCAGCCGGGTTGTGAGGGGAGTTGATCCATAGGGTCCATCGTTCGAATATTTATGCGTTGGCTTCAAGGTAGGCGCTCAGCGCAGATACCGAATCTACCAGTGTAAGCCTACGGTGCTCGTGCAAAAGCTCCGGGTGGTGCGCACCGTAGGTCACACCAATGGCGGCTGCGCCCGCGTTTTCGGCCAGTTGCAGGTCGTGAGTGGTGTCGCCAATCATGACGGTTTCGGCAGCAGTCATGCCGGTTTCGTCGAACAGCGCTTTCAGCATTCCGGGATGCGGTTTGGCGAAGCCCTCGTCGCCGCACCGGGAGGCGACGAAAAACTCGCGCAAACCCAGCGTATCAAACGCCCGATCCAGCCCTCGGCGGGACTTTCCCGTCGCGACGGCCAGCCAATGGCCCCGCGCCTTGAGCGTCGAGAGCATCTCTGTCACACCACCAAACAGAAAAATCTCGTTCTCACCGGCCATGAAGTGATGGCGATAGCGATCCGTCAGTGGCAGCAAGTCCGCTTCACGCAACGTAGGAATCGCGTGCTCCAGCGCTGGCCGCAAGCCCATGCCTATGATGAAAGCAGCCTGTGCGTCGGTCGGAATCGGGTAGCCGAGATCCTCAGCGGATCGCTGCAAAGCACGTTTGATAACGCCCGTGGAGTCGGCCAAGGTGCCGTCCCAGTCGAAGACGATGAAAGGGTATTTTCTCTTACTCATGCCGACTCACCATGCCAAAACGCTGCGAGCTCGCGAGGAAGGGGAGCCTCGACGGCGACCGATTGGCCAGTAACAGGGTGTTCAAAAGTGAATGATTTGGCGTGCAGGAACATGCGTTTGAAGCCAGAGGCACGCAGCGCTTTGTTCCAGGCGCTGTTGCCATACTTGTCGTCGCCCGCAATCGGAAACCCGCAGTGTTGCAGGTGAACGCGTATCTGGTGGGTACGCCCGGTTTTAAGCTCCGCTTCAAGCAAGCTCATGTCGGCCCGCCGTTCAACGAGGTTGAAAACGGTGTGGGCGAACTGTCCTTCCTCCGAATTTACCTCAACACGACGCTCACCGTTAGGCTGCGTGTACTTGGCGAGCGGCGCTTTGACGTGCTGGCGATCATTCACCCATTCACCCTTAACCGCGGCGATATAGCGCTTATCACCGGTCTTTTCACGCAAAGTGTCGTGCATACCAATCAGGGCAACGCGCGTCTTGGCGATCAACAGAACGCCGGAAGTGTCGCGGTCCAGACGGTGCACCAACTCCAGAAGCGGCGCGTTGGGCCGCGACATGCGAATCTGCTCAATCACGCCAAAACTCACGCCTGATCCCCCGTGAACGGCAACGCCGGCAAGCTTATTGACCGCGATCAGATGATCATCTTCCCAAACAATTTCGTGAGGAAAGTCGCCGGTGAGTTGCTTGTATTCGGGCTCCGCAGCGACTCGAACTGGCGGAATGCGCAATTCGTCACCCGCCGCCAATTTGGTCTCAGCCTTGGCGCGCCCACCGTTCACCCTGACTTCCCCAGATCGGACAATGCGGTAGACATGTGTTTTAGGTACGCCCTTTAGCTCCCGAATGAGGAAGTTGTCCAAACGCTGCCCGGCATAAGCCTCGGAGACCCGCAAATGCCGCACCTGAGCACCGGCGTTCGGCGCGACGGCCGGGGTCGCACCCGCGCCTGCGCGAGGCGTCGCGCCGGTTGCGGCGCGAGGCAAAGAAAGCGGTGTAGAAATGTGAGCTAAGTCCTTCATTTGCCTTATAATTCACACGTTGTCTGGCTTCGAAGGAAGTTCGGCATTTTGAATCAAGCGGTCAACTTGTAGATCGTATGAACAGTTTGGCACTTTTTTGATTATCGCAACCGACTATCAAAAAAATCCCCCGAGTCGACACGATGAAAATATCGCGTCCACCGATTTCTGAACTGCGCGTGCGGCCCTGCACCACCCATCGGTTCCACGGTCAAGCTGCCACCGAGAAAAGCGGCGATTGTAAGAGTTCAGCCACCGCGCATCGCAATTTGTTGCTCGCTGGCCTGTGAAAAGTTTGATAGGGGTGCGTCGCAAATCGCGGCGGGCTCACACGAAAAATAATTGTCAATGAATCCGCGCACCAGCGCTTTTGGTTCATCCGCTCCATACAATATGCAGCGGACTAACCAGCAAACACACTCTTCCTCAGGCAAAACACGCCTGGTTAGCAGAGTCGTCGCCTGGTCATCTGCCGATTCCCTCGCTGACGTTTTTCGCCTCAAATTCCCGCATCCGACGCCGCTCTAGTCATAGTCGACTAAAGCGGCGCAGCGTCATTGCGTCACAGGCCACCGCGTAACGTTTGCCCTGCCCGAAAATCTGGACAAGGAAGGTACGCATGAAACGCATGCTGTTTAACGCAACCCAGTCTGAAGAACTGCGCGTTGCCATCGTTGACGGTCAAAAGTTAGTTGACCTCGACATTGAGTCTGCTTCGAAAGAGCAGCGCAAAAGTAATATTTACAAAGCCACGGTCACCCGTGTCGAGCCCTCGCTTGAGGCCTGTTTCGTCGACTATGGCATGGAGCGCAACGGCTTCCTGCCGTTCAAGGAAATTTCGCGCTCGGTGTTAAACGTCGACGGTGAAATGAACCGCAACAAAATTGCGGATAACTTGCGCGTCGGTCAGGAAATCATCGTTCAGGTCGAAAAAGACGAGCGCGGCAACAAAGGTGCGGCGCTCACGAGCTTCATCTCGCTCGCGGGTCGCTACCTCGTGTTGATGCCGAACAATCCACGCGGTGGCGGCGTTTCGCGTCGTATCGAAGGCGAAGATCGCAACGAACTGCGCGACACCATGGCGCAACTCGAAGTGCCAAACGGCATGAGCACCATCGCTCGTACCGCCGGTATCGGGCGCACGGCTGAAGAGCTGCAATGGGATTTGAACTACCTGCTGCAACTGTGGACCGCGATTGACGGTGCCGCGAAAGCGAACAAAGCGCCGCTCCTGATTTATCAGGAATCGAGCCTTGTGATCCGCGCGATTCGCGATTACTACACGGCGGACATTGGCGAAATCCTTATCGATACCGAAGACATCTACGAGCAGGCCAAAGGGTTCATGGGCCACGTGATGCCGGGCACCGTGAACCGCGTCAAGCTCTACAACGACGACGTCCCTTTGTTCTCGCGCTTCCAGATCGAACATCAGATTGAGTCCGCGTTTGGTCGCACGGTCAACCTGCCATCTGGCGGCGCTATTGTGATTGACCATACCGAAGCCCTGGTTTCGGTGGACGTTAACTCGGCTCGCGCTACCAAAGGCGGCGACATCGAGACGACTGCGTTCAACACCAACATGGAAGCGGCCGACGAAGTCGCCCGCCAGCTGCGCTTGCGAGATCTGGGTGGCCTGATCGTCGTTGACTTCATCGACATGGAGTCCAGCAAGCATCAACGCGAAGTCGAAGACAAGCTGCGCGATTCGATGAAGCTCGACCGCGCCCGCGTTCAGCTCGGCAAGATTTCCCGCTTTGGTCTGATGGAGCTGTCACGGCAGCGCCTGAAGCCATCGCTCGGCGAAAGCGCGCATCTGCCTTGCCCGCGTTGCCACGGCACTGGCCACATCCGCTCGACCGAATCGATCGCGCTGCACATCCTGCGCATCATTCAGGAAGAAGCGATGAAGGACAACAGCGCGCAAGTCGTCGCTCAGGTTCCGGTTGATGTCGCAACTTATTTGTTGAACGAAAAGCGCGTCGATCTGCAATCACTCGAATCGCGCCTTAAAGTTAACGTTGTACTGATTCCGAATCTGTACATGGAGACGCCAAACTACACCGTTCAGCGCCTCAAACACGACGAACTGAATCACGCAGAACCACTGCCGCTCAGCTTCAAAATGGTTGAGCGTCCAGTTGAAATTGACGTGATTGAAGCGATCAAGCAGGAGGCGAATGAAGTTCGCGTTGAAGCCGTCGTTAAAGGGGTTACGCCAGCGCAGTCGGCACCAATGGTCGAGCCTAAGGCTGTTGCTGCTCCTGCCGCACCGGTCGCCATCACGCCTCCACAACCCGTACAAAAAACGGGCTTCTGGGCGAGTTTCAAATCGTTGTTTGGCGGTAGCTCGACAGCGACCGAACTGGTGACGCAGCCCACTAAGGCTGCCGAACCGAAGCAGGAACCGAAGCGCGAAGGTAGCCGTGATCGCAATGACCGTGGTGACCGCAACGGTCGCCGCAGTCGTAGCGAAGGCAGCAGTGATCGTGGTAGCGACCGTAGCGGTCGCGGAGATCGCAATAAGGATCGCAATGATCGTGGCTCTGAGGCCAAAGGCGGACGCACTGACCGCAATGATCGTGGCGAGCGTAAAGCGCCGGGCCAGGGCCAATCTGATCGTCAACAACAGGGTTCGAAAGCTGCGAGTTCAACGACGGTTGACATGCTCAATGCCAACGTCAGCAATGTCGCCAGCATCGAAGCGAGCAAACCGCAACGTGAACCACGCGAGCCGAGGGAGCCGAGAGAGCCGCGTGCTGATCGTAGCGAGCGCGGCCCCCGTCGGGAACGCGGCGAACGCAGCGACCGCGCTCCGCGTGACAACAACGCGCCAGTCAACGGTGAACTGCCGCTCAACGACGCAGCGGCCCAAGTACTTGTCGTCGAAAGCGGTGACGTCAACGCCGCAGCCGCACCGCAAGAGCGTACGGATCGTCCACCGCGTAACGAGCGGGGTTCACGCCGACGTGATCGTGGTGACCGTGAGGGTCGCCCTGATCGCGTCGCTGCGCCTGATCAAAATGGCGAAGGCCGTCGTGATCGCGGTGAAGGTGAATCGTCCGCTGCTGCAATGGCCGCCAGCGCTCCTGAAACGTCTGCCGCCGCTCCTCAGCAGTCTGCCCCCGTCTACGTCGCACCTGCTCCGGCCCCCGTCGTTGCAGCCCCTGCACCGGCACCCGAGGTCAAGCGTGAACCAGCGAACGCGTTCAGCTACACCTTGCCAACCGATGCCGGTTTGCAGATGATGGAAACCAAAGCGAACGGCGCACCGGCGCAGCTCGTCACGGATGAGCCCGTCAAGCGTGGTCGTGCACGTCCTCCGCGCGCAACTGTGGCCGCAGAGCCCATGCAAATGGTGGAAACTGGCGGCAAGACCGGAAACGAGTCAGCGCCTTCAAACCCACAGTAAGCAAAGCAATTTGCGAACGAAGTGCGTGTTAATCGCGCAATAAAAAAGCCCCGGAAACGGGGCTTTTTCGATCTTTATCAATACAGCTCTTAGCTGAAAGACTGGCTGCGTAGGGGCTAAGCTGTCATATCAGCCAAAGTCAACAATCCAACCAAATGACCGTTAGCCCCTGAGCATACGTGCTTTCAGCGAAAAGCTGTTACTCGATTTCATCAATCCACGCCTGCTGAATCGCCTCAAGAATCCGCTCACCACAACGCTCGGGCATATCGTCAAATTCGGGCAGTGCAGTCACCTTCGCCATCAGATCGGTGAAGCGCAACTGCAAGGGATCAACCTCGGGATGCGCCTCCGCCAATTGAATCGCAATTTCCAGCGTGTCGGTCCACTTGAGCGTAGCCATCAATGGTTCTCCCGCGCATGGTTGATCGTGTATCTCGGCAGCTCAATGGTTAGCGGGGTATCTCCCACTTTCATCTGACAAGACAGCCGCGAGACAGAGGTTAAGCCCCAGGCACGGTCGAGCAGATCCTCTTCGTCCTCAGACATTTCGCCGGTGGATGCGAAGCCTTCACGCACGATCACATGGCAAGTGGTACAGGCGAGCGACTGGTCGCACGCGTGTTCGATTTCGATGTGATTGTTGAGCAGCGCGGTGCAGACGGAAATGCCCTTTTCGGCGTTGATTTCCGCTCCGTTCGGGCACATGTCGGGATGGGGGAGGACTTTGATAGTGGTCATAATTTTTTGTCATTCTGAGCGCAGCGAAGAATCACGCGGCAAATCGAATCGGTACGTCGCAGCAGATTCACATAATCTTTCGCTCCGCTCAAGATGACAGCTCCGAAATGTCGCGCCCGGTCAGCGCCTCGCGCACAGCGCGATCCATGCGGCGTCCCGCGAACTCGGTGCTGGCAAGATTCAACGCCTCGGACGCTCGCACGATGGCGCGATGATCGCTGCCCGCGGCTAGCGATTTGAGATGTGTGATTTGTGAGCTGAGTGCGGCGTGTTCGGTATCGTTCAGGAGCGCACGATCCGCAACCAGCGCGTTCGACAATGCCGTCCCCAGCGCCAACGCATCAACGCGCGCTTCGGCCAGCGCACGCTTCTGCATGTCGGTGTTCGCGCTGGCAAACGCGCTTTGCAACATACTCGCGATTTCGCCGTCACCGAGGCCATAGCTGGGTTTCACGATGACTTCGGCACGCACGTTGCTGGTGGTTTCGGTAGCACTCACTGAGAGGAGTCCATCTGCATCGACCTGAAACGTCACGCGAATGCGCGCGCTGCCAGCGACCATCGGTGGAATGCCGCGCAACTCAAACCGGGCGAGCGACCGACAATCGGCAACCAGCTCGCGCTCGCCTTGCACCACGTGCAGCGCCATCGCCGTTTGGCCGTCCTTGAACGTCGTGAATTCCTGCGCTTTGGCAACCGGAATCGTTGAATTGCGCGGGATGATTTTTTCGACGAGGCCACCCATCGTTTCGAGTCCAAGCGACAAAGGAATTACGTCGAGCAGCAAATGCGATTCGCCCTCGCCCGACTTGTTGCCTGCCAATTGATCTGCCTGAATCGCGGCACCGAGTGCTACGACTTCATCGGGGTTCATCGCGGCGAGCGGCGGCTTTCCGAAGTGCGCTTCGAGCGCGGCACGCACTGACGGCGTACGCGTTGCGCCACCGACCAGAACGACGCCATCAATGTCGTCAGCTTTGAGTTTGGCGTCGCGCAACGTGCGCTTCACGGCGCTCATCGTGCGGTCAACCAAAGGTTGCGTCAGTTCAACAAATTTTTCGCGTTTGACATCAACTTTGCTGTCGAAACCGCAACCCCAGTCGACGCGAATGGTGGCGACGTCAGCGTTGGTCAGGGTTTCTTTTGCTGCGCGAGAAGCGGCCAGCAAATTGGCTTGACCGGCGGGTGAAAGCGCGCGCGTTAGTGCCCAGGTGTCGAACGCGTATTTCGCAAGCGCTGCATCAAAATCGTCGCCACCCAAATGAGTATCGCCCGCCGTAGCAAGCACTTCGAACACGCCGCGCGACAATCGCAGGATCGACACGTCAAATGTGCCGCCACCCAGGTCGTAAATGAGGAACGTGCCCTGCGCGTGTTGATCTAGTCCGTAGGCGACGGCGGCTGCGGTGGGCTCGTTCAGTAATCGCAATACGTTCAAACCAGCGAGCTTGGCAGCATCCTTCGTCGCCTGGCGTTGCGCATCATCAAAGTAGGCAGGCACTGTGATCACCGCGCCGTACAGCTCGCCACCGAGGCTTTCTTCCGCGCGCGCCCTGAGCGCTTTCAGAATATCTGCCGACACTTCAATCGGCGACAACGCGCCTTGCCGTGTCACGATTTTTAGAGCGCCCTTGCCATCTCCGCTTGGCGTTGTGAAGTTGTAGCGCGCTTCGGTGTCGCTGCGCAAATCAGCCACGCTGCGCCCCATGAAGCGCTTGACTGACGTGATGGTGTTCAGCGCATCGTCGCCACGATGCTTGAGCGCCTCATGTCCTACGACGATGTCGCCGCCTTCTGCATATTGCACAGCGGACGGCAGCAGGGTGCGACCGTCGCCGTCGGGCAGACACTCGGGCACCGCGTTACGAATCGTTGCAACGAGTGAGTTGGTGGTGCCGAGATCAATGCCCACGGCAAGGCGGCGCGTGTGCGGTTCAGGGCTCTCGCCGGGTTCAGATATCTGTAGAAATGCCATGAGCTATTGATCCAAATCAGCGAGCGCCGATTCAGCTTCTTCGATGAGTTTTTGCACGAATCGCATTTTGCGCGCGAGCGTTGTTGCCACGGTGAAGTGTTCGCCCGCGTAGGCGGCAGCGAATGTGCCGCCTAGCGAACGCAACATGTCTGTTAGTTCGCTCGACATTTCTTCCAGCCGCTCTTCGTCTTCTTTGAGTTTTGCATCGGCGAGCGCTTCGTGCCACTCGATCTGCTCAGCCAAAAAATCGAACGGCATCAAGGAATTTTTCTCCTCCATGCCATCAATGTTGACTAGCACGAGCAGATGCATCGCGCGACGCACCGGGTCTTTCAGGGTCGTGAAAGCCTCGTTGACTGCCACCGCGCGCTCCATCGCAATGCGCTTCTCTGCATCGGTCGCGTTGACGAAGCGATCAGGATGGACAGCGGCTTGCAGGTCGCGATAGCGAGACGCTAATAGCGACGGATCCACGGCGAAAGCAGTGGGAAGGTCGAAGGTCGAGAAGTGATTCACACGGGTTTCACAGGAAGGTGTTGCGCGACACAAAGGTGCCTTCGTTTTTATCGTCTGCGGGAGCGGCTTGTCGCGACCCAAGCTTCGCTACGCAGCGGTCGCGGCGAGCCGCTCCTACAAGAACCCTCGCAGTGACTTAATCACGTCAAACGGTAAAAGACTCACCACAACCACAACGAGCTTTCTCGCGCGGGTTGTTGAATTTGAAACCTTCGTTCAGGCCTTCTCGCTGAAAATCCAGCTCAGTGCCGTCGAGTACCGCGAAGCTTTTCGGATCAATCATGACCTTGGTGCCGCAGCTTTCGAACACCATATCTTCGGGCAACGAGTCGTCGGCGTACTCAAGTTTGTACGCGAGGCCGGAACAGCCCGTGGTTTTGACGCCCAGACGAATGCCAATACCTTTGCCGCGTTTGGCAATGTATTTCTGAACGTGATTGGCGGCGGCTTGGGTAAGGGTGACTGACATGGTGCATTCACAAAACAATGTAGGGGAGGTTCCACCGCGATGGGTGTCTGAGGGAGCAATCGCGGTAGACCCGCTCCCACAAAGCGAACGAATTACGCGGCGACTTTTTCTGCGACGGGATGCTTCGCCTTGTAGTCCAGCACAGCCGCTTTGATCGCGTCCTCAGCGAGGATCGAACAGTGAATTTTCACCGGCGGCAGCGCCAGTTCTTCGGCGATTTGCGTGTTCTTCAGGTTCATCGCTTCATCGAGCGTTTTGCCCTTGACCCATTCGGTCACCAGCGAGCTGGAAGCAATCGCAGAGCCGCAGCCATACGTCTTGAACTTGGCGTCTTCGATGATGCCGTTCGCGCCCACCTTGATCTGCAACTTCATGACGTCGCCGCAAGCTGGCGCGCCGACCATGCCAGTGCCGATGTCAGCTTCTTCTTTGCCGAATGCGCCGACGTTACGGGGGTTTTCGTAGTGGTCAACTACTTTTTCGCTATATGCCATTTTGTTACCTCTTCACTGCGTGTGCGTACTTGGCTGGGGGTGCCCACCCTACAAAATTAATGTGCCGCCCATTGGACTTGTGAGATGTCGATTCCATCCAGATGCATGTCCCACAGCGGGCTCATTGCGCGCAGCTTCTCTACCGTTCGCTTCATCGTGGCAATGGTGGTGTCCACATCTGCTTCGGTGGTGAAGCGCCCGACGGTCATACGAATCGAGCTATGCGCGAGTTCATCGCTTCGGCCCAAAGCACGCAAAACGTAACTCGGCTCCAGCGACGCGCTGGTACACGCCGAGCCCGACGACACTGCAATTTCCTTCACGCCCATGATCAAGCTTTCGCCCTCGACGTAGTTAAAACTGATGTTCAGATTGTGTGGAACACGTTCGTCCATATCGCCGTTGATGAACACTTCGGGAATGTCCTTCAGGCCTTTGTACAAGCGGTCCCGCAGCATACGGATGCGCTCGTTCTCGGTATTCATTTCGAGGCGCGCGAGGCGGAACGCTTCGCCCATGCCGACGATTTGATGCGTCGCCAGCGTCCCCGAGCGGAACCCCCGCTCATGCCCGCCACCGTGAATTTGTGCCTCTAGCCGAATGCGTGGTTTTTTGCGTACAAACAGCGCGCCCATGCCTTTTGGGCCATAGGTTTTATGCGCGCTCATGCTGAGCAAATCCACCTTGACATCTTGCAAATCAATCAGCACTTTGCCCGTGGCCTGCGCCGCGTCAACATGAAAAATAATGCCTTTGCTGCGGGTAATTTCGCCGATTTCTTTAATCGGTTGAATCACGCCTATTTCGTTATTCACCCACATGATCGAAACGAGAATGGTGTCGGGCCGCAGTGCCGCCTTGAACGCATTCATGTCGATCAAGCCGTTCTCCATCACGTCCATGTACGTGACTTCGAAGCCCTGCCGCTCGATCTCCCTCATGGTGTCGAGTGTGGCTTTGTGCTCAGTCTTCACCGTGATGAGGTGCTTGCCTTTTTCTTTGTAGAACTGGGCCGCACCTTTAACCGCGAGGTTGATCGATTCGGTCGCGCCGGACGTCCAGACGATTTCTTTAGCATCGCAATTGACAAGTGCTGCAACCTGCTCGCGCGCCTCGTCCACTGCGGCTTCCGACTCCCAGCCGTAGGCGTGTGAGCGCGACGCCGGGTTGCCGAAATGCTCGGTAAGGAACGGAATCATCTTGGCTGCAACACGCGGATCAACCGGCGTTGTTGAGCTGTAGTCCATGTATATCGGGAGGTGGTTCATAGAAACTTCAGAACAGGAAAACAAAAAACTAGGCAGCAAGCGCAGCAGGCGCAGAGAGTTTGCGCAGATCTTTCACCATGTGAATCGAGGGATTTTTGCGCGCTTTGGCATCATCCACGAGCGATTGCAGGCTCACGCCTTGCAGGTAGGTGAAGATGTGTGCGTTGAGGCTGGCCCAGAGGTGATGCGTGAGACAAATGCTGTCGTCGTGGCAGTTCTTTTCGCCACCGCAGCTGGTGGTATCAATCGGCTCATCGACTGCAATGATGATGTCGGACACGCTCATGGTGCCTGGTGGTTTGGCCAGGTTGTAGCCGCCCCCCGGCCCGCGCACACTCTCGACGAGACCAGCACGACGCAGCTTGCCGAACAGCTGCTCGAGGTAGGAGAGGGAAATTTTCTGCCGCCCGGAGACTTCGGCCAGAGTGACGGGCCCTTCGTGATTGAAGAGCGCCACATCGATCATGGCGGTGACGGCGAAACGGCCTTTGGTGGTGAGTTTCATGACGCTTTTGCACTCGCTTGTTTTAACCGACCCAACCCGCGCAACTATTGCCGCGCAGATTTGACTGGATTGGCATGATTATAGTAATCCCGAGTAATTTAGTCAAATGAAAGTCCGAGTAGTTCCGTAGGACATTTGACTGTGCCTCGACTGGTCGACAGCTTTTCCATGAAGTCCATAATTCACGGGGGCCAAGAGCGCCATTTCGTCATTTATCGACTATTAAGCTATTCAACACCTAGCCCCGGTGCGCTGGTAGTTACCTACAAAAGCTGTCTACCTATTTCCGAAATCTGCAATCCTTCTCGGGCGACCATTGCGCGGGTAGGACACCATCAAGACAGTTACCTCCGCATTGCGCAGCGACAACCTGAACAACTACCCTTACCGGAACTTCCACCCGTATCCGCAACGTAGCTATCAGGCCAATTTGCGAGCGAATTTTTAGCCTACAAACTGGGCGAATCGAAATCCGAAATGGCGCACAGCACCGTGTGTAATCCTGTGTCAACATGCCCGCATGCAGTAACGAACTGCGGGCCAGATTCAATTCGTCACACGCCTTTATACAAAGGAAATCTATGTCATTCTCAAAGCGTCAATTTCTTCAAATCACCGCTGCCGCGAGCATCGCGCTCAATTTCCCTGCTCGCGCACAGAGCAACGTCGGCAAGATCGTCGTCGGCTTTCCGCCCGGCGGTACGGTGGACGTGGTGGCGCGACGGCTGGCCGACAAGATCAAAGGCACATTCGCTGAAAACGTGATCGTGGACAGTAAGCCCGGTGCCGGCGGTCGCATCGCGCTGGAGGCCGTGAAAAACGCGGGCGCCGACGGCTTGACGTCGGTGCTCACTCCGTCGTCCATGGTCGTCGTGTATCCGCATGTTTATCGCAAATTAAGCTACGACCCGTCGCGCGACTTCGCTCCGGTGATGCCCGTGTGCGCCAACGCGCTGGCCTTCGTCGCTGGCCCCGCGGTGCCCGAAAGCGTTAAGACGCTGCCACAGTTTGTGGAATGGGCCAAAGCCGACAAGAAAGGCACCTACGGTTCGCCCGCCGCCGGTTCGATGCTGCACTTCATGGGCATTGTGTTTCGCAACAAAGCGGGCATCGAATTGACGCATGTGCCGTATCGCGGGATGGCTCCTGCGATTCAGGATTTACTGGGCGGCAGCGTGAGCACCTGCCTCGGCACGCTCGGTGACTTCTTGCCCCATCTGGCCAGCGGCAAGCTTCGCCCGCTGGCGGTAACGAGCCCGCAACGCTCGCGCTTTATGCCCAACGTGCCAACGTTCGCCGAGCAGGGCTACGCAGAAGCGACGGGCATGGACTGGTTCGGATTGCTGATGCACGCGAAGACCTCACCTGATGCCATCAACAAGTTGCGCGCCGCCGTGCGCACCGCGCTTGCCGATCCGGCTACCGTGGAAACGCTGGACAAACTGGGCTTCGAGCCGCTCGACTTATCCTCCGCTGCATTCGCGCAACGCATCAAGCAAGAGACGGATTTTTGGGCACCGATTGTGAAGGCGTCGGGGTTCAGTGCGGAAGACTAAGGCCCACGTCACGGCGAAGAGCTTTTCTGTCAGCTTTTTAATGAAACCCTTTATTTGCCGGGGCTGTGACGTCGATTTCTCACCAATCGACTTATGCCATTATTATCGGCTAGCCCCGGTGTAATGGCGTCTTCAGCACGAAGCTGATACAGAGAAAACAGGACGTTGAACCTCAGTTTGCATCGGTTGCAGGTAGCGGCGACACGCCCTGTTCAATGGCCGCGGCAGTCTGCGCGACAAGTGCACGCGCAAACGCTGGCCGCGAACGTAACCGCGCCCAATACGCTGCAACAGAGCGCGTGAATTTCGTATCGAGCGCGAGCAATTCCGCCAGCATCAACGCGTAGCCGATAGAAATATCCGCCGCCGTAAACCGACCTGCCGCCACGTATTCATGCGTCGACAGCAAAGGCTCCAGCGTGCGCAACCGCGAGAGAAACCACTTGCTGTAGTCCTCCGCCACCTGCGGCTGCAACCGCCCCACGGGCTCGAAGCGCGAGTAGCGCAGCACCAGTGTCTGCGGAAACGTCAGTGTCGCCTCGCCCATGTGCAGATAGTTCAAATAGCTGCCGAAATCAGGCTCGTGCGCGCCCACGTTGAGTACGCCTGGCGAGTGACGTAGCGCCAGATATTCGCAGATCGCCGCGGACTCCGTCATGAGCGTTTCACCGTCGATAAAGAGAGGCACCGTGCCGCGCGGATTCAGTTCAAGGAACGATTTGTCCTCTGCGCGCGGTGGGAACGCGAGCACGCGCAAGTCGTAGGGAACGCGAAGCTCTTCGAGCAACCACAGCACGCGGAATGAACGAGCGCTTATGCAGTGGTAGAGGATGGGCATCAAGTATTTTTGCCGTGAGGCCACGTGTCCTCAACACGTTGCTCGCAGCCCCGAGCTATGAAGGTTATCGCCAACATCACGCAGCCATAGGCTGAATCTCAGCCAGCACTTTCTTCGCAAGCTGCTTCTCAGCCACTTTGATCTCAAACGCAGTTTGCAGATTCATCCAGCTTTGTACGTCGCCCCCGAAATAGCGGACGATACGCTTGGCGGTGTCGACTGTGACGCCGCGCCGTTCCATCACGATGTCGTTGATGCGCGAGGCGGGCACCTTGAGCGCGACGGCTAACGCATTCGCGCTGAGGCCTAGCGGCTTCAGATAGTCCTCACGCAACATCTCACCGGGATGCACGGGACGCATGGCGTTCTTCTTCACGCTTCGCATAAGTGCTTTCATCGTCCATTGGAGTGCAGTCTAACCCGACACTACTCATAACGCAGGCGGCAATCCAGGTGCGATGCAAGCGCTGGTGCTCGATCTCGCATTCAGGCGTGCCGCTAGCTGGTTCCTCGGCTTACGCTTTGGATGACGCCAAAGCATTCAGCCGTCTCGCGCGAAGGAATGCCAGTCAGTTTGCCGACGGAATTAGCAGCCCCCTAACCACCGCAGGCCGCGCTACAAACGCCTCCAGCGACCGCGCAACATTCGGGAATTCACCAAACCCTACCAGCTCACCCGCACCGTAGAACCCGATGAGGTTTCTTACCCACGGGAAGGTCGCGATGTCGGCG
>Ga0209181_10004280_pt1 | contig 21346 bp, 19 predicted proteins | sample MAT05_FD_187208 | JGI IMG/M metagenome (GOLD analysis project Ga0209181, IMG submission 187208) | Freshwater microbial communities from Lake Fryxell liftoff mats and glacier meltwater in Antarctica - MAT-05 (SPAdes) (version 2) | ecosystem: Environmental > Aquatic > Freshwater > Ice > Liftoff... | reverse complement strand
GCTGCGGGTGCCGTGATTGCGCGCGCTACCAGGGCAATGGTTGGGGCCGGCTCGGGCGCTTCGAGGCGCGGCTGGGCCACGGCGACGGGTGCTGCCGCCGGTGCCTCCGCGAGTCCTGGGGCGGGGCTGAGATCGGGCAGCACGGTGCCGACCTGGCGTCTCGGCAGGGCGGGCGGCATGACGATCCGATCAGGGGGCTCCGCCGCCGCCACCTCGGCCGGCACGGCCACGGGGCGCGGTACGGCGCAATCGGTGAGCAGTACCAGCAGCGACAGGCCAGCCAACCGCCCCGCCGAGCTGCCGCACAGGAAAGGGGAAAGCCTCCAGGGCTCGGGGGATGTGGCGCCCATGGCGTGGCTCCGCAGCGCTCGGCTTGCGCGATGACTCACTATCGGCTGACATTTGTCGCGTGTCAGCCCGTTTCACGCTGAGAATTCGATGATTGCCGGAGCACGAGCATCGTCCGACAGCAGGATTTTTCGCCGAAGCGTGCCGGCGCGCGCTGCGGCCCCGCCTCCGACCGTGCATGGCCGGGCTTCGTCCTGCGCACAGCGCGCGCGCTGGATGTCGCGTTGGCACGGCACCACCTACCTCAATTGCTGTTCCACCTGAATCGGATGCCTGTATGACCCCCGCCGCGCGGCTCGCCGCCGCGATCGACCTTTTGGCCGCGGTCGAAGCCTCGCCCCGCCGCCCGGCGGATGCCATCGCCAATGATTTCTTCCGCGCCCGCCGCTTCATCGGCAGCTCGGACCGGCGCAACGTCTCGGAACGCGCCTGGGGTGCGATCCGCCAGCGGCTGCGCCTCGCCTGGCACTTTGCCGAGATCGGCGAGCCCAACCCGCCCGCCCGCATGCTCATGGCCGGCCATCTGCTGCTGGCCGAGGGCTGGGTACTGGCGGGTGTCGAGCAGAACTACTCCGGCGAGCGCTTCGCCCCGGTACCCCTGGTACCGAGTGAGAAGGCGCTGCTTGAACGCCTCGCCGGTCGGCCCCTGCTGCACCCGGACATGCCCGAGGGCCCGCGCCTCAACCTGCCGATCTGGGCGCTGCCCGGGCTGGTCGCCCGCTTCGGCGCCGCACTCCCGGCCGAGGCCGTCGCGATGGAGGAGGCCGCGCCGCTCGACCTGCGCGCCAATCTGCTGCGCGGGACGCGCGAGGAGGCGCTGGCTGCCTTGGCCGCGGAGGGCATCCCGGCCACCGCCACGCCCTATTCCCCCTGGGGCATGCGCATCGCCGACCGCCGGCCCGTCAGCGCCACCAAGGTGTTCGAATCCGGCCTGATCGAGATCCAGGACGAGGGCAGCCAGCTCATCGCCCTGCTCACCGAAGCGCGACCCGGCATGCGCGTGGCCGATTACTGTGCCGGCGCGGCGGGCAAGACGCTCGCCTTGGCCGCGACGATGGACAACAAGGGCCATATCGTCGCCTGCGATGTCTCCGTCACACGGCTGGAAGGAGCCGTGCGGCGGCTGCGCCGGGCCGGCGTGAACAATGCCGAGCGGCATCTGTTGGTCGCCGGCGACAAGTGGCGCAAGCGCCAGGGCCGGAAGTTCGACCGCGTGCTGGTGGATGCGCCCTGCACCGGCAGCGGCACCTGGCGGCGCAATCCCGATGCGCGAATCCGCACCAACGCGCGCGACCTGGCGGAGCTGGTGGCCAAGCAGGCGATGATTCTCGACGATGCATCAGAATTGGTGCGCGTCGGCGGCAGACTGGTCTACGCTACCTGTTCGCTCCTGCCGGAGGAGGATGAGTTGCAGGTCGAAGCCTTCCTGCTGCGCCACCCCGACTTCGCACCGGTTCCGCTGCCGGCACTGTGGGAGCGGCTTGTGCCTGGCGTCGCGGCGCCGGGAGAGGGGCCCCATATGGCGTTGTCGCCGGCACGGCATGGGACGGACGGTTTCTTCGCGGCGGTGCTGGAGCGACGTGTTCCATGAACGTGCGGTCGCGGCCGGGCCTCGGGGGCGCCAGATGATTTCCATCCGCCGCGCTCGGCCCGGTGATTCGCTGGCCATCGCCCGCGTGCATGTGGCGGCCTGGCGCAGCGCCTATGCGGGCATCCTGGAGGATCGCTACCTCGCCAACCTCTCGGAGCCGCGACTCGCAGGCTTCTACCAGCGCGCCATCCTTGACCGGCGTGAGGGCCATGCGGTGTTCGTGGCCACCGCCGCCGGCCATGACCAGCCTGGCGACCAGCCGGGGCCGGATGCCGGAATTATCGGCTTCGCCTCTGGCGGCCGGGCCCGCCGGCGGGGACTCGGCGAGGGCGAGGTGGAGACGCTCTATGTGCTGGACGATTACCGCGACATCGGAGTCGGCCGCCGCCTGATGCGCGCCATGGCGGCCCATCTGCGCGCCATCGGCTGCAATTCCGCCATGGCCTGGGTGCTACAGGACAACCCGAGTCGCTTCTTCTACCGACACCTCGGCGGCCGGCTTGCGATGCATGAGGCGATTCGCGTGGCCGACAAGGGCGTGGAGCAGGTCGCCGTGCTGTGGGACCCGATCGACACGCTGCTGGCCGCGACAGCGCCCGTGAAGGGAAGCTAGCCGCTTGCCCCCGGGGCACCGCTGTGGTCATAGCCCGCCATGACGCACGCCCCGACCGCCCGGCATGACCGGATCCTCATTCTCGATTTCGGCAGCCAGGTGACGCAACTCATCGCGCGGCGGCTGCGTGAATCAGGCGTCTATTGCGAGATCTGGCCCTTTAACGCGGCACCCGAGGCGCGCATCCGCGACTTCGACCCCAAGGGCATCATCCTCTCCGGCGGCCCGGCCTCGGTGAACGAGGGCAAGAGCCCCCGCGCGCCGGACTACGTCTTCGCCTCCGGCCTGCCGGTCTTTGGCATCTGCTACGGCCAGCAGACGCTGGCACACCAGCTCGGCGGCGTGGTCGAGGGCGGGCATGCGCGCGAGTTCGGCCGCGCCTTCATCGACGTCACCGGCGATTGTGCCATCACCCAGGGTGTTTGGGCGAAGGGCGCGCGCGAGCAGGTGTGGATGTCGCATGGCGATCGCATCACCGAGCTTCCGCCCGGCTTTCGCGTGGTGGCGAGCAGCGAGGGCGCGCCCTTCGCGCTGATCGCCGATGATTCCCGACGCTTTTACGGCACGATGTTCCACCCGGAAGTGGTCCACACGCCGCATGGCGGGGCGCTGCTGCGCAACTTCACGCATGGCATCTGCGGCTGCACCGGCGATTGGACCATGGGCGGCTTCCGCGCCGAAATGGTAGCCCGAATCCGCGCCCAGGTCGGCTCGGGTCGCGTGGTGTGCGGGCTGTCAGGTGGCGTCGATTCCTCGGTGGCGGCGGTGCTGCTGCATGAGGCGATCGGCGATCAACTTACCTGCATCTATGTCGATCACGGGCTGATGCGCGCGAATGAATCAGAGCAGGTGGTCCGCACCTTCCGGGACCGCTTCAACATCAAGCTGATCCAACGCGATGCCTCGGATTTGTTTCTCGGCCAGCTGAGTGGCGTCACCGACCCCGAAGTGAAGCGCAAGACCATCGGGCGGCTGTTCATCGAGGTCTTCGAGGAGGAGCAGAACAAGCTCGGCGGCGCGGATTTCCTCGCCCAGGGCACGCTCTATCCGGACGTGATCGAAAGCGTCTCCGCCACCGGCGGCCCCAGCGTGACGATCAAGAGCCACCACAATGTCGGCGGCCTGCCCGCAGGCATGCGCATGCAACTGGTCGAGCCGCTGCGCGACCTGTTCAAGGACGAGGTCCGCGTGCTGGGCCGTGAGCTTGGCATCCCCGAGGAGATCGTCGGCCGCCATCCCTTCCCGGGTCCGGGCCTCGCCATCCGCATCCCCGGCGAGGTGACGCGCGAGAAGGCCGATCTGCTGCGCAAGGTCGATGTGATCTATCTGGAGGAGATCCGCGCCGCCGGCCTGTACGACGCCATCTGGCAGGCCTTCGCCGTGCTGCTGCCGGTGCGCACCGTGGGCGTGATGGGCGATGGCCGTACCTACGACATGGCTTGTGCGCTGCGCGCCGTGACCTCCACCGATGGCATGACGGCGGACGTTTATCCCTTCAGCATGGAGTTCCTGAGCCGGGTTTCGAACCGCATCGTGAACGAGGTGCGCGGCATCAACCGCGTAACCTACGACATCACGAGCAAGCCGCCGGGGACCATTGAGTGGGAGTAGCGGCGGCGGGCTTCGCTTCGTGACATACCGTCACAACGCCATGCCCTTCCCCCGGGGCCCTGCCATGCCAATGTAACCTGTACCTGCCGCGCCGCGGCGCGCCCAGCCTCACCCTGTTGGCCTCACCCGAGAGAAGGTTGCCCCCTTGCGCTTTGCCCCCCTCCTGATGGCCACCCTCCTGGCCGCGCCGCTGAGCCTCGCGCCACACTTGCCCGCCCAGGCGCAGATCCCGCCGCCTGGCGCGCCCTCCTCCTTCGCCCCCCTCGCGCAGCGGTTGCTGCCGGCAGTGGTCAACATCCAGACCACCACGGCGCCGACCGCCCAGGCCCGCCCCGGCCAGCGCCCCGACGCGCCGGACGTGCCCCAGGCGCCGCCCGGTAGCCCCTTTGAGGAATTCTTCCGCGACTTCCTTGAGCGCAACCGCCCCCCCGGCCAGGCCCAGCCCGGCCCGCCAGGCCGCCAGCAGCCGCCCCCGTCGCGCCGCGGCCAGTCTCTCGGCTCCGGCTTCGTCATCGACGCCTCCGGCATCATCGTGACGAACAACCACGTCATCGAGGGCGCCGACGAGATCAACGTGGTCCTGCACGACAACACCACGCTCCGCGCCACGCTGGTCGGCGCCGATCCGCGCACCGACATCGCGATACTGCGCGTGACGCCCGAGCGCCCGCTGCCCTTCGTCGCCTTCGGCGACAGCGATGCCGCCCAGGTCGGTGACTGGGTGCTGGCCATCGGCAACCCCTTCGGTCTCGGCGGCTCGGTCACCGCCGGCATCGTCTCGGCCCGTGGGCGCGACATCCGCCAGGGCCTCTACGACGACTTCATCCAGACCGATGCCGCCATCAACCGCGGCAATTCCGGCGGCCCGCTGTTCAACCTGGCTGGCGAGGTGGTGGGCATCAACACCGCCATCTACTCGCCCTCCGGCGGGTCGATCGGCATCGGCTTCTCGATCCCGTCCAACCTCGCCCGCAACATCAGCGCGCAGCTGCGCGATCAAGGGCGCGTGCGCCGCGGCTGGCTTGGCGTGAACATCCAGCAGGTGACGGATGAGATCGCAGAAAGCCTTGGCCTGCGCGGCGGCGCCCGCGGTGCGCTGGTGGCGCGCGCCCAGGATGGCGGCCCGGCTGCTGAGGGCGGCATCCAGAATGGCGACGTGATCCTGCGCTTCAACAACGCCGACGTCCGCGAGATGCGCAACCTGCCGCGCATCGTCGCCGACACAAATGTCGGCAACACCGTGCCGGTGATCGTCTGGCGCGACGGAAAGGAGCAGACGGTGAACATCACCGTCGCCGAACTCCCGGCCGAGACGCAGCAGGCCGCGGCGACGCCCGGCCCGGCACCGCGCCCCTCGGTGATGGAGCTTTCCGGCCTCGGGCTGAAGATCGCGCCGATCAACCCCGAAACCCGCGAACGCTTCACGCTCCGTGCCGAAAGCCGTGGCGTGGTGATTACGGAAGTGGCGCCGAACAGCCCCGCCGCTGAACGCGAACTCCGCCCCGGCGACGTGATCGTGGAAGTGCAACAGGAACGGGTGAACACCCCGGCCGAAGTGCAGGAGCGCCTGGAACGCCTTCGCCGCCAGGGCCGCGCGACCGCGCTACTGCTGATCGAGAGCGCGCAGGGGCAGCGCTGGGTGCCGCTGCGCCTGACGCCGCCGCCGGCGCAGCGTGGCGCGCCGGGCTGAGGGAACAGGCTTGGAGAGGGCGCTGCCCTCTCCAAGCCTCAGCTGCCCGCAAACGCCGCGCGCCGGTAGCCCTGCGCGAACAGCAACGCGGTCAGGTCGTTGTGGTCAATCCGCGCCCGGGCCGCCGCTGCCACCACCGGTTTTGCCCGGAACGCCACGCCCAATCCCGCCGCGCCGATCATGTCGAGGTCGTTCGCCCCATCCCCCACGGCGAGGGTCGCGCTCATCGGCAGCCCGCTTTCGGTGGCGAGGCGCGTGAGCGTGGCGAGCTTGGCGTAGCGGTCGAACACCGGCTCGCCTACGCGGCCGGTGAGCCGGCCCTCGGCGATCAGGAGTTCGTTCGAGACGTGGTGATCGAAGCCCAGTTTGGCCTTCACCCGCCCGGTGAAGAAGGTGAAGCCGCCCGAGGCCAGGCAGGTCACGGCGCCGGCCGCCCGCATCGTCGCGACCAGCGTCGCAGCACCAGGCATGATCTCGGTGGCCGCCCAGGTGGCCTCAAGCGCCGCGACATCGAGGCCGGCGAGCATGCCCACGCGCTCGATCAGCGCGGCGCGGAAATCGAGCTCGCCATTCATCGAGCGCCTGGTGATCGCCGCGATCTGCTCCTTGAGGCCGGCATAGGCGGCCAGCTCGTCGAGCGTCTCGGAGGTGACGATGGTGCTGTCCATGTCGGCGACGAGCAGCTTCTTCTGTCGCCCCGCCACGGGCTGCGCGATGGCGTCCACCGGCGCCGCACCGACGGCGGCGCGGATGGCGGCTGTCACCAGCTCGGGCGCGGCGCCGGTGAAGGGGATGTCCACCGCCTCGCCCGGCGCGAGCCAATCGGGCGTGCCGGGGGTGGCGCCAATGGCCTCCATCGCCGCGCGGCAGCGGGCGGGAAGGGCCGGGTCGAGGGTGCCGGCGGCGGCGATCAGCGTCAGGACATGGGGCATGGTGCGCGCGCTGTGCCACCCGCATGAGCGTCGCGCAACCCGCCGACCTGCCTCCGGCCCTTCTGATCGCCGGTCCGACCGCGAGCGGCAAAAGCGCGCTGGCCCTCGCCCTGGCTGAACGCTTCGGCGGCACGGTCATCAACGCCGATTCCATGCAGGTCTATCGCGAACTACGTGTGTTGACGGCACGCCCGACGCCGGCAGAGGAGGCGCGCGCGCGCCACGCGCTCTACGGCGTGCGCCCGGCAGCGGAGGCCGGCACGGTGGCCTGGTGGCGCGGCGCCGCCTTGGCCGAGATGGCGAAGGCGCGCCTGCCGATCCTCTGCGGCGGCACGGGGATGTACTTTTCCAGTCTCACCCAGGGCCTGGCCAGCATCCCCGCGGTTCCCCCCTGGGCGCGGGAGGAGGCACGGGCGCGCCTTGCCGCCGAAGGGCCTGCGGCGCTGCATGCGGCGCTGGACGCCCTAGATGGCGAAACGGCGGCGACGCTCCGCCCCTCCGACAGCCAGCGGATCGCGCGCGCCTATGAGGTGGTCCGCGGCACGGGCCAAGGGCTCAGCTATTGGCTGCGCGCCTGCCTCAAGGCGGGTGGTGCGGGGCCTGCGCCGTATCGCTTCGCCGGCATCTGGCTCGACCCGCCGCGGGAGGCGTTGCGCACGGCGATCACGGCCCGATGGGCGGCGATGATCGAGGGCGGCGCGATCGAGGAGGTGCGCGCCCTTTCTGCGCAGGCGCTCGACCCGGCCCTGCCGGCGATGCGCGCGCATGGTGTGCCGGAATTGCTGGCGTTTCTCGAAGGGCGGATGACGCTGGCGGCGGCCTCGGCGCGGGCGATCCTGAACACCGGACAATACACGAAGCGGCAGGCCACCTGGTTCCGGCATCACGCGCTGGCCGAGGCGCCGAGAACACAAAGATTCGGTGCGCGTTATCAATCATCAACGCAAGATTCAGAAAGTTTGTTCGATTATTGCGCAGCTTTTTTTGATAATCCGCGTTGACGAGGCGCGGCAGGGCGCGTAAGGGAAGCGCCCCGTGCGGTTTTCGCGCGGTAAACCTTGGTCATCCGTAGGGAAGAACTCGCCGCCATGTCCGCCTCCACCCAGCTCGCCGACCCCCCCACCCTGACCATGTCGGGTGCCGAGGTCGTCCTTCGCGCGCTGAAGGATCAAGGGGTCGAGGTCATCTTCGGCTATCCCGGCGGCGCGGTATTGCCCATTTATGACGCGATCTTCCAGCAGAACGCCATCCGCCACATCCTGGTCCGCCACGAGCAGGCGGCGGTGCATGCCGCGGAAGGTTACGCGCGCTCGACCGGAAAGGTGGGCGTTGTGCTGGTGACCTCCGGCCCCGGCGCGACCAACGCCGTGACGGGCCTCGTGGACGCACTGATGGATTCCATCCCGGTGCTGTGCCTGACTGGCCAGGTGCCGACGCACCTGATCGGCAACGACGCCTTCCAGGAGGCCGACACCACCGGCATCACGCGCCCCGCGACCAAGCACAACTACCTGGTAAAACGTAGCGCCGATCTGGCGCGCGTGATGCACGAGGCCTTTCATGTCTGCCGCAGCGGCCGTCCCGGCCCGGTGCTGGTCGATCTGCCGAAGGACATCCTGATCAACAAGGCGCCCTACCAGGAGGCACCGCCCGCCAGCGAACCGCACCGCAGCTACCGCCCGCGCACCGAGCCCGACATGGGCCAGATCCGCAAGGCGGTTGCGCTGCTCAAGGCGTCGAAGAAGCCTGTGGTCTATGCCGGCGGCGGCGTGATCAATGCCGGACCCGAGGCATCGCGACTACTCGGCGACTTCGTGCACATGACGGGCTTCCCCTGCACGAACACGCTGATGGGGCTTGGCGCCTTTCCGGCGTCGGACCCGCAATTCCTCGGCATGCTCGGCATGCACGGCACCTACGAGGCGAACCTCGTGATGCATGGCTGCGACGTGATGTTCAACATCGGTGCGCGGTTCGATGACCGCGTGACGGGCAAGCTCAGCCACTTCGCGCCAACCTCGAAGAAGATCCACGCTGATATCGACCCCTCCTCGATCAACAAGAACGTCAAGGTCGATGTGCCCGTGATCGGCGACGCGGGCCGCGTGCTGGCCGCGATGATCGAGGCGTGGCGCGAAGACCCCACCGTTCCGGACCGTGAGGCGCTGGCCGGCTGGTGGCGCCAGATAGATGAGTGGCGCGCGAAGGATTGCCTCGCCTACACGCAGCGCGGGCCGATCATCAAGCCGCAGCATGCGGTGAAGCGGCTGTTCGAGATTACCCAGGAGTTGGGCCGCGAGACCTTCATCACGACCGAAGTCGGCCAGCACCAGATGTGGGCGGCGCAGTATTTCGGCTTCGACAAACCCAACCGCTGGATGACCTCGGGCGGCCTCGGCACCATGGGCTACGGCCTGCCCGCCGCGATGGGCGTGCAGATCGCGCACCCCGACGCGCTGGTCATCGACATCGCCGGCGAGGCCTCGATCCTGATGAACATCCAGGAGATGGCGACGCTCGCGCAGTACCGCCTGCCGGTGAAGGTGTTCATCCTCAACAACGAGTACATGGGCATGGTACGCCAGTGGCAGGAATTGCTGCATGGCGGCCGCTACTCCGAAAGCTATTCGGAGGCGCTGCCCGATTTCGTGAAGCTCGCCGAGGCCTTCCATGGGGTCGGCATGCGCGCGACCAGCCCCGATGACCTCGACCGCGTGATCCGCGAGATGATCGCGATCGACCGCCCCGTCATCGCCGACATCTGTGTCGCGAAGGATGAGAACTGCTTCCCGATGATCCCCTCCGGCGCCGCGCACAATGAAATGATTCTCGGCCCGGGGCAGCAGGGTGGCGTCGCCGGCGTGACGGATGAGGGCAAGGTCCTCGTCTGACGCCACGTCGCGAAATCCCTGATTGTCCCCATCGCTGAAGCAAAATCATCATGTCAGAATCCCAAGGCAACGCGCACCGCATCGCCACCATCGCGGTGCTGGTGGAAAACGAGGCCGGCGTCCTCGCCCGCGTCATCGGCCTGTTCGCCGGCCGCGGCTACAACATCGACAGCCTGACGGTTGCGCCCGTGGATGATGCCGGCCGGCTGTCGCGCATCACCGTTGTCACCAGCGGCACCGAGATGATCATCGAACAGATCAAGGCGCAGCTCGACCGGCTGGTGCCGGTGCACAAGGTGAGCGACCTGTCTCAGGAAGGTCCACATTTGGTCCGCGAATTGGCGCTGATCAAGGTGGTCGGCAGCGGTGACCATCGGGTGGAAGCGCTGCGCCTCGCCGATGCCTTCCGTGCGCGAGTGGTTGACGCCACGACCGAGAGTTTCGTGTTTGAAATGACCGGCAATGCCGACAAGATCGACGCTTTTTGCGCCCTGATGCGGCCCATCGGGCTTGCGGAAGTGTGCCGGACCGGGGCAGTGGCCATCGCGCGCGGGGCCGCCGGCTTCGCCGCCTGAGTTTTCTTCAAGACCCAACGAGGGGAGTGCGCCAGCGATGCGCGTTTACTACGACCGCGATGCGGATGTGAACCTGATCAAGGCCAAGAAAGTCGCGGTCATCGGCTTTGGCAGCCAGGGCCATGCCCATGCGCAGAACATGCGCGACAGCGGCGTGGCCGATGTCGTCATCGGGCTGCGTCCGGGCGGGTCCTGGAACAAGGCCGAAGCGGCAGGCTTCAAGGTGATGCCGCCCGCCGATGCGGCGAAGTGGGCCGATATCGTCATGGTGCTGACGCCGGACGAATTGCAGGGCGACCTGTATCGGGACCATTTGCACGCCAACATGAAGCCCGGCGCGGCGCTGGCCTTTGCGCATGGCCTCAACGTGCATTTCAACCTGCTCGATCCCCGCGCCGACATCGACGTGTTCATGATCGCGCCGAAGGGCCCCGGCCACACGGTACGCGGCGAGTATCAGAAGGGCGGCGGCGTGCCCTGCCTCGTGGCCGTGCATCAGAACCCCTCGGGCAATGCCCTGGAAATCGCGCTGTCCTATGCGTCGGCCATCGGTGGCGGCCGCTCGGGCGTGATCGAGACGACCTTCAAGGAGGAATGCGAAACCGATTTGTTCGGCGAGCAGGTTGTCCTCTGCGGTGGCTTGGTGGAGCTCATCAAGGCGGGCTTCGAGACGCTGGTGGAAGCTGGCTACGCCCCCGAAATGGCGTATTTCGAGTGCCTTCATGAAGTGAAGCTGATCGTGGACCTGATCTACGAGGGCGGCATCGCCAACATGAACTACTCGATCAGCAACACGGCCGAGTATGGCGAGTACGTCACCGGCCCGCGCATCATCACGCCGGCGACCAAGGCCGAGATGAAGCGCGTGCTGGAGGACATCCAGTCGGGCAAGTTCGCCCGCGACTGGATGCTGGAGAACAAGGTGAACCAGGCCTCCTTCAAGGCGACCCGTCGCCGCCTCGCCGAACACCCGATCGAGGAAGTGGGCGAGAAGCTCCGCGCCATGATGCCCTGGATCAAGACCAACCAGCTGGTGGACAAGGCGAAGAACTAAGGGTGTCGCAAGACGCCGTCGGGGAGGGCGGCGGGGCAACCTGCCGCCCTTTTGCGTTCTGCCAGGGCCGCGACTCAGGGCTTGCGGAGCGGGACAGCCTCTCCGGTGCCGGCGCCGGCATCGAGCAGTCGGCGTTCGCGGCGGCTCAGCATGCGCCGCGCGATTTGCCAGGCGACGGGCAGGGAAATCAGCATGCTCAGCGCCGCGGCGCCGTACATCAGCCAGGCGCCCTGCGCGAAATCCCGCGTAGCGGCAGGGAAGCTCAGGATCAGGACGACGAGCACACCGAAAATGACCGAAGCTGTTGGAAGAAAGGCGATAGCGGCAAGTTTGAGCATCGTCTGTCTCCTGCGGCATCGTGCCGCAACGTCACAACGCGCCATGGGCCGGCCGGGTTCCACCGAAAGCCGGGCGTCTCGCCTGCGCGCCATTGCATGCTGCCGCCGAGGCTCGTTCGACCAGGGAGCGTCACGATGCGCTTCGTCGCCTGCCTGCACACGGCCGAGAGCAACATTGCGCTGTTCGAGGCCGTGAAACCCGCGAGCATCATCCTGAACCACACCGCGCGCGCGGAGCTGCTGCGCGAGGCCGAGGCCGCCGGCGGGATGACCGGAGCCATCGCCACGCGCACGCGCGATGCCCTGGCCGCGCTCAGCGGCGATGCCGTGCTGCTCACCTGCTCCACGCTCGGCCCCGCCGCAAAGCCGCCCGCGCAGCGGGTCGATGCTGCGCTGGCCGAGGCGGCGACGCGGCAGGGCGGCTGGGTGGTCGTGCTGGTCGCCCTCCAGACTACACTCGCGCCGACCCGCGCCATCTTCGCCGAGGGCGCCGAGCGGCAAGACGCGACGGTGGAAATCTGTATGGCGCCCGACGCCTGGGCCGCCTTCCGCGCCGGCGACCTCGCCCGCTATCACGCCCTGGTCGCCGCGGCCGCCGCGGCCGAGGGCGCGGCGCAGGTGGCGCTTGCCCAAGCGAGCCTGGCGCCCGCCGCCGCGCTGTTCAGCGCGCGCCGGCCACTGACGAACGAGCCCCAAAGGCGGCCTCGCCGCCGCGCGGTCATGACTGGCGCGGCAACCAGCACGGCCCAGATGCGTTGCAGCCTGAGGAGGCCCCGATGCTGCAACGTCTCGCTGCTGGTTTTTCCGCGCTGCTGGTCGGCGCCTGCTCGGTGGTCGGCGTGAGGTCCGGCACTGAGGAGCCGGCCTTCGAGCGTATCGCCGTGCTCGGCGAGGTCGAGGTCCGTCGCTACGCGTCGCGCCTGGCCGCCGAAACCGAGGTTGTTGCGGATGAATCCGCCAGCCGCAGCGAGGGCTTCTCGCGCCTCGCCGGCTACATCTTCGGCGGCAATGTGGGGGCTTCTCGCATCGCCATGACGGCGCCGGTGTCGCAGGCGCCGCAGCGCATCGCGATGACCGCGCCGGTCGCCCAGGTGCCGAGCGGCGAGGGCTACAGCATTCGCTTCTTCCTCCCCGCCGCGCTGCGGACCCCGCCCACCCCGCGCGACCCGCTTGTGCGGATCGTGGAGGTGCCGGCTGAAACCGTGGCGGTGCTGCGCTACACCGGCAGCACCGGGCCGCAGGCCGTGGCTGCGACCCGTGCGCGGCTACTCGATGCCTTGAGGACCGGCCCCTGGCGGCCGGTTGGCGAGCCCATGGCCTGGTTTTACGACCCGCCCTGGACCATCCCGGCACTGCGCCGAAACGAGGTGGCGGTCCCCGTCATGCCGCGCGATTGACCGCGCGCGCGCGTCTCTGCAGCCTTCGCGCATGATGATTCCCGATGACGGCTCCGGCTATCCACGCGACCTGCGCGGCTACGGCGCCACGCCCCCCGATCCGCGCTGGCCGGACTCGAAGAAACTCGCGCTCTCCTTCGTTCTCAACTACGAGGAGGGCGGCGAGAACACCGTGCTCAACGGCGATGCGGGGAGCGAGCTCTATTTGCATGAGGTGCCAGGCGGCGCGCCGACACTCGGCGAGCGCAACCGCAGCGTCGAGACGCAGTTCGATTACGGCGCCCGTGCCGGCGTCTGGCGCATCCTGCGCCTGTTCGCGCAGCAGCACTTCAACTTCACCGTCTATGGTGTCGGCCGTGCGCTGGAATTGAACCCCGATGTGGCGCGCGCCTTTGCGACAGCCGGGCATGAGGTCGCGTCCCACGCCTGGCGCTGGTTCGACTACCACCGCATGGCGGAGGCCGAGGAAGCCGCCGATATTGCCCGGTGTGTCGAACTCATCGAGCGCCTGACCGGCACGCGCCCCGTCGGCTGGTACACCGGGCGTTTCAGCCCGCGCACGCGCCGCCTCGTCGCCCGCCACGGCGGGTTCCTCTACGATAGCGACAGCTACGATGACGACCTGCCGCACTACGTGACGGTGGAAGGCAAGGCCCAGCTCATCATCCCCTATACGCTCGACAACAACGACATGAAGTTTGCCGTGCCGCCCGGCTTCGGCGACCCCGATGGCTTCGAGCGGCATCTGCGCGACAGCTTCGACCTGCTGCTGGAGGAAGGCCACGCTGGAAGCCCCAAGATGATGTCGATCGGCCTGCATTGCCGGCTCGTCGGGCGCCCTGGGCGGGCGCGGGCCTTGCAACGGTTCCTCGCGCATGTGGCAGCGCATCGTGACGAGGTCTGGGTGTGCCGCCGCGCCGACATCGCCAGGCACTGGTGGAAGGAACACCCGCCGGCATGATCCGGCCCATTGTCGCCGCCCTGCTGCTCACCACGCCCGCGCTGGCGCAACCGCGCGGCCGGTGCACGGACCACCGCGAGGCCATCGCCGCGCTGACCGGCAAGACCGAGGACGAGGCGCGTGCGGCCCTCGCCACCTTGCCGGGCGTGCGCAACATCCGCCTGCTCGGCCCGAACGATGCCGCGACCATGGATATCCGCGAGGATCGCGTGACGGGGATTTTGTGCGACGGGCGCGTGGTGCGGGTCGACTGCGGCTGAAACACCGCGCTTGCACCGCGCCCGCCCCCCCGCTACGCTAAATTTAGCCATGATGCCCCGCGCGCCCCGTATTGAGCTGTCCACCGCCCTTCGGGCCGGACTTTGCGTGCGCGCGCTTCTCCTCCTTCGACTTAGCCACCCCTGGGCGTAACGCCCGGCCACGAAAGGCCGGACTCGCTCAGGGGACCCTGAGGGCTCTCTTGCCCTCGCGCATGGCACACGAAACACGAAGGAACGCCCCCATGGCCATCAATCACCCGTCCTTCGGGACGCTCGACCCCAACCGCATCATCGTCTTCGACACGACGCTGCGAGATGGCGAGCAATCGCCCGGCTTCTCGATGAACCTCGAAGAGAAGCTGCGCATGGCGGAGGCGCTGCACGAACTCGGCGCCGATGTGCTGGAAGCCGGCTTCCCCATCGCCAGTCTCGGCGATTTCGAGAGCGTGCACGCCATCGCCCAGCGCTTCAGCAAGGACGGCCCGGTGGTCTGCGGCCTGGCGCGCACCGCGCCGGGCGACATCGCGCGGGCTGCCGAAGCCATCAAGCCGGCGGCGCGGGGCCGCATCCACACCTTCGTCTCCACCTCGCCGCTCCATATGCGCGTGAAGCTGCGCATGGAGCCCGAACAGGTGCTCGCCCTCGTCACCTCCTCCGTCACCGCAGCACGCAACGCGACCGATGATGTCGAATGGTCGGCCGAGGACGGCACGCGCACCGAGATCGACTTCCTCTGCCGCTGTGTCGAGGCTGCCATCAAGACCGGAGCGACCACCATCAACATCCCCGACACCGTCGGCTACGCCGTGCCCGAGGACATGCACCGCATCTTCTCGACCGTACGGGAGCGTGTGCCGGGCGCGGATCGCGTGATCCTCTCGACGCACAACCACAACGACCTCGGCCTCGCGGTGGCCAACACCATCGCCGCGCTGCGCGCCGGCGCGCGCCAGGTGGAGTGCACCGTCAACGGCATCGGCGAGCGCGCGGGCAATGCGAGCCTCGAGGAGATCGCGATGGTGCTGCGCACGCGGCAGGATGCGCTGCCCTTCGCGAACAGCGTGGCCACGCAGAATATTCTCCGCACGTCGCGCCTGCTGGCGACGATCACGGGCTTCGACGTGCAGCCGAACAAGGCGATCGTCGGCCGCAACGCCTTCGCGCATGAATCCGGCATCCATCAGGACGGCATGCTGAAGGACAGCTCGACCTACGAGATCATGACTCCTGAGAGTGTGGGCTGGACGAAATCCTCCCTCGTGCTTGGCAAGCATTCCGGCCGCGCCGCCTTCAAGGACAAGCTCAAGGCGCTGGGCTACGAGGTCGGCGACAACGCCATGAACGACGCCTTCAAGCGCTTCAAGGACCTCGCCGACCGCAAGAAGGTGGTCTACGATGAGGATATCGTGGCACTGGTCGATGACGAGATCGTGCGCGCCAATGACCGCATCAAGCTGACCGGGCTGAGCGTGTCCACCGGCATGCACACCCGCCCCATCGCCTCCATCGCGCTCGAAGTGGATGGCGAGGTGCGTGAGGGGGTTGCCGGCGGCGATGGTGGGGTGGACGCCACCTTCGCGGCGCTCCGCATCGCCTTCCCGCATGATGTGAACCTCAAGCTCTACGCCGTGCAATCGGTCACCGGCGGCACGGATGCCCAGGCGCGCGTCACGGTCCGGCTGGAGGAGGCCGGCAAGCTGGTGGACGGGCAGGGGGCGGATACCGACACCATCGTCGCCTCGGCGCGGGCCTATGTGCACGCGCTGAACAAATTGCTGGTGAAGCGCGAGCGCACGGCGCCCGCCGGGCTGGAACCCGCGCTTTCGGCGTGACTCAGGACAAGGCTTGAGCCGGGGGCGGGGGAGGTCTAAGCACCCCCTCTCGCGCCAGCTTGCGGAGCCCTCGGCCCGGGCGGAGCATCGCCCCTCCCGGAGCGCTGCCGCCGGGCGGGCCGGTGCTGCCGGGACGCGCGACACACCCTACCCACGGAAGGTCCGCCACCCCATGTTCTCCCGCCTGTTCGGCTTCCTGTCGGCCGACATGGCCATCGACCTCGGCACCGCGAACACGCTGGTCTACGTGAAGGGCCGCGGTATCGTGCTGAACGAGCCTTCGGTGGTCGCCATTTCCGATTTTCGCGGCAAGAAGCAGGTCCTCGCGGTGGGCGAGGAAGCCAAGCTGATGCTCGGCCGCACGCCGGGCAACATCTCCGCCATCCGGCCGCTGCGCGACGGTGTGATCGCCGATTTCGAGGTTGCGGAGGAGATGATCAAGCATTTCATCCGCAAGGTGCACAACCGGCGCTCCTTCGCCTCGCCGATGATTATTGTTTGTGTGCCCTCCGGTAGTACGGCGGTGGAACGCAGGGCCATCCAGGAATCCGCCGAGAGCGCGGGTGCCCGAAAAGTGCTGCTGATCGAGGAGCCGATGGCGGCCGCGATCGGCGCCGGACTGCCGGTGACGGAGCCTTCCGGCTCCCTGGTGGTCGATGTTGGCGGGGGTACCACGGAAGTGGCGGTGATCTCGCTTGGCGGCATCGTCTATGCGCGCTCGGTGCGCGTCGGCGGCGACAAGATGGATGAGGCCATCATCAGCTACATCCGCCGCCAGCATAACCTGCTGATCGGCGAGAGCACGGCCGAGCGCATCAAGATGGAAGTCGGCGCCGCCGCCGCGCCCCCCGATGGCGAGGACGGCCCGCTGACCGAGGTCAAGGGCCGCGACCTGATGAACGGCGTGCCGCGCGAGGTGATCGTGAGCCAGCGCCAGATGGCCGAAAGCCTCTACGAACCCGTGGTCGCGATCGTCGAGGCGGTGAAGGTGGCACTGGAGAACACGCCGCCCGAGCTCGCCGCCGACATCGTGGACAAGGGCATCGTGCTGACCGGCGGCGGCGCCCTGCTGCACCGCCTCGACGGCGTGCTGCGCGAAGCCACCGGCCTGCCCGTTGTGGTGGCAGAGGATGCGCTTTCCTGCGTCGCTCTCGGCACGGGCCGGGCGCTTGAGGAAATGAAGCGACTTCGCCACGTCCTGTCGTCGATGTATTGACAGGTTTCGGTCCAGTGGGGAGTGATCGGGTGCGGGAGGTCGCGGCGTGATCCGTCTCAGCATCCCGCTGCGCCAGGCCCTGGCACGGCTCTCCCTGCCCGTGCTGATCGCCGCCGCTTTCGGAACGATGCTGCTCGGCAAGGCCGATGCCCTGCTCGCTGAGCGTGCGCGCACCGTCCTGGCCGATGCGCTCGCCCCCTTCTACGCCGCTTTCGCCGAGCCCGCGCGCTCGGTCCGCGATGTCATCGCCGACGCGCAGGATCTGCTCGTGATCCGCGATGAGAACGCAAGGCTGCGTGAGGAGAACGAGCGCCTGCGCCGCTGGCAGGCTGCGGCGCTGTCGCTGGAGGCGGAGAATGCGATGCTGCGCCGGCAGCTCTCCTTCGTGCCGGAGCGCGCGCCGGCGTTCCATACGGCCCGCGTGATCGCCGATGGCGGCGGCGTTTACGCCCGCGCCGTGCTGCTCGCCGTGCCGCCCGAAATCCAGGTGCGGCGCGGGCAGATCGCGCTGGACGAACGCGGCTTTGTCGGCCGCGTGACCGAAGTCGGCACCCGCTCGGCCCGCGTGCTGCTCGCCACCGACATGAACAGCCGCATCCCAGTAACGCTGGAGGGATCCCGCGCCCGGGCCATGCTGGCCGGCACCAACGGCGCGCGTCCGCGCCTGCAACACTGGTCCGAGGGCAGCCGGCCCGCGGAAGGAGAGCGGGTGGTGACCTCCGCCGAGGGCATCGCCTTCCCCGCCGGCCTGCCGATCGGCGTGGTACGCTGGACGGAATCCGGCGTGCCGGAGGTGGAGCTGTTCGCGCGCACGGACCGGCTGGACGTGGTGCGGCTGTTCGATTTCGGGCTCGGGGGGATCCTGCCGCCAGAGGCCATCGCCAGGCCCGAGCCACGGGCGAGGCGGTGAGCCTGATGGTCGGGCGGCCCGAACCCTCGCCCGGATTGCTGCGGCGGATCGACGCTCTGGCCCGGGCGGCCCTGCCCACCTTCACCACGGCGCTGCTGCTGGTGCTGGCGGCCGGGCCGACCGGAGTGCCTGCGCTGGTGCCGGCCACGGCGCTGCCCTGCATCTTCTTCTGGTCGCTGTTTCGCCCCGGCGCGATGCCGCCACCGGCCGTCTTCGCGCTTGGCGCCTTGCAGGATCTGCTGACGCTGGCGCCGCTCGGCATCGGGGTGGTGACGCTGCTGGTGGCGCATGGCCTGGCGGTAAGCTGGCGGCGTTTCCTGGCGCGGCAGAGCTTTCTGTTCGTCTGGCTCGCCTTCTGCGGCTTTGCGCTGGGTGTGGCAGGGTTGGGCTACCTGCTGACTGCGCTGCTGTCCTGGAACCTGCCGCCCCTGCCGCCCGCGCTTCACCAGGCAGGGCTCTCCGCCGGGCTCTATCCCGCCTTCGCCTTCCTCCTCGGCCGCGTTCATGCGATGATGACGCGGGCTGAGGACACGCCGTGACCTTGCGACCGGGACCACCCCCTCGGGGCCGCGACGCAGCCCGCGAGCGCCCTGGCCGTTATTGGCCCGTCGAGCCAGCGCGTCGGCGCGAAAGCAAGCGCGCGGATCCGCTCGCCAGCAATCCGAAGGCATAAGCATGTCTCGCAAGCAACGAGAGGAAGAACGGGTTCGCGGCATCTTCTCGCGCCGCGCCCTGATGCTGGGCGTGGGGCAGATGGGGCTGCTCGCCTTCCTCGCGCACCAGCTGCATCGCCTCCAGGTCGATGAAGGGGAGCGATTCGCGACACTCGCCGAGGAGAATCGGCTCTCCGCGCGCCTGCTCGCGCCGCCCCGCGGCCGCGTGCTCGACCGGCAGGGCCGCATCATCGCCGGCAACCAGCTCAATTGGCGCGCACTTCTGGTGGCCGAGCAGACGGCGGACGTGGCGGCGACGCTTGAGACCTTCAGTCGCATCGTACCGCTCACCGAGCAGGAAAGGGGGCGGATCGAGAGGGAAGTGCGCCGTCGCCGCCGCTTCGTGCCGGTTGTCGTACGCGAATTCCTCGCCTGGGAGGAGATGGCGCGGATCGAGCTCAACGCGCCTGACCTGCCGGGCATCAGCGTCGATGTCGGCACCACGCGCATCTACCCCGAGGGCGAGCACCTCGCCCACATGGTCGGCTACGTGGCGCCGCCCGCTGAGCGTGACATGGACGGCGACCCGCTGCTGGAACTGCCCGGCATCCGCGTCGGCCGCGCAGGGATCGAGCGGCACCACGACATCGCGTTGCGCGGCCGCGCCGGGGCCGTGCAGCTTGAGGTCAACGCCGTCGGCCGCGTGATCCGCGAGCTCGACCGGCGGGAGGGCGTGCAGGGCCAGGACGTGCAGCTTAGCGTCGATGCGGAGCTGCAGAAATCGCTGCGTGGAAAGATCGAGGAAGGCACCTCCGTCGTGCTGATGGATGCGCGTAATGGCGAGGTGCTGGCCATGGCGACGCAGCCCTCCTTCGACCCCAACGTGTTCAATTCGGGCGTCAGCGCCGCGCAATGGCGGCAATGGACGTCCAACCGCGCCACGCCGCTGATAAACCGGGCAACGAACGGGCTCTATGCGCCCGGCTCCACCTTCAAGATGGTCGTGGCTCTGGCGGCGCTGGAAGCGCGGGTGGTGACGCCGGGCGAGCGCGTGACCTGCCCTGGCCACATGGACCTCGGCGATTCGCGCTTCCATTGCTGGCATCGGCCCGGCCATGGCGGCATGGACATGCGCACCGCACTCAAGCTCTCCTGCGACGTCTACTTCTACGAGATGGCGAAGCGTGTCGGCATGGATCGCATCGCCGCGATGTCGCGCCGCTTTGGCCTCGGCGTGCCGCTCGACATCGAGCTGCCAGGCACGCGCGCCGGCCTGGTGCCGACGCGCGATTGGCGCTTGGCGCAGGGCAAGCCCTGGGCGCTCGGCGATACGGTGGTGCATGGCATCGGGCAGGGCTTCTACCAGCTCACGCCGCTGGCGCTGGCGACGATGACGGCGCGGCTCGCCACCGGGCGCGCCGTGCAGCCACATCTGACGCGCACCATCGGCGGCCGCCCGGTGCGTGGCGGCAGGCCCGATGATTGGCCGAGTCTCGGCATCCCCGAACGCGACCTTCGCCTGATGCGCGAGGCGATGTGGGCCGTGGTGAACGAGGCCGGCGGCACGGCCCGCACCTCGCGCCTGCCGACCGAGGTGGGAGCGCAGATGGCCGGCAAGACCGGCACGACCCAGGTGCGCCGCGTGACGCGCGAGCAGCGTGAGCGTGGCTTCCGGGTCGAGCAACTGCCGCGCGAATGGCGCCCGCACGCGCTGTTCGTGGGCTACGCGCCGCATGACAACCCGATCTTCTCGGTCTCGGTCGTCGTCGAGCATGGCACCAGCGGCTCGGGCGCCGCGGCCCCGCTGGCGCGCGACGTGCTGGTGGAGGCCTTCCAGCGCTTGCGCCCGGGCGCCGGCGGGCTGCGGATGGCCGAGGCGGTGCGCACTCCCCCAGAACCGCCACGCAGCGCCGGCAGCCCTCGTCCATGAGCGCGGGGGCCATGAGTGCGGGGGGCAAGAGGGTGGTGGCCATGAGGGTCGCGGCATGAAATTCGAACGGCGACTGCTGACGCGCGAACGCGGCGCAGGTGTGCTCGAGAAGCTGTGGCAGATCCCCTGGCTGTTCGTGCTGCTGCTCTGCGCCGTGGCGGCGGTGGGGTATGTGGCGCTGTATTCGGCGGGCGGAGGCTCGCCGGAGCCCTATGCCGGTCGGCATGCCATCCGCTTCGGCTTCGGCGTGGTGCTGATGCTCTCCATCGCGCTGATCGATGTGCGCTTGATCGCGCGTTTCGCCTGGGTCGGTTATGTCGGTGCGCTGGGGCTGCTGGTGTTGGTCGCGATGCACGGCAATGTAGGCAAGGGCGCGCAGCGCTGGATCGATCTCGGCCCGCTGCAATTGCAGCCCTCGGAGTTGATGAAGATCATGCTCGTGGTGGCGCTGGCGTCCTGGTTCCACAAGGCGAGCTGGGAGCGGATCGGCAATCCGCTGTTCCTCATTCCACCACTGATCGCGATCATGATTCCTGCTGCGCTG
>Ga0209181_10004275_pt1 | contig 21381 bp, 14 predicted proteins | sample MAT05_FD_187208 | JGI IMG/M metagenome (GOLD analysis project Ga0209181, IMG submission 187208) | Freshwater microbial communities from Lake Fryxell liftoff mats and glacier meltwater in Antarctica - MAT-05 (SPAdes) (version 2) | ecosystem: Environmental > Aquatic > Freshwater > Ice > Liftoff... | reverse complement strand
CAATCTGAACCAGGTGATATCAAAAATGGTATTGAACAGCTTAGTTTCCATGCAGGGGTGGCGGTACTTAATTGGCGGGATAGATCAATTAAGGGTATGCAGCAAATTAGATAATTTTTCTGTAAGGCAATAATTTCGCAAGCATTTTTTTTTAAATAATCAGTAAACCCGAATTTATAACAAACAATGTTGTACCAAATAAAAAAGCCGGTCACATGACCGGCTGAATTGTACTCGGGATGGGAGTTGAACCCACACTCGCCTTACAGCGAACAGGATTTTAAGTCCTGCGTGTCTACCAGTTCCACCACCCGAGTGACACATCGTTTGAAAAAAAATCCCCCGAAAAATCGGGGGACTAAATTGCTGAGCGGAAGACCGGGCTCGAACCGGCCACCTCGACCTTGGCAAGGTCGCGCTCTACCAAATGAGCTACTTCCGCATCGTAAGTTTAAAAGTCAGGCGGCTGATAAGTTTGCAGGGCTTCTACCCATTTCAACTTATTACCGTTTAACCAATCAACTAATAATAAAAGATCTTCTTTTTTCGGATTGCAAAAATAAGGTTGTTGACCTTATAAAACCAAATTTTTTATTTGTATTTCGGATTGTACTGGGTGCTTTCCGGAACTGCCACTTCAGGTTTGCCTTTGTAACGGTTAGCATACAAGCCGTAACAACCGCCCAAAATAAACGCTACCAATAAAAAAACCTGGCAAAGGAAAAGAAAACGGGAAGAAGAAACCCAGTTGTGGGCAAAATCCTTGTGTGTGTTATCAATTATCTCTGGTTGCATACAATCAATTTTCGGTTGCAAAAATAAGGTTTGAGGCTGAAAAAAAATTATTTATCAACAACAATTTCTGAAAACTTAGTTTTCTTTTTTACAAAATGCTGCCAAACTAACGAGCCTTTATAATAGCCATACAAATTCCCCTTCTTTGATTGGGGGAATACGGACTGTTTTTTTTGAAACATCCACCATTTTATAAAATGTACATGTGCGCTGGCGATAGCGATAAAATACCCGCCACTGCCCCCCATCAATCCTTTCCAGGCAGCCACCGCATCCAGCCACATGCGTACAGGAACCTTCCACATTGCATCCGCCAGGGGTAAGTTCTTTGCCAGCATAACCAGGTTATTCCTGAAATTTAAAAATACTTTCAGGTTGTTTTCTTTTGGCAGGGTGCCACCACCAATATGGTACACAACGGATTGGGGTTGCACAAATACTTTGTAGCCTGCCAGTTGCAGCCGCCAGCAAAGGTCAATTTCTTCCTGGTGCGCAAAAAAATATTCATCCAGCCCTTTCAATTCGTGATAACATGTTGCTTTGATAAACAAGGCTGCGCCACTTGCCCAAAAACAGGGTTCAGCATCATCGTACTGCCCGGTATCTTCTTCCACCATATCAAATATCCTGCCCCTGGAAAAAGGATAACCCAACGCATCGATCCAGCCACCGCAGGCGCCTGCGTATTCAAACTGCTGCCTGCTATGATATGCTTTTATTTTGGGTTGACAGGCAGCAATCGATGGATCGTTTTCCATCAATTCAATTACCGGGTCTATCCAGCCAGTTGTTACCTCCACGTCACTGTTGAGCAGAACATAGTAATCAGCCGCCACTTTTTTCAATGCGGAATTATACCCTTTGGCAAAGCCTTCGTTCCGCTCATTGCGGATAATTGATACGGAAGGAAAATGTTGCTGTAAAAAAACAACCGAATCATCGGTGCTGGCATTGTCTGCTACAATTATTTTTTTATTGTGGTAGCCTGATGCCAGTAAAGCAGGAAGGAATTGTTCCAAATATTTTCTCCCGTTCCAGTTTAATATCACCACCGCTACCAGCGGCATCGGTTGGTAGCCTGTTGCCGCTGCATCACTTGCTGGGCTGCTAATGGGGTTAAGCGTTTGGTTCATTACTGTTTCAGCATCACTGCCTTTACCTTATTTTTACAAACATAAATCATTTACCGCTGCTTGTAAATCATTTGGGTGCATTTCAAATCATTGTGTCAGACTAAATAATTTAACCCTTTAATGTGCCTATCCAACCTCACCCCAACCGCTCTTCATCGGAGAGAGGCCGAACCGCTCACCTATAAAACGTTTGATGAAGTGCTGCAGCATTTAAAGGGGCAATAATCATTTCAAATTTATCCATATCCATTCCTGCAATCATCAGCATTCATTCGCAATTTTATTTTCGGCCGTTTTATTGCTTATTTTTAGTTCATGTTTAGTCAACTGTTTAACTGGCGTACCGGCCTGGGCTTTATTGCCATTGCCATTGTTACCGGAACCATTTTTTATTCCAACTATTTGTCAAAAAAAATTGCCCGGGATGAAAGGGAGAAGGTGGCGGTATGGGTACAATCATTAAAAACCAGGGCGGTGGTCACTGAGCAGGCTGCACTGGACCTCACCAATACCATCACCACCCATAATAGTGATATCCCCATCATTGAAACGGATGAAAAGGATAACCCGTCCGGAGAAGGTTTAAATCTTGATACGGCAGCAATTAAAAAGGATACCGGCTACCTGCGGCAGTTGGTAAAGGAATTTAAAAATCAGCACGCTCCCATTACGGTTGAAATAAGCAAGGAGCCACTGATTGTAAATAAATATTATTACGGCGATTCCAAACTGCTGAAAGAAGTAAGTTATTACCCGCTTGTTCAGTTATTCATTGTGGCACTTTTTATCATCATTACACTAATCACTATTTCTACCCGGAACAAATCAACACAAAACCAGGTATGGGCCGGTATGGCAAAAGAAACAGCTCATCAACTGGGCACACCCCTGTCGTCTTTACAGGGCTGGGTAGAATTGCTGAAGGAAAGCAATGCCAACGACAAAATTGTAACGGAAATGACCAAAGATGTAGACAGGCTAAAATTAGTAAGCGACCGGTTTGGCAAAATAGGAAGCACTCCACAACTGGAAGAAATGAATATAACTGAGCAAATTGAAAATATGGTGGGCTACATAAAAAGAAGGGCCCCGGAGAAAGTAACTTTTTCCGTTGATACCAATGGGGAAAAAGACATCACAGCTATGATCAACGGGCCTTTGTTTGACTGGGTGATTGAAAACCTCTTAAAAAATGCACTGGATGCAATGGAGGGAAAAGGAAGTATCAGCGTGAACATCAAAAATGAAACTACCCAGGTGGTAACAGATATTACTGATACCGGCAAGGGGATCAGCAAACAAAATATGGCCCATGTTTTTAAACCGGGCTTTACCACAAAAAAACGGGGCTGGGGCCTGGGACTGAGTTTGGCCAAAAGGATCATAGCACAATACCACAAAGGAGAATTGTTTGTAAAACAATCTGAACCGGGCAAAGGCACCACTTTCAGGATTGTGCTGAAGAAGTAGCTGAAAAGTTGACAAGTTTACTGGCTTACAGTTTACTTGGATAGTAAACCACTGATACCCTTATTAACTTATCAAGGCTACCAACTTACTAACTTTATTCCTGAGAAACTTGTTCACTTTTCACCATTCAACTATATTTGCAGCCACCTTATTTTTATGCAGTTACAAACACAAGCGGCGATGGCGAAATTGGTAGACGCACTACTTTGAGGTGGTAGCGCCCGAAAGGGTGTGGGAGTTCGAATCTCCTTTGCCGCACAAAAAAACCTTTCTTTTATCAGAAAGGTTTTTTAATGCTTATAACTGAAAATCTTTTTTAATTGCTGATACGGCATTCCCTACATCGGTTTCCACTTTTTGAACCAGTGCGGTAAGTGTTTTATTATCTTCCCCGGTTTTGCCCAACTTTTCTATCTCCCTGATGGTGGCTTTGGAAGAAACAATGCCCATGTTATCAATGGTAGGTTTTATCCGGTGTGCTATTTCTCCAACCGTTATCCATTCGCCCTGCTCACAATGCTGTTTCATTTCCTGGATATGCACAGGTATCTGCTCAACAAACATTATGAGCATCTTATTGATGAATGCTTCATTGCCTCTGCTGATAGCCCTTATTTCACTGATATCATAGTAAACGAGCTCAGGTTCTTCTGCCGCCACCTCCACTTTTTTTGCCTTATTCAGCGATCCTGTAGTATTCAACATCCCCGCAATCATTTTCATCAGGTCTTCTTCTTTAAATGGTTTGGCCAGGTAAGCGTTCATTCCGGCGGCAATACATTTTTCATTGTCACCTTTAATAGCATTGGCGGTTAAAGCAATAACGGGCAGGGTTGTACTGATATTATTACGGATCTCACCGGCTGCTTCAAAGCCATTCATCACCGGCATTTGAACATCCATCAATACGAGGTCTACCTCATTATGGGTAAGGTATTCAACAGACTCCAGTCCATTACCTGCTTCTACTGTTTCTGCTCCGTAGTTTGCCAGGATGGTGGTGGCTACCAGCCGGTTGATCTCATTGTCATCCACCACCAGTATTTTTTTACCGGCCAGCATACTCTCGTCAGCAACAAAAATATCTTTTGAAGGCAGGTCTTCTGCAAGTCCTTTTTGCAGGGTGACCAGAAAAGACATGGATGTACCCATCCCTTTTTCACTGGTTACATTTATCTCACCACCCATTAGTTCTATCAGTTCTTTACAGATACTCATACCCAACCCGGTACCGCCATACTGTCTTGTTACAGACGCATCTTCCTGCGAAAATTTTTCAAATAAATTTTGCCTGAACTTATCATCCATACCAATGCCTGTATCCTTTGTTGTGACCTGGATGGTTTGATTGTTTTTTGTGTTGTTGATCACTTCCAGCATAATATCAACGCTTCCTTTTTCGGTAAACTTTATGGCGTTGCTGATGATGTTCAGCATCACCTGGTTAAGCCGGTAAGGGTCGCCCATGAATACTTCTGAAACCCTGTCATCCAGCAACGAGTTGGTTAAGGCCAGCCCTTTTTCTTCTGCCTTATGGTTTAATGCCTGCATGGCCCTTTTTATTACAGCCTGCGGTTCAAAGGCAATTTTCTCCAGGCTCAGCTTTCCTGCTTCTATCTTGGACAGGTCTAAAATGTCATTGATAATTACCAGTAAATTTTCAGAAGCAGCATTGATGGTATCAAGATAAAAGAGTTGCTTTTTATTCAGTGGCGTTTTTCCTAACTGGTTACTCATACCAAGAATGGCATTCATTGGTGTCCGTATCTCATGGCTCATATTGGCCAGGAACACTTCCTTACTCCTGGTTGATTGCTCAGCCTGTTCCCTGGCAACCGTTAATTCAACCTCTAATTGTTTTTGTGCCGTTATATCTAAATGTATACCGATGGAGCCGATCAGGTCGCCATTATCATTGTATCGCGGTGCTCCACTTACCAGCCACCATCTTACCTGTCCCCGCTTATCCTTCACCACTATTTCATATGCATCTGAACTTCCTCTCTTACGTTCTTCATTTTTATGCTCCATCATTTCGATGTTCTCACCTTTGGCAAAAATCTGTGCGGCCCTTTTACCCAGCAGTTCTTCCAGTTCGTAGCCACTCATGTCGCAGAAGCACTGGTTGGCAAATAATATTTTTTCTTCCGTGTCCACCTCCAGTAAACCGAGGTTCATATTATCGATGATACTCCGGTATTTTTCCTCCCTGATCCGCAGGATATCTTCTGCATATTTCTCCGTGGTTACATCGGTATATTTCCACAAATGCCCTTTGTATATTTTGTTGTTGTAAATGGGAATGAAGTCCCTTTTTAAAATACGGCCATCTTTCAGTTCCAGTACTTCATTCAATGCGGGCTTCTGAAATTCAAGCAGGGACAATATCCGTTCTTCAAAAAAATCGGCATCGGTAAAAAGCCGGCTGTTTGCTGCAAAAATTGCTGTGCAGTCCTCCCCTCTCAACTCATCGGGCGAAGCAGCAATGTCAAACATGTCGCAATACAATTCGTTGGTGAGTACCACCCGCCGATGTTCATCTTCCACCAAAATACCACTTTGCAGGTTGGTGATCAGCGATACCAAACGGTTCTCCGACTCATTCAATTTTTCATCAGCCTTCTTCCGTTGAGAAATATCCAGCATCAACCCGGTAAATACTTTAGCCCCTGTTGCTGCATAATGAGAAAAGGAACAGCTTAATGAACGCCAGGCAAGACCACGGCCCGGCAGTATTAATCTTGATTCAATATAAAACGGGGCTGATAATTTTGCAGAACGGCTGAGTGCCTTATTCATTGCATCCAGGTCGCCGGGGTGCAAAAACTGGGTTAATTTGAAAATCGCAGCCGGCTTGATACCAAAAACATTTTCAATTGCAGGGCTGATATAGGTGTAAATAAAAGAGCCGTCTTCCCCCGCTTCGTATTCCAGCAGTACACCAGGCATATTAGCAGCTATACGTTGCAGTTGGTTATCATCATTACCGGGAACAGTCTCTTTTTTTCCTGGATCATTTGTAGCTGAAAATCCATGCCCGGCTTGTATTTCCCTGGCGGGCACTGCTTCATCATACTCCGCAGTAAGCGTTTTATCCCGCTGTTCTTTTTCCATAAGTCCAGGCTTATCCTCCCATTTTACCGCTGCATTTTTACGCATAACTTTTACTTTAAAATTTGATAACCATTCTCAGCAACTTCACCCTGTTGTTTAAAAGGAAACCCATCAGGCCAGCACAATTTCTTTTTGCTGTATCATCTTATAAATAGTTGATTTGCCTATGTCTAATTTCTCTGCCACCAGCAGCACATCATCATCATATTTATGTAAAAAATGCTTGATGATATCACAGGTGTACTGCCGCAGTGTTTTTAGTTCCATCGTAAATATTTCGTCTGATTTGGTGGAGTTGAAAGTGATATCTTCTGCGGTAACTTCACCGTCGGTACACATTACCGACGCCAGTTCCATGATGGCTTTCAGCTCACGTATATTTCCCGGAAAATGATAACTCAGTAATCTTTGTTTTGCTTCCGATGAAATGCTGGTGGAGCCAAGTTTGTTATCCCGCGCAAATTCGTCGGTGAAAAATTTTGCCAGTACCAGCACATCATTCCCCCTGTCCCGCAACGGTGGCAACTCAATGGGGAGGCCGATGATACGGTAGTAAAGATCTTCCCGGAAGTTGCCTTTCTTTACCTCTTCTGCCAGGTTTTTATGAGTAGCGACAATCAGCCGGATATCCAACTTTACTTTTTCATTTCCACCCACTCTTACCACTTCTCTTTCCTGCAGCACCCTTAGTATTTTGCTTTGTAAATTCAGGTCGAGTTCAGCTATTTCATCTAAAAAAATACTGCCGCCATTGGCTTCTTCAAACTTGCCTGCCTTTCTTGCAACAGCTCCGGTAAAAGCGCCTTTTTCGTGCCCAAATAATTCGCTCTCCACCAGTTCTTTTGGGATAGCCGCCATGTTAACCGCCACGAACGGTTTTTTCTTTCTTTCACTGTTATAGTGTATGGCCTTTGATACTACTTCTTTACCGGTACCGGTTTCACCTGTAATAGAAACATTGATATTTGTTTTAGTGGCTTTTTCCATCAATGCAAAACTTTTCAGCAATGCAGGACTATTACCTTTAATGCTCTTGTCAAACGCAAATTTTTGCCCCAGTTCTTCTTTCAGGTGCTCCACTTCTTTTTTGAGGTTACCCATTTTGCGGATATTGATCACTGCATTCCAGAGCATGTCTTTGGTATTCTCATCTTTGATGAGGTAATCGGTAACACCCATTTTTAAAAGGTTCACCGCAACGGCTATTTCTTCCTGTCCGCTGATGACGATCACCGGTATGCTGTCGTCTGTTTCTTTTATTCGCTGGTACAGTTTATCACCAGTAAAATCGGGTAATGAAAAATCAATGGAAATCAGGTCTGGTTTTTTATGCAAGTTTGCAAGGCACTCTTTACCAGTCGTAAAGCGGGTAATTAAATAATCTTCATTCAGCGAAAGATGGTACTCCAGTATCTCCCCATACCAGGGATCGTCTTCCACTATAAATATCTTGTATGGCTCCATAAAAATTAACCTTTAGTATTGGATTTGATTGTTCTTTCCAATAATTCATAACGAAGTATTAAAGAGTTAATTGTCCGATTTTTGGAATACTCCAAAAAATAAATTACACTACAGGATGTAGAATTGGTACTACAGGCAAGGTTGATTCGTTCTTTTTCAACATCCGGCAGATGTGCCCAGCAGGAAATTATACCGAATGTAAATTGTCTGTAGTCCAATACAGCTTTAGGGCGGCATAATACCATCTAAGATTTACACATAGTCCTTCGGACCCTCTATAAATCAAGATGGTATTATTGTTAACAGAGAAAATATGAATCAGCATCTGTTTTTGAAGGTACGCATGCTGCAATCCTGCAAGCAAAACAGATCAGCAAAAAAAATTCCCATCCGTTAGATAACAGATGGGATAAAAAAAATGAATTGTTTATTTATCAGGTTACCGCCTTATTCACCAAAGCTGCCGCTTCACTCAATAAGATAGCGCTCTGAACTTTCAACCCGCTTTCATCAATCAGCGTTTTGGCCACATCTGCATTGGTACCCTGCAGGCGGACAATGATCGGTATTTCAATATTACCGATAGATTGATAGGCATCAATAACACCTTGTGCCACACGGTCGCAACGTACGATACCACCAAAAATGTTGATGAGGATAGCTTTTACCTTAGGGTCTTTTAAAATGATCCGGAAACCAGCTTCCACTGTTTGTGCATTGGCAGTACCACCCACATCGAGGAAGTTAGCAGGCTCACCACCACTTAATTTGATCATATCCATCGTGGCCATTGCCAATCCTGCGCCATTCACCATACAACCCACATTGCCATCCAGTTTTACAAAGTTCAGGTTGAACTTGCCTGCTTCCACTTCAGTCGGGTCTTCTTCACTCACGTCTCTTAAAGAAGCAATATCCGGGTGGCGCATGATGGCGTTATCATCCACATTCATCTTGCAATCCACCGCAATAATTTTCTCATCACTTGTTTTAAATAATGGGTTTATTTCCAGCATTCCGCAATCCAACCCTACATAAGCGTTGTACAAATTCGTCACAAATTTTACGCAGTTTTTAAATGCTTCCCCGGAAAGCCCCAGGTTAAAAGCGATCTTTCTTGCCTGGAAAGGCTGCAGCATAGCGCCGGGAAATACCCACTCTTTAAATATTTTTTCGGGTGTATCATGGGCCACATCTTCAATGTTCATACCACCCTCTGTGCTGTACATGATCACATTTTGGCCTTTTGTCCGGTCGAGCAGGATAGACAGGTAAAATTCTTTTACGGGGTTGGTACCATCGTAGTAAACATCCTGGGCTACCAGTACTTTATTCACCAGTTTACCGGCAGGACCGGTTTGAATGGTTACCAAAGTGCCGCCAATTATATTCTGGGCAATTTCTTTTACCGCTTCTGCATTTTTGCCTACTGCCACGCCACGCTGTTCTTTACCAACAATGGTTCCCTTTCCCCTTCCACCGGCATGTATCTGTGCTTTCACCACAGCGAATTTACTTCCATACTGCGTATGGATCTGTTTGTATGCATCTTCTGCTTCGGTGGCAGTGTTGCAGGCAATTCCTTCCTGCACGGGTACATTGTATTTCTTTAGTAATTCTTTGGCTTGATACTCGTGGAGATTCATATTGAAAAATTTTGAGCGAAGATAATGAACTGTTTTCAGTTTATCCTTTGCCCTATTCGAACTTTTTAGTTTATTTCCGGCATCGTTACCAATACCATTCCAGGGGTTTCCTTTTACACAATTTCTAACAATATCTTCGCTTACCTTTGGCAATCATTTTAGCCAAAACATGCTTTACTGACATTGTAATTTACCGGATGAATAAAATTTTTCTCTCGCTGTTACTGGTGCTTTTATGCAATGCTTCTTTTTCGCAGGGGGGTGCTGATCTGCTCAATCCTACGTTTGACGGAAGGACCAATCCGGGTAGGGGCAAAACTGACAGCATTGGGTTTGAACGCAGGAATGATGCAAAAGATTCTGTCAATATCTCTTTCAGGTACCTCGACTCAATCCGGAGTCTCCGGCTCGATACCAGCATCAATGATTTTTATAAATATTATGCAGTGCCGGCCGCACTGCAGTACTTAGGCAATACCGGTACCGCTGGTTATTCGCTTATTTTTTCACCGATTACCAAAACGGGTCTTGATGCCGGCTTCCATTCATTTGATGCCTACCGGTACACCATAGAGACGGCACGGTTTTTTAAAACAACCAAGCCGTTTACACAACTCAGTTATCAACTTGCCACCGGTAAAGAGCAGGTGATAAAAATTTTGCATACCCAAAATCCGAGGCCCAATTTTAATTTTGGTTTTGACTACCGGCTCATCAATGCGCCTGGTTTTTTTATCAACCAAAACAGTAACCACAGCAACTACCGGCTTTTCAGCAATTACCAGGGTAAAAGAAAAAGATATGCCGCCTATTTTTTCCTTATGGGCAACTCAATAAAAAGTTCTGAAAATGGCGGTATGGTTAGCAATGCTTATTTGGATACTTCCAAATATGAAAAGCGGTTTTCTATTCCTGTAAACTTATCTTATGCCCAAAATTATAATCCCAATCCGTTCAACAGTTTTGTAACCACCGGCCATAAAGACAAAGACTTCACTTTCTTTTTAAGGCAGAGTTATGATATCGGGAAAAAGGATTCCATAGCAATTAACGATTCCACCACCGAGTACCTGTTTTATTCCAAGCTGCGGTTCCAGCACACTTTTACTTATACCAGCAGCAGTTTCACCTATATCGACACGGTGCTTTCTGAGACCGGCAGGGTAATAGACTCTGCCATTTATAAAAACTGGTACGATACCAACGTTGCCAGATCCGCCAGGTCATTTCAACTGACAGATGCATGGAAAATTGTAAGTAATGATTTTTCCCTTTTGCAGTTTCCGGATACAAAAAATTCGGGCCAATACCTGCTGGCAGGTGCAAAATTGGAAAATATCAAAGGTACTTTTACGTCCGGGGTTAGCAATTTTTACAACATTATTTTGCATGGCGAATACCGGAACAAAACAAGGAATAAACTCTGGGATATTTTAGCCAGGGGCGAATTTTACCTAAATGGGTTTAACAGCGGTGATTACAGTGCTTACGCCACCTTATCAAGATACCTCAACAAGCGCTTTGGCAATATCAGCCTGCTTTTTCATAATGTAAACCGCAGCCCTTCTTTTATTTACAACAGTAGTTCTTCTTTTAATTTTGAACGCACCGGCTCACTCAAAAAAGAAAACATCATCATCTTTAAAGCCACTGCCGACAATCCATTCATCAGCCTGTCTGCAACCAATTATTTTATTACTAACTATACTTATTTTGCCACCTATTATAAAACGGACCAGTACAGCAGCATTATCAATATTTTGCAGTTAAGTGCTTCAAAAAAAATCAGGCTCACTAAAAGATGGAACCTGTACAGTGAAGTAACCGTGCAGCCAACAGATGCTGCAGGCCCCATAAAACTGCCGCTGCTGTATACCCGAAACCGGCTGGCGTACGAGGGTATTTTCTTCAAAAACCTTAATTTAAGCACCGGTATCGAATTCAGGTATTACACCCCTTATAAAGCGTACGATTATTCGCCGGTGATGGGTCAGTTTGTACCACAGGATTCGGTGAAGCTCAGCAATCGTCCCGACATCAGCGGCTTCATGCACTTCCGGATAAAATCGTTTACGGGTTATTTAAGGGGTGAAAACCTGAACACAGTCAGTTTTCAAAATGGCTTTGCCTTTAGTAAGGTAAATTTTGCGGCACCTCATTATGTGTATCCAGGCTTCCTTTTCAGGTTTGGTATACAATGGAATTTTGTGAATTAATGTCCTCATCCAGGTTATCTATCGAAAAACAATTCTTTAAATCTCCAGCGCATTTTGTATGATTTTCGTCATGTGACTTCCAAATCTATTGTTGTTTTTTGAGCATCCTTCCGGTCGGTATTTTTTTCGCAGGCGCATTCAAACGCAATCCCATACTCACTTAAGGTGCCTAATTTTACAAGGCTTCACTTGTACAGGAAATTATTTCGTGACAACTTAATGATGAAAACTTAAAATGCTGTTCTTATTTAACGGTTTGGTATCTTAAAACGTTTTATTTTTGTAGTGAAATGAAAAAAATCATTGTCGCGATATTAGCCTTCTTATACCTCGGAGTATCTTCCGGCATTGCCATGGAGATACATTATTGTATGGGCAAAAAAGCTGGCTTTGAACTGTATGGTTCAGATAACAGCAAGTGCGGCAAATGTTGCATGAAGGAAGAAAAATCCGGCTGCTGCAATGAGGAACACAAGTTTTACAAATTAAATGATTCGCATACAAATGTTTCAATCGATCTTTCGGTTGAAACAGCCCCGGCCATTGTAACAAATACAATTTTCTCATACGACTGGCAAATAGTGCCCACCCTGTTGCTTAATAAAATCAACAATAATTCTCCTCCAGTTGCTACCGGGCCATCCGCCTGTATAATGAACTGCACTTTCCGACTTTAGATTTCAGCCTGTTTTTCACACTGGTAACGATGCGTACCGGTGCATTTTGCTATGTGCATATTTCAATCACGACGGTATTGATTGAGGTGAATCAGTTGAGATACTGTTTCATTTACCACTGCTTCGTCAATAAAAAATTATCCTTATTTATCATTATAAAATTTAAACAAAATGAAAAAGCTAATTATCCTTATACTGGCAGTAACTGGCGCCCTAGCTGGTTTTTCACAAACTGGCAGCACTCCAAAAGTAAAGCATACTAAACATCAAAGCACCATTCACCAGTACACCTGTCCGATGCATCCGGATGTGGTGATGAATAAATCCGGCAAATGTTCAACATGCGGGATGGACCTGCAGGCATCAAAAAAAGAGAACATGAAAATGAAGGTAATGAAAACTTACACCTGCCCTATGCACCCGGATGTAGTGATGGATAAACCCGGCAAATGTTCCGCATGCGGGATGAAACTGCAAGCATCAAAAAAAGAAAAAATGAAAATGGAGGTGATGAAAACCTACACCTGTCCGATGCACCCCGGGGAAGTAAGTGACAATGCACGTAAATGTGGTAAATGCGGGATGGATTTGACTGAATCGAAAACGAAATCAAAGACCAAGAGAGGATAAGCCAACATAGCATTGAGAAAGTTACATGACTTTCTCAATGCTATACCAAATTAAATTTTGTGATGATGAAAACGATAAAAAATATCATGTTGTTGCTGCTCCTGTTGCAGGGCGCAACAACCTATTCGCAGGTAAATAAACCAGTATCAAAAGACACTGCCATTTCATTTAAAGTATTCGGTGCCTGTGAGCAATGTAAAGACCGGATTGAAGGCGTGGTAAAAAGCCGCGGAGTACGAACGGCTGTTTGGGATGTGGAGAGCAAAGAACTTGCATTGCTGTATAATCCTGCAGTTATTTCTTTAGAAAAAATACAAAACAGGATCGTAGCGTCAGGGCACGATCTTGAAACAAAGAAAGCGAAAACCAACGTGTACAATGCTTTGCCTGCCTGTTGTCACTATCGTGAAATGGAAAGTGGCGGGACCGAAGCAGGTGCAGATGGTTTCCACCATAACCCGACTGACAGCAATACGGTTACAACTGATATGGCCGTTGTTTTAAATGCAGCGGACACAAAATCAAATGAGCAGATGGTGAAGGGTGTTGTGCTGGAGAGTGATAAAAAGGGCGTATTCCGGCCATTGTTTGGAGCCAGTGTTGTTTGGTTGCATTCAGGCATGGGCACATCCACTGATTCAATAGGGGTGTTTTCAATTAAACAGCCCGGAGCTGGCAGCAGGTTGATCATAAGTTATAGCGGGTACAGTTCTGATACGATCTCCATAACCGACCACGAAGAACTGAAGATCATTCTTGCATCAGGAAAGGAATTAAGCGAAGTGCTCATCACTTCCAAACAACGGTCTACCTATCTTTCTGCAGTAAGTCCAATACGCACCCAGGTGATGAGTGAACGGGAATTATTTAAAGCAGCCTGCTGCAACCTGAGTGAAAGTTTTGAAACCAACCCGTCGGTGGATGTATCTTATAATGATGCGGTTACCGGATCAAAACAAATTCAGTTGCTGGGATTGAGCGGAAACTATACCCAACTAACGGTTGAAAACCTCCCCGGACCAAGAGGAATTGCCACTCCACTGGGATTGAATTCTATTGCAGGCCCGTGGATAGAATCTATTCAGCTTACAAAAGGTACCGGATCGGTTGCCAACGGGTATGAAAGTATTGCCGGGCAAATAAATATAGAACTAAAAAAGCCGGAGAAAAGCGAACAGCTTTTTGCCAATGCCTACATCAACGATTTTGGTAAAACAGATCTCAATCTGAACCTCTCAAAAAACATTGGCACCCGGTGGTCAACAGCTTTGTTACTGCATGATGATTTTAACAGCAACACACAAGTTGATTTTAATAAAGATGCCTTCCGTGACCTGCCAACGGGTAACCAGTTTGGTTTTGTAAACCGCTGGAAGTACGATGATGGCAAAGGATTTGCAACGCAGTTCGGCATAAAAGTTTTGAATGATAAAAAAACCGGCGGCGAAACAATGTACAATGAAACAACAGATAAATTAACCAGCAACCGGTATGGATTGGGCATTCAGACCGAACGTTACGAAGGTTTCGGAAAATTTGGTTATGTATTCCCTGGAACGAAATATAAGAGTATCGGCCTGCAGGTAGCTGCCATCGATCACCAACAAAATTCCTATTTTGGGCTTACTAATTACGATGCCCGCCAACAAAGCTTTTACAGTAGTTTAATTTACCAGTCTATTATCAATAATACGAATCATAAATTCCGTACCGGACTTAGTTTTCAATACGATCAATACAATGAAACTTTTAAAACCGATCATTACAAGCGTTCGGAAAAAGTACCGGGTGCATTTTTTGAATACACCTACGATCACTCATCCAAATTTACTTTGGTGGCAGGTATCCGTACAGACTACAACAATTTATTTGGCTGGTTTGCTACGCCGAGGATCAATATCAAATACGAACCCATCAAAGGAACCGTCCTGCATGTAAGCGCAGGAAGAGGGCAACGCACTGCCAATATTTTTGCAGAGAATACCAGTGTATTTGTAAGTGCAAGACAGGTAAATATTTTGAATGCTGCACCCGGCAAAGCCTATGGATTAGATGTAGAAGTGGCATGGAACAAAGGCATCAGCGTGGACCAGAAATTTAAACTTTTTTCAAGGGATGCAATGCTGGGTATTGATTTCTACAGGAATGATTTTACCAACCAGGTGGTGGCGGACGTAGAGAATCCACGGGAAGTTAATTTTTACAACTTACAGGGAAAATCTTACTCCAACAGTTTGCAGGCTGAACTAAATTTTGAGCCGGTAAAAAAATTAGACATCCGCATTGCGTATCGCTATTTTGACGTGAAAACAACTTTCAACGGTAAATTGCTACAACGGCCGTTCATTGCTGCAGACAGGGCGTTTGCCAACTTAGCTTATGCTGCCGGACGCTGGAAATTTGATTACACCATCAATTACAATGGCCGGAAACGAATACCCAATACAATGGCCAATCCACTGCCTCATCAAAGAGATCAGTACTCAGCGGATTATATATTATTGGGTACGCAGATCACCAAAACGGTGGGCAAAAAATTCCCGATGGACTTTTACATTGGTGCAGAGAACCTGTCTAATTTTTTCCAGAAAGATGTGATCGTTTCGGCAGATCAGCCATTTAGTCCTTACTTTGATGCTTCGATGGTGTGGGGCCCGGTAACAGGAAGAATGTTCTATGCAGGCTGGAGATTAAAAATTAAATAAAATTATTGTTGTCCGACTAAATGTCTGAAACCCTTATCAAGCCTACATGAACCTCACCCCAACCCCTCTCCAAAGGAGAGGGGTCAGAACCCTCAACGAGTAAGCATTTGAACGACTGGGTAGAGATTTAGTCGGACAATAGTGAAATAAAATGAAAAAAATAATTCTGTTTATATTATTCCTGTTTCAAAAGAAAAATTGTTGTAAATGAAAAATGTATTGATAGCAATTGTATTCACCTGTTCTTGTTTTACCGTAAAAGCCCAGGTAAAACCGGGACAAATTGCGCCGGAGATTTCTTTACCTGATCCCAATGGCAACAACATTACGCTGTCATCATTGAAAGGCAAAGTGGTGTTGATCGATTTTTGGGCTAGCTGGTGTGGGCCATGCAGGGCTGCAAATCCAGGCGTGGTAAGGTTGTATGAAAAATATAAAGACAAGGGTTTTGAAGTATTTGGTGTTTCAATAGACAGTAAAAAAAGCGCCTGGATAAAAGCGATTCAGCGTGATAAAATAACCTACACACAAGTAAACGACAATGGCGGATGGGATGCCAGCGTGACCCAACTGTATGGGGTTGAAGGCATACCGGCTACTTTTTTGCTGGATAAAAAAGGCGTGCTGGTGGCCGTAGACCTGGAAGGCAGCAATTTGGAAAATAAATTAAGAGACTTGCTCCAATAGCATTTACAATACCTGTACGATCAAAAATTTCAGGTAATGCGTGTATTCCTGGCCCCTGATGATAGGATGGTCGGCAGATTGAGCATTGAAAGTTACCTGCCGCAGGTGTCGTTTGGCATCTTTGGCTGCATCATAAATAATATCTAAAAATAATTCCGGCTGCACTAAGTTGGTGCAACTGGAAGTCACTAAAAATCCCCCGGGCTTTACCAGTTTCATTCCCCGTAAATTAATTTCTTTGTAACCGGATATTGCTTTGTCAATACTGCTGCGGCTTTTGGTAAAAGATGGCGGATCCAGCATCACCACATCCCATTGCCTGCCTTCTTTGGTCCAGTTTTTCAGCACATCAAATGCATTCATACAAACAAATTCACACCGGTCCTCAAGGCCGTTCAATGCTGCATTTTGATTGCACATGTCAATGGCGTTTTGGGAAATATCGAGGCCCAAAACTTTTTTTGCGCCAAAATGTGCAGCACATATTTCAAACGATCCGGTATAACAAAAAGCACCCAGCACATCGGCATCTTTTACAATATGCTGTATCGCTTTCCTGTTGTCCTGCTGATCGAGGAAAAATCCCGTTTTTTGCCCGTTGGCGATATCTGCATTCAATTGAACCCCGTTCTCAGTTATGATAATGTTGGTATCAAAAGGAGCAGATAAAAAACCTTTGTGTTGCTCCATGCCTTCAAGTTCCCTTACGGGCACGTCATTGCGTTCATAAATACCTTTGGGAGAAAAAATTTTTTCCAGTGCTTTTACAATGGCTGGTTTCCACAGGTCGATTCCCAATGCCAGCGTTTGAATTACAAAATAGTCGTTGAACTTATCTATGATCAGTTGCGGCATATCATCCGCCTCCCCAAAAACCAGTCGGCAATTTTCTGAAAAACCAATTTTTTTCCTGTACTCCCAGGCTTTTTGTATCCTGTTAAAAAAAAATTGTTCGTCAATTGTTTCATTCTTATCCCTCGTAAGCAACCGCACCATTATTTGCGACTGGGTATTTACATAGCCTCTCCCAATAAAATTTTTATCATGTGAATATACATCCACAATCTCCCCCTGCTTTGGAGCGGCGTCCAGTAGTTTACCCCGGTTTACCTCATTAGCAAATATCCAGGGATGGCCCAATTCTACCCGGCGGCTGATATTTTTGTTCAGAATAATGCTTTTCATGCCGCAAATGTAACGGATTAGGCAGCAGGCTTTACTGCAGATCGCCTGCAATGAGCAAAAACTTGCCAATTTGGCTGCAATACAGGCTTGGCAAAATGTTTGACAATCGTACATTTGCACACAATTTTTAGTGCAATGAAGAAATTCTCTTTTTCAGGAAAGAAAAAAAATAAAACGAATATGGAACAAAACAATACGATTCCCGAAAACAATGCGGAGGAAACAACCATGGAAGAAACTTTGAATATTAACAGCGACCCAGATATTCCCGGAAACACTCACCTGTCAAATGATAACACTGAAAATGCGGTGGAAAAGATACAGGTGGAACTAGATGAACAAAAGGATAAGTACATGCGCCTTTTTGCTGAATTTGATAATTACAAAAGAAGGAATGCAAAAGAAAGGATCGAACTAATCCAGACAGCGGGCAAAGAAGTGATTACTGCTATGCTGGATGTACTGGATGATTGCGACAGGGCAGAAAAACAATTGCAAAACAGTGATGATACTGAGCAGATAAAACAAGGTGTACAACTGGTATTCGGTAAACTGAGAAATACGCTGCAGGCAAAGGGTTTAAGAGCAATGGAAAGTATCAATACCGAATTTGATGTGGAGAAGCATGAAGCCATTACTGAGATACCGGCTCCTGCTGCAGCGTTAGCAGGTAAAGTGCTGGATGAAGTACAAAAGGGATATTACCTGAATGATAAAATCATCCGCTTTGCAAAAGTGGTGGTGGGAAAATAATGTTTCAATTAGAAAATTAGCAAATGTGCAAATGAATACGCTGCAACGGTTAAGCGCATTTTCAAATTTTCAGATTTTCAAATTTTCAAATTAATGAAGAAAGACTTTTACGAAATTTTAGGTGTATCCAAATCTTCATCCCAGGATGAGATCAAGAAGGCTTACCGCAAGGTGGCGATGCAACATCATCCTGACCGTAACCCGGGAGATAAAGCATCTGAAGAAAAATTTAAAGAAGCGGCAGAAGCTTATGAAATATTAAGCGATCCGGATAAGCGGTCGCAGTACGACCGCTTTGGCCACCAGGCATTTAGTGGTGCACGTGGCAGTGGTGGTGGTTTTGGTGGAGGTGCCGGTATGAATATGGATGACATCTTTAGCCAGTTTGGAGATATTTTTGGTGATGAGAGCCCCTTTGGTAGCTTCTTTGGTGGCGGTGGTGGTGGACGCCGTTCTTCGGGTAGCCGTGCCCGGGGCGTACGGGGCAGCAACCTCCGCATAAAAATAAAACTGAATTTCGAGGAGATGGCCAAGGGTGCCAGTAAAACAGTAAAAGTAAAAAAATACGTACCCTGCACTACCTGTAGTGGCAGCGGTGCCAAAGATAAAAATAGTGTTCAAACCTGCGGCACCTGTGGTGGTAGTGGCCAGGTAAGAAGAGTACAAAATACTTTCCTCGGCCAGATGCAAACCGTTACCACCTGCCCAACCTGCAGCGGTGAAGGTACTACCATTACCAATAAATGTACGGCCTGCAAAGGAGATGGAAGGGTGTACGGCGAAGAAACCGTAACCATCGAAATTCCGGCAGGTGTTCAGGAAGGGATGCAACTAAGCATGAATGGGAAAGGCAATGCCGGTGAGCGGGGTGGCGCCAATGGCGATTTGATTGTGTTAATTGAAGAAGAAGCACATGCACAACTGCACCGGGATGGACTGAATGTTGCGTTTGACCTTCACCTCTCTTTTCCCGAAGCAGTATTTGGTACCCAGGTAGAAGTGCCCACAATTGATGGTAAGGCAAAAATAAAGATCCCACCAGGCACACAAAGCGGAAAAATATTCAGGTTAAAAGGAAAAGGATTTCCATCTGTAAACAGTTATGAAAAAGGAGATCAGTTAATTCATGTAAATATCTGGACACCCCAACATGTTAGCAGTGAAGAGAAAACAATGCTTGAAAAAATGCAGGACAGCCATAATTTTCAGCCAAAACCGGAAAAAGGCGACAAATCTTTTTTTGATAAAGTGAGGGAGATGTTCAGTTAATCGTCACTGCCTTTTTTCTTTTTAGGTTTTGACTTACTACCATATATTTTTTTTGCATTGCCCACTAACTGTACAAATTCTTTTTGCAGGTAATTGTTCGGGTTGTGGGCATTGATTGCGACTGTTTCAATCATCGTCCAGTCGGTTTTAGGGGGAAGGTATTTCGACTCCCGCAGTTTCATTCCAAACATAGCAATTGCGGCTCCTAGTTGCAGCTCTTTGCTGATGCTGCTGAAAGGGTAGTTTTGCCCACTGCAATTGTACTGCATCCGCTTTTCAACTTTTGTATTAGATGGCGTGTAACGTAAGGTTACTTCTGCGATGGGTTTATTCAATGCTGCAAGGGCAAGCAGGCTATCGTTTGAAATGGTTGTTTCTAACTCAAAAATTGCCAGCACACTGTTGCCGCTGCCGATTTCTCCCCCATCCAGCAAGCCAGTGCTGTCGGCAATGGCATCCCGCTTATTATCAAATCCTATCAGCCGGTAATCTTTTACCAGTGCCGGGTTAAACTGCACATTCAGGAACACATCATCAGCCACTGCATAAAAGGTTTGCGTTACCTCTTTCACCAGCACTTTTTCAGCTTCTTTTATATCATCCAGGTAGGCATAATTACCGTTGCCTCTTTTAGCCAGTGTTTCTAATTTCGAATCTTTATAATTGCCCATTCCCACGCCGAGGCAGGTTAAGTAAACACCCGACTGCCGTTCCCGGGTTATTAGGTCTTCCAATGCTTCCTCAGATGTTTCACCTACATTAAAATCACCATCGGTAGCCAGTATAACCCTGTTGTTGCCATTGTGTATAAACGTTCTTTTGGCCACAGCATATGCCAGCCGGATGGCCGATTCTCCCGGGGTATCCCCGCTTGCCGTCAGCTCCTCAATACTTTGAATAATTTTTTGTTTTTCGCTTCCACTGGTGGGCTGCATCCATACTGCCACCGTACCGCCATAAATTACTATCGACACGGTATCAATGGGGCGTAAATTTTTTACCAGCATCTGAAACGCTGCTTTTACCAGGGGCAGCCGGTTAGGAAGGTCCATACTACCGGAAGCATCGATTAAAAAAACCAGGTTACTGGGGGGCACTTTTTCCATGTCCAGTTTACGGGCATTTACATTCAGGTAAAGCAACCTTTTTGCAGTGTTCCAGGGGCAACCAGCTAGTTGAGATTCAATTTTAAAAAACTCGTTTTTTTCCGGTTCCTTATAATTGAGGTTAAAATAATTCAGCAGTTCCTCCAGTCTTACCGCATCCGGCGGCACAACACTCCGCATCGACAAAAACCTGCGAATGTTGCTGTAGGAAGCTTTATTTACATTCAGCGAGAAGCCGGTGTTGGGAAATTTTTGTGCATCTACCACTTCGTTTTCAACCAGTGAAAAATAAGATTCGTCACTCACATACCAGGTGTATTTTGACGAAAGGGTTCGGTCTTTAGTAATAGAAATCAGCTTGGGTCTGTTCTTACTTGCATTAGATGATAATGCCTTCATTGTAACTTCCAGGTAGGTATCGGCACTGATCCTAACCGATTTATTTTCATAACCATCCAGGCTTACTGTAATGGAATCAATACGGGCTGAACTGGAAATACCAAAACCACCTGTAGTACCGGAATAGTATAA
>Ga0209181_10004274_pt1 | contig 21382 bp, 16 predicted proteins | sample MAT05_FD_187208 | JGI IMG/M metagenome (GOLD analysis project Ga0209181, IMG submission 187208) | Freshwater microbial communities from Lake Fryxell liftoff mats and glacier meltwater in Antarctica - MAT-05 (SPAdes) (version 2) | ecosystem: Environmental > Aquatic > Freshwater > Ice > Liftoff... | reverse complement strand
GCACCGGTATCAATTACCAGGTAAATAAAAAACTCAGTCTGCGCCTGGGATATGCCTGGATAGAAACATTTAACTATGGCGATATACCCATTAATGGTTTTGGAAAACAATTTACCGAACACAGGGCCTTTCAAATGGCAACTATAAATGACAAAGCAGGTATGGTAGAATTAAGTCACCGGTTTATGCTTGAGCAACGGTGGATAGGCCGCTACACTAATGCCTCTTTTACCAAAGAAGATGAATTCTTTTATGTAAACAGGCTTCGATATATGTACCGTATGCAAATACCTTTAAAAGGGAAAACAATTGGCGACAAAACACCATATGCAGCCATATATGATGAAATCATTCTTGGCTTTGGAAAAAATGTGAATGAAAATGTGTTCGATCAAAACAGGTTGGGCGTTCTGTTAGGTTACCGGTTTTCTTCAAAAGTCCGGATAGAAGGCGGCTTTCTAAGCCAGATAGTTCAGCTGCCCCGTGAGGTAGGAAGCAGGAATGTATTTCAATATAATAACGGTTTGATAGTTGCCACCCATTTATCCTTTTAAAGTTTTAACTGAATATTCATACTAATGCATCAAAATATAAAAAAATAGTACAGATACTTTTTTTATTAAATAAAATATGAACAATGTATGCTTCATCAGAAATATATTATTCTAAATTAAAAATAACAAGAACAAATAAATCGGCATTGTCGCTGGGTTTAGTACTGCACTTTAACCCATGTATGCAGAATGAAAAGACTATAAAATATATTTTAGGAGATTCAGAAAAAAGAGTTCAAATAATGCTCAACGGCACTTCCGACCAGGCTTATACCAATAATATTTTTGTACGATTACAAAAAATACTAAGCAAATTAAATTACAATTCGCACTGCAGGAGTATTGCAGTATTAATTACTCCATACGAAGAAAAAGTAATCTATCTTAATTTTTTGGTAAAACCTGTAATCTATTTAAATAAATATCTGTCATTGCTGGAACTTACTGCCAATGCAGACAGACAGCCTGATTTCTATTACCTGGATTTACAGCAAAACCATGCGAAGCTTTATGAGTATCATCATAAACAGCTTCACAAAGTATATGCAACAAAACAGGATTCAGGCTTAAATGAAAAAAACAATCCCGAAACTTTATTTAAACAGGTTTCACAAACAATAACTAGAATAAATGGCAACAATGAAACACCTGTTTTTATTACAGGAAATACTGATCTAGTAGAGTTGTATTACAACAGCAGCTATTATTCAAGCATATTTTTTTCGCTTTTAGATAAAGTGGCTCCCTTAGGTGAAGAAATAATGAACAGACATGTAAAAGAAATTATCAGCCAGTGGAATTATTGGCGATCAAAATTTATTATAGAAAGGATAATATTGACGCAAAAATCAACCGTATTGATTGCTGGTTTAGACGCGGTTTTAAAAGCTTTACACCATAGTGTTGATGGCCTGCTACTTATTGATAAAAGTTTAAACCAGCAGTTGTATAAATCCCTGAGGACAAATACACTTTTTAATTCTGCAGATGAATTAATGAACCAGGTAGAATGTTTCTTAAAAAGGGGCAGCCGCATTGAAATTACTGAAACCGGATTGTTAAAGGAATTTGGAGATGCGGTATTGCTTCAACGTAAGCCATCACATTTTTTTGAAATTTCTCCAGTTAAACGTATTAATAAATATTTGGAATCAAATTTATTTTAATAAATAATTTTTGATTTAAACTTGAATGAAGTACAAATATTTCTTTAAAAATAAAAATACAGAATATGAAACTCAAATTTCAAACACAGGGTTTTACTGCATCGCAGGAACTAACAAAATTACTATATCAAAAAGTAGCCAAGCTTGCACAATTCTTTGATAAAATAATAGTTGCAGAAGTAAAGATGAGCAGCGATAAATCGGATATAAAAGAAGGTAAAGTTTGCATTATCCGGTTGGTTATTCCCGGGAATGATTTACTGGCTAATGCACAATGTAAAACATTTGAAGAAGCTATAGCTGATGCTATAGAGGCTTTGAAAAGACAAATAGAAAAAAGGAAAACTAAAATCGGGATCTCAAAAAAAATTGAACGGTTAATCTAAAATTTATAAAAAACGTTTTACAAAGAACTCCACGCTGAATTAGGTAATTTCTTTTATCATATTTCCTGAATTGGCAACATTTCATCTCCAAAAGAAAGGCCGGCGATGAAGGAAAGTATCAATGCCGCTTGGATTTTTTGCAGAACACGCTGGCGAATGCAGTTAGCAAAAAGATGATCTGGGGTATATTTATTTTAACATCGAACCAATAAAAAGTAGTAGGGCAACCCATTTTAAATCGTTTGAAATATTTTACTGCCACAATAAATCATTTTTCACGAAGGATATAATCGCCATTATTATGCAAACAAGTGAGGTTATTAACATGAAAAAAATGCTGATATCCTGGAATTCATAAACAGATTAAACGACAATGCCCACGAATAATTTAAGTCCTTAAACTTTTTTAATACCGGTTGGTGGGGACTTCCGTCGATAGAAATAAAATTAAATATAAGGAAAGCTTATTTTTAAAAAAGAAGACTTTGATATATTTTTGACTTGCATTCTACTTTAAAATTACACTTCTAACAAATATTGACGTACAAATTATTAACAAGGCACGTAGGCCTTATTCTGGTACTAAAGTTTTTTTTTGGACAATTTTTTTTATAGCACAATATGACTTCTAAATTTCTAATAAAAAATGTAACCATTGTAAACGAAGGACAAAGGTTTACAAGCGACATTCTTTTTTATGAAAGCTTTATCCAAAAAATTGGCAACATAAAAGCTGCACCCGGCTTTACCGTAATTGACGGAACAGGGAAATATTTATTGCCAGGAATAATTGACGGGCAAGTACATTTTCGGGAGCCAGGGCTAACGCACAAAGGCGACCTTTATTCTGAAACTAAAGCAGCAATAGCTGGTGGCGTAACTTCTTTTATAGATATGCCCAATACCATTCCCAACGTATTAACGGTTGAAATACTTGCCGAAAAATATGCACTTGCCTCCAAAAAATCATTGGCAAATTATTCTTTCTTTTTAGGTGTAAACGGCGACAATATTGATGAGATAATCAAAACAGACACTTCCAGATTAATTGGCGTATCAGACGATGGATTGTATTTTACAAAAAAAGGAAACCTGCTGGCAGACAATCCTGCAACCATGGAAAAATTATTTGCCAACTGTAAATCAATTATTGCCATTCATTCAGAAAAAGAACAATTAATAGAAGAAAATGAAAATACTTACAGAGAAAAATATGGCGAAAATGTGCCTATTGAGTTTCATCCTTTGATTAGAAGTGAAAGGGCTTGTTTTGAAGCAACCAAACAAGCAATTGATTTTGCAAATAAATACAAAGCAAGATTGCATATTTTGCATCTGACCACGGAAGCAGAAACTTATTTATTCCAAAATGACATACCGTTAAAAGAAAAAAATATCACCGCGGAGGTATCCGTTCACCATCTTTGGTTTTCAGACAAAGACTATCAGCGTTTAGGAAAATTGATAAAATGGAACCCTGCCATAAAAACAGAACAAGATAAAAAAGGACTTTTAAAAGCATTATTGGACGATAGAATTGATATTGTTACAACCGACCATGCACCCCATACTTTAGATGAGAAACAACAACCTTATTTTCAATCCATGTCGGGAGCACCGATGGTACAGCATTCGGTAAATTGTATGTTGGAGTTTTTCAAACAAGGATTTATTTCTCTGGAGAAAATTGTAGAGAAAATGTGCCACAATCCTGCAATACTTTATCGTATTGAGAAAAGAGGTTTTATCAGAGAAGGATATTATGCTGATTTAACCTTGGTTAACTTAAACTCAACCTGGACAGTAACTAAAGAAAATATTTTATACAAATGTGGCTGGTCGCCATTGGAAGGAACAACTTTTACAACCAAAGTAATACAGACATTTGTAAATGGTAACTTAGTTTATGATAAAGGGGCATTTAATGAAAGTATAAAAGGTATGGCTTTACAAGTTAATAATATAGATTAATGACAATCATCTCAAAAAATATTGAAAAAGCAGTTGAAATTTTAAATCAGGAGGAGCTGGTATCCATACCTACGGAAACTGTTTATGGCTTAGCTGGAAATATTTACAGTGAAAAAGCGGTGTCAAAAATTTTTGAAATGAAAAACCGCCCATTATTTAATCCTTTAATTGTTCACATTCATGCTATCAATCAAATGGATCAATTAGCCAGTTACATTCCAGGTAAAGCCCGGTTGCTGGCTAACACTTTTTGGCCAGGTGCTTTAACATTGGTTTTAAAAAAGAATTTGCAGGTGCCTGATATAATTACTGCCGGCAAAGATTCGGTAGCCATAAGAATGCCCAATCATCCGGTAACGTTAGCTTTATTAAAACAATTAAATTTTCCGCTGGCAGCACCCAGTGCAAACCCTTTTGGCTGCATTAGCCCAACAAAAGCAATACACGTTGAAGCATATTTTGGCAATAAACTACAAATGGTGCTTGATGGAGGTGATTGTAAAAATGGTATCGAATCTACTATTATAGGATTTGAATGCGATGAACCTGTACTGTATAGATTAGGCGCAATTTCTATTGAAGACATTGAAAAGGTAGTTGGGAAGATTGAAATTAAAAACAAGAAAGAAAATGCCCCGGATGCGCCCGGTATGCTTTTGAGGCATTATGCACCATTAACAACTACTTATTTAGAAACGAATGTAGAAGCATCTTTAAAATCGTTTCCAAATAAGAAAATCGGACTTTTGCTGTTTTCTAAAACAATAAATGCACCCCACATTATTCACCAGGAAATACTATCAAAGGATGGTGACTTTAAAGAAGCTGCAGCTAACTTATATGCTGCGTTGCATCTCTTAGACAAGCTTAAGCTGGATATTATTATTGCTGAAAGGTTGCCCGATATAGAATTGGGGAGATCAATCAATGACAGGTTGGAGCGGGCCACAAAAAAATGAATCAACAGCAGATGAATATATTCAGTAATAGAAAACTTATTATTGCTACTAAACACCAAAAAGAAATAGTAATTGCCCCTCTTTTTGAAAAAGCATTGGGTGTTTCCTGCTTTGTAAATGAAAACTTTGACACAGATGTTTTAGGCACTTTTACTGGTGAGATAGAACGGGAACTTGACCCCGTTGCTACAGCAAGAAAAAAATGTTTGATGGCAATGGAATTGAGTAATTGCGATTTAGGCATAGCAAGTGAGGGATCTTTTGGACCACACCCATCTATGTTTTTTATAAGTGCGGATGATGAGTTTTTAATTTTTATTGACAAAAAGAATAATTTAGAAATTATTGTAAGAGAATTAAGTACTGAAACAAACTTTAACGGCAAAGAAATTAAAACTGAAAAAGAACTTTTAGAATTTGCTGATTTAATAAATTTCCCTTCTCATGGTCTAATCCTTCGTAAAGCGAAAGCGGACAATAATGATATTATTAAAGGCATTACCGAAATAAACAGCTTAAAAGAAGTATTTAATAAATTGTTTGATAAGTTTAATTCTGTTTACGCAGAAACAGATATGAGAGCTTTGTATAATCCCTTTCGCATGAAGGTAATTGAAGCGGCCACAAAAAAATTAATAACTAAAATAATTTCATTATGCCCGCAATGCAATAAACCCGGCTTTGGAATTACAGATGCAAAAAAAGGATTAAAATGCAGTTTATGTGGTTCTCCAACCAACTCAACATTAAGCTACATCTTTGTTTGCCAGCATTGTCAATTCTCAAAAGAAGAAATATATCCACATAAAAAAACAACCGAAGACCCTACATATTGCGACTATTGCAACCCTTGATACAAACGATAAAGAAATTATACCAAACTGAATTTCATTTTAGGCCAATGTAGCAAGGCTGAAATTCAAGCCGGGCCTTTGTGGCGTTGGCTTTTGGTAAACCTGCCTGCGGTAGGCTGGTATCTGTTGTACTAACTATAAAATTCAATCTCTATAACTCCCCGTTAAACCGTTCATATTCATGCAGTTGAAATTTTGAATGATTTCAACTTTTTTTGAAAGCCCGCAGAGTTATATACTTTTTTCTAATTTTCAAAATCATCGCAATCGGTATTAAACTAAAATCCAGATTTACCATGTGCCGGTAATATCATTGGATGTGGTTTATTTTGAAGAAGTACCCTATCGCAACAAGACAATGGTATAATATTTATTGCCCCAATGATTCCATAAGCCTGATTATCGCCCTTCGCACATCCGATCTTGCATCATTGAGATCGGTAAAAACAGGATACACTTTCACTATCTCCCGATTATCTTTTGTAAGGAAATCAAGGTTGGCTTCGCCACCGGTCATTAAAAAATCGGTTAGGGCAATTTTATAAATTTTGCCTCCATCAACCGGTACATTTTTTAAAGACCAAATATCGTTGTTACTGCTAAGTGCTGCTGAGTATTGCAGAAAACCGCCACTGCCCACATTCTTTTTACCGGCGTTTAATATTTTGATCAGCAAGCTGCCTTTCATATCCACTTCCATAATGCTGCCACCAAAAGGCAGGCTACGGATAATATCATACTGCGTAACGGGCATCTGCAAAATATCATCCACCCTTATGGAACCCGAATTGATGATACAAACATCTGCAGTGGGCGATGCTTTTTCCATAGCCAATACAATCAGCTTTGTAAAATTTGTTTGCTGTGTTCTGATATAAGCTTCTCTCCCATCCAGTGGTTCACCACTTTGCGTACAAACTTTGGTTGCATCAAAACCAAGGGATGCGTAACTTTTGTTGGCAATATCGGTCCACTTTTTTACCACAACATCTGTCAAAGGGTCCAAAGCAATCTTTTCATTTACGTCGAGAATAGCTGCTTTTAGTTTTAGTTCTTTATTTTTTTTGTTGAGATTTAGTTTAATAATGTATGCCGACTTTGCATTGGCATCTGCCTTGGTAATATACACGTTACCAATTTTGGCATAATGTCTTTCATGTTCGTGGCCTCCAATGATTAAAGCCAGACCGGGTATTTGTCTGGCCAATTTAATATCATCTTCCATGGCCTGGTGCGTAATGGCTATCACAGCATCGCAGGAGTCTTTCAACTGGTCGTAATATTTTTGTGCAGCAGTAAACACATCCGTATAACTTACAAAAGGAGCTTTATTAAATGGCAATGTAAGGCCGATGAAACCAATACGGGCGGTAGTTCCGTCGGCATCTGTAAAAGTTCGGATGTAAGTTAGTGGAAATGGAACTCCATTTTTTACAAAGGGAACTACATCATTTCCTTTCTTTTGAAACGTGTTGGAAGATACCCATTGAAACGTCGATTCGTTAATGCGGCTTTGCACATCCGCTTCCGGAATATCAAATTCATGATTGCCAAAAACTGATATGTCAATACCGGCCACATTCATGGCATCTACCATTTGTTTGCCGCGGATGCGGTTTCCTTCAAACTTAAGGCTATTGTAAACAGAAGGGCTTAAAAAATCGCCAGCCATAACCAAAATGGTATTGGGGTTTTTAGTTTGATATTCTTTTTTAACAGTGGCTATTCTTGCCATACCGCCCATCTTACCGCCATCAAGTGGCGCAATTTCATACACATCATTTATCTGCACTATGGTGATGTCAATTTTTCCATTTTCGCCTGTAGTAGTTTGTTTCGGTGTGTTGCATGATGCAAACAGCAGCAAAGAAATAAAAATCTGTAAGGAAATTATTTTTTTCATAACAGCATAGTTTTGGTGGCAGTATATTTAATGTGTAGGGTTAATAATAACAATGTTTTTTTTCTCAGCTTTGCTGCTAAAGGGGTTTGCCACGAATGCACAAAGACACGAAGGATTTCCTGCGGATATATTTTTTGCCAATGGCAAAAACCTAAGTGTATTCGCCCGGCTAAATTCAATTTTGTAAAAAATTGTTTATATACCCTTAAAATAGTTGTTATCAGAATGGCTGGTTAAAGTACCCCACGTAAATTAGGATACTTAAGCAGAATATCTTTATTGAAATATTTCTCCAGCATCTTTCTAAAATCTCCCAGGAACCGCACATTGTCTATATTTTTATCGGTCTCCCAGTAAGGAAGCTCGACCATACGTTTATCTAAAGCTATATCCAGGTTTTTAAGTGATTCTGCCGGTTGCTTACCCACACTGTAAGCCGCACCCAGGTTATAATATCCCCAATAATCATTTGGCAACAGCGCTATCTGGTTTTTAAACATGGCAATAGCTTCGGTTGCTTTTTTTTGATTAAGCAAACTATAGCCGAGCCGCTCAATAATCTCTTTTTCTGTTTTAATAAGCTGGTAAGCTTTATTATAATAAAATTCAGCACTGTCGTACTTTGCTAACTGCGTATAATACACGTCGGCTGTATTTTTATAACCGCTCCATTCATTGGGCAGGCCGCTATTGTACTTTCTGAAAGCTGCGATGGCTTCGTTACTTTTATTCTGCGTCATATAAATGGCACCCAGGTTAAAATACACATTTACATTGTTGGGTTGCAACTGAATTACTTTTTGATAATCGGCCAAAGCGCCCTTTACATCTTTCAGTGCATATTTTGCATTGCCCCTGTTAAGCACGGCAACTGCATTATTGGGTTCGTATTGAATGGCCTTGTCGTAAAATGTAATGGCCTCTGCATAATTTTTCTGGTTGCTTTTTATAGAACCACGGCCCAGGTAACCATCGGCATCATCAGCTTTCAGTTCAATAATTTTGGCATAATCTTTATCAGCTGCATCATAATTTTTTAAAGCATAGTTAGCCGTTGCCCGGTTTTTATACGCCAGAAAATACGCAGGGTCATTTTTTATTGCAGCATTAAAATCGGTCAGTGCTGCTGCATTATTATTTTGCCTGTAATAAACCATACCACGGTCGTTGTAAGCATTGCTGTAAGCGGGGTTTATGGTTATTGCCTGGGTTTGATCTGCAATTGAACCTGCATAATCCTTAAGTGCATATTTGGCAAGCCCACGGTTATGCAGGGCCTTTTCATTTTTAGCATCCATTTGCACGGCCTTATTAAAATCTGCCAGTGCGCCGGCATAATCTTTGGCCTTGTATTTAACCAGCCCCTGGTTGTTCATTTCTATTGAAGTTTGTGCTGTAGCTGCATTAAAGCAAAAGGCAAGGCAAAACAAAGCCAGTAAAACTATCTTATTTTTCATACTATATCCATTTAATTCATTCTTTAAAATTAGGCCATCATTCATTTACGGTAAAATATCTTTTTAGTTAACAGTACAAACAGCGTTCCACAAAATTAGCGGGGTCTGAAAAACGTATCCAAAACCCGGTTGCATACTACTTAAAACTCTGCAAAAATTTTCTTTACAAAATAGCTACCTTTAAAAGCTATAATTATGTAAATGCAAAACGACTATATCATTCCGGCACAAAGCCGTATAGGACATGTACATTTAAAAGTAGCCGATATAAACCGCTCCCTTACCTTTTATTGCGGATTGCTGGGTTTTGAAATAACTACCATGTATGGCGACAGCGCCGCTTTTATTTCAGCGGGTGGTTACCACCATCATATTGGCCTGAATACCTGGTACAGCAAAGATGCACCACCGGCGCAGGAGCATTCGGTTGGGTTATATCATTCGGCGATAGTTTACCCAACCCATAAAGACCTGGCCTTTATTTACAACAGGCTGCTGCAGGAAAATTATCCATTGACCGGCGCATCTGATCATGGTGTTTCGGAGGCATTATATTTGAAAGATCCCGATGAAAATGGTGTGGAATTGTATTGGGACAGGCCAAAAGATCTATGGCCGCAAAAACCTGATGGCAGCCTGGAAATGTTTACCCGTGCGCTGAACCTGCATAGCTTGCTGCAGGAACTTGTGTAATTCCTGGAAAAAAAACGCTTAAACCCAGATTTTGCAGTTGAAATCGTAGCGAGGGTTTCAAATACAAAACAGATAAGAGTTTCAGGTTATTTTTTGGATGAAAGAATAGTGAACTATTTTGAATTCAAAAAATGTCCTGAAAGGCTTAGCTGTGAAGGATTTGGAAGCCGCAGTAGATTTTAACTGCAAAATCTGGGTTAAATCATAAGTCTATTTATTCTTTTCCTTTTCTGCTGCCTTTTCTTTTTTCTTCAAAGCAGCCACCGCCCTTGTTGGTATCGACCATAAAAAATCTGTTTTCGTATTGTTCGAAAACAACACAGGATTTGCAGGGTCGATATTACCATTGGGAATATAAGTTGATATTTCCCATGCAGCCATACGATGACAACTCATGCAATTTGAAAAATCTCCATACCAGGTAATCGTATCTTTTGACCCCACTTCGCTGCTGAGGGTGCCAATGAGATTCGTTTCCAGGTATGGGTTAAAACTGATAAGTGGTGTGCCGGATTGCAACTTACCCGGCGGCGATACCATATAATAGGCCGTGCTCATGTTGTAATTATTCCAGGGCGATTTTATGCTGGCTGGCCTGTCTGCTCCATTCACGGGGTCCTGTGCATTGGGGCTCCACCAGAACGTTTGCCAGGTCCACACATTGATCTCTTTGCCCGTTACATGCATGGCCATCAGCAAGGCATAATTACCTTCCTTCATCATATCAACTACCGAAACGGAATCGCCCTGGTTATGATGCCCAACATCATCACCCGAAGTAGCAGCAAAAGTGCTGAATGAATCTGCCATGGCTTTCGTTACCCTGAAATTGTAGAAATCTTTTAGTGAAACCACAGGCCAATCCTGCGGCGCTTCACCATTGCAACTCATTTTATACGTAGTGCCGGGCTTTAGTTTTCCGGTAGGGTCAATTACCACAGCCTGGCGCCAGGTGCCCGGAGAAGGATTTGTAAAGCTGGTGGTTGTTTGGGCTGAAACACCTGCCCAGTAAGGGAGACAGGTAGGTTGCGTACCACTGATGAACTGGAAAACAGGCTTTAATGCAAAGGACATGGCATCAATACTGTCCCTGGATGTCTGGATCTGCCGGTTAACCGGAATGGTTTTAGCGGTATTGAAAGAATCGTTGATCGCATTCAGCCTTTCCTGTGTATTATACCCATGGTCGTAAATGAATTTTGCCAGCGAAGGAGAAAACCGGTTGAAGGAAGTTGCTCTTTCGTTGGGTGAATTGGGTATGGCACTTTTAAACACAGAAGCATGAAAGAACTGTCGGGGAGATTCAAAATCTTTGACCGAATCCCTTTTCACCAGGCTGTTGGGTGCCCAATACAATTCATAACCAGAGAACCAGTTTTCCCAAATAGGTAAACTATCGGGCGACATGGTATTGATAGATTCCCAGATATCCCACCCATGGGCTCTTATTTTTTTGTCGTCCATGGCATTTATCCATTCGTAAATGGTTTTGCTGGCGGATGGAAATGTTCTTACTGCTGGCGGGTTGTAGGCACCTGCCAGACCAATTTCAAGTTTTGGTGCTGTTGTTTTACTTTCATTGCATGCATAAAAAAACAATGCTGGCAACAGCATGGCTGAAAGAAAATATCTCAATTTCATAAAATCAGCTTTGTTGAGGAGGTGGTTAAGGCATCTAATATAATAAGAATATATGGTAAAGCATAGTAAAGCAAACAATTCTTCTTTTCTTTGTTTGGTACATTTTAAATTGCAATTGTAAAAACCCTGGATAACAACATAAAAATGAACATACAATACGCAACCACTGCTGAAGAACTTACCAGCTGTTTTGAAGTGATGAAAGAACTGAGGCCGCATCATAACCTGCAAAGTTTTCTTACGGCCATGGATGCCATGCAAAAAGAAGGCTATCATTTATTGTACCTGAATGATGAAGGACGTATAGTTTCTGTTGCAGGTTTTCGTTTTACCACCACCTTATACGATGGTCTTATTATTGACTTTGATGATTTTGTTACACTGGCTGATGGCCGCAGCAAAGGTTATGGCGCTTTCGTTTTTGATTACCTGGTAAAGCTTGCGAACGAAAAAAATATAAAAGCAATTCACTTAAACTCAAACCACCAGCGTTTTGATGCACACCGTTTTTATCTAAATAAAAAAATGAAGATCATGGCGCATCATTTCAGGCTTGAAGTATAATGTTCAACTTTCAAAAGGATGTCAGGGTGAGCTTGTCGAACCCGGTTTATTACGGTTAACCCGCCTTCGACAGACTCAGGCAGACAGCCTGCTGGTTTAAAAATTAGACCCGATAATGTAACCATGGCAACAGGCAACATCCCTAAAATAAAAACCATCTTACAACTGTATGATGCCATACCGGAGCATGAGCGTATTATTGTAGATGTGTTAAGGGCCATTGTTGCCGAACAGTTACCGGCCTACTGCAAAGAAAAAATATCATACCAGGTTCCGTTTTTTTATGGTACCAAAGGCATTTGTATCATCTGGCCATCTGCAATACCACGTGGCGGTATTAAAAAAGGCGTGTTGCTTGGTTTTTGGTATGGCAACAAACTTAAAGATGCAGGTAACTACTTAACGCATGGTAGCAACAAACAGATCTTTTATAAAATTTATAATAATGTGGAGGAGATACAAGTAAAAGCAGTTGTAAAACTTTTGAAGGAAGCCGTGATGTTGGATGGGCAGTGGGTTACTAAAAAACAAAAAAGCAAATAAAAACATTAGCCAAAAATAAATTATCAATATTTTTTTAATCTACGGACGTAATAATGCAAGAATAAAAAAAAATTTAGTAAATGACCAGGCATGCAAAGATTGTCGCTCATTTGATATAGAAATTAGTGTGTATAGGGAGTTCTATCATTTGTATTACGTACCTTTTTGTCCGGTTGGCGATAAAACGGTTAGTGCCCGTTGCAGGAATTGTGGCGAACCTTTCAGATCAGAATCTCTTCTCTCTCATTACAAACAAATAAGCAAAACACCTTTCTACTATTTCTCGTTGCCCATATTGTTTAGCAGTTTAGTTATTTTGGTAACCATATTAAACAGTAATACTCAGGAAGATAAACTGGCATTTGTAACCAACCCAAAAGCAGGGGATGTTTATACTATCCGTCATGACGAAAATAACAAAACCACTTATTACTTTCTCCGGCTTAAAAGTTTACATGGCGATACGCTTGTTATGTACCATAATGCATTGGAATATAGTGGCTATACATCCTCATTTACTAAGGAAGATTATTTTGTAAAAGATGAAGAATTGTTTTTCCTAAAACCGGAACTGATAAAAATGCTTACCCGTAAGGAGATAAATGCCGTTGACCGTGATTACAGTGACTATAATGGTTTTGACCGTATTGAATAGTAAAAACAAGAATTTCGCTCATCCTCCACTTTCTATATCGGGCTTGCAAAGTTATAATTTGAATTATCCCTTACACCACCAACTTTACCTTTCTTTTTAAAATAAGCGCAGCAACTAGAGATAACAGCAATCCCACAGGAAGTATCTCCAGGTAGGTAAATAATATTACTAAAAGCGGATTTTTATACATCTCCTTAAAGCTGTCCATTTCTTTGGTTTGCCTGGCTATTTCGGATGCGCTGGCTCCCCCGGCTTTCAATTTATCAATCATGGATGCAGCATATTTTTCTGCAAAATCGGGGATGAAAACATAATAGTCTACCAGCCAGGTTACCACATAAATGGTAGATGCAATGAGGGTGATATAAAGGCCGATCCTGAATGCTTTACCAAAGCCGATGATGCCGTTATTGTATTTATCCCGGTATCTTATAATGGCCACAAAAATTAGCGAAAAGGCAAGCAGCATACTGGCATAGCCAATCAGCATACCACCATCAAAATTTCCCTGGTTATGATAAAGCCCCATCGTAATCAGGAACATAGCAGCTACTATAACTCCCGCTATTAATCCGTTTACAATTACAATTTTTTTCATGAGTTTATTGTTTTGGTTTACGATGAGGTAAAAATGAAAATTAAAATTGGTTTTCACCTCATACTTTCGGGCGATTTTACTTTTTTATACAGAGATTTCATACCAAAGTACCATTGCTTAGGGTATCAGGCTGAGGGTTTTCGCTTTTTCAATGGCCTGAGTGCGGCGGCTTGCATCTAATTTAATAAAAAGATTAGATGCATGTGTTTTGATGGTATTGAGCGAAACAAATAAACGGGCAGCAATTTCCGCATTGCTGAATCCCCCGGCCATTAACTGCAGCACTTCCAGTTCTCTTTTGCTTATACCAAGGCGGGCCGTTTCGGCTTCGTTAAAAACAAACTCCCTCGCTTTTTCAATGTAAATTTCTTTTTCCACTACCACCCGTTCTATTTTAGGTTTGGTTAGTTTAAGCGCCAGCCACATGCCGAGTGCAGTAAAAATCACAGCAATAGCTCCTATATAAACTTCCATAGCATGGTCAAAGATGATAAACCTTAACTCAAGCCACCTGAGCAAAAATAAAAGCAGTGCCAGGCTTATGCCGTAAAGCAGGATGGTTCTGTACTTCGAAAATAAATTCCGGGTAATCATTATAAAATTTTAGCAATAGGTAATATCAACTTTCAAATGTAAAACTTTTCTGCCTGCTGCAAGTTCAGGTGCCTGTAACCAAATGTTCAAATACCTGATAGTCAGTTACGGCTTTAAATATGAATATCTCACAAAATGGGTTTGTAGAAAAGTACCTACAAAATTTAAGTGATTTAAACTATAATGTGTAAAATACATACTTCTACCTTTACATTATTACGTTTTTGATTGTTAGCAGAACTATTTTAGCCTGTAGAGAATTTTACATATTGATCATTTTTAGACAGCGTAAACTATCAGGAACAACTTTTTTTACATCGCTATTAAAAGTATTTACAGATGTTTACCAGCTTTTTTTGAAATCCTACACCCCTACCGAGAATGACCAATATTAAGAACAAAGTCCTTTCCGTAAAAACAGGCAGCAAGCCTGATCTCAAAGCAAAACAATTTATAAAAGCCCATAGTATTGAAAACCACTTAAGTAATGGAATTTCCAAATTCTGCTTTCCGGTTATCCCTGTTTCCCCGGTTTATTCAGATGAAAGAAAAAATGCAGCCGAAGCAATCGGGAGAAGTGCAGACAAACTAAGCCTCGTTATGAATGCCGCATTGGATGCAATAATATGCATAGATACAACTGGAAATATTAGTTTTTGGAATGTGCAGGCAGAGGCTATATTCGGATGGTGTGAAAGTGAAGTAATGGGCCAATCAATGGCAGCGCTTATTATGCCCGAAAGATATCGCAGCAGGCATAAGGATGGTATGGCGCTTTTTTTAAAAACTGGCAAAGGCCCGGTATTAAATAAACTCATAGAGCTACCGGCTATTAAACAAAGCGGTGAAGAATTCCCCATAGAGTTAATCATAAAGCTCATTAAACAGGGAGATGAAGAATTTTTTTGTGCCTTTATAAGAGATGCCACCGAAAAGAAATTAGCAGAAAAAAAGCTAACGCAAAGTGGAGCCCGATTAATAGAAGCACAAGAAGTGGCAAAAGTGGGCAGTTGGGAAACCGATCTTGTAACGTTAAAAGTTATCTGGTCGGATGAAACCTACCGCATTTTTGAATTAGATGCCAGTGAATTTGTAACATCTCATCCGCGATTTTTAGAATTTGTTCATCCAGATGATGTGGAAAAAGTGAATACAGCATTTGCAAATTCAATTACCGGCAATGCTATAAATAAAGTTGTACACCGGGTACTCACAGCAGGTGGCGCTATAAAAATAGTAGAAGTGCGTTGGCGGATTTTTCGTGACGGTGAAGGAAAGCCGGCAAGGGCCGTAGGCACATGCCAGGATATAACCGAACGTAAAAAATCTAAAACGGCTTTACAAAAAGCCTACGAAGAGAAAAACACGGTATTGGAAAGAATTGATGATGGATTTTTTGCCCTTGATGAAAACTCAATAGTGACGTATTGGAATAAAAGGGCAGAAATGCTGCTAGGCATAAAAAAAGAAGAACTTATTGGTAAAAACCTGCATCAGGTTTTTCTGTTAAGGGGCTCCAGCATATTTTATCACAATTACCTTAAAGCAATTAGTGAAAAAATTACCATTCATTTCGAAGGATATTCACACATGAGCAAAAAATGGTTTACTGTAAGTGCTTATGGTTCAGAAAATGGTTTATCGGTTTATTTTAAAGATGTTACCGAACAAAAGGATGCCGAAGAAAAATTAAAAGAAAGCGAAGCCAGGTACCGTTCCTTTTTTGAGAGCAGTATGGATGGCATACTGATTACTGTTACCGATGGAGAGATCCTTTCAGTTAATCCTGCAGCTTGTGAAATATTTAAAATGACTGAGGATCAAATTTGTACTGCCGGCAGGTTTGGTATTGCTGATCTTACAGACCCAAGATTACTTACATTGATTGAAGAACGCAAACGCACCGGCTCGGTAAAAGGAGAGGTTACACTACTTCGCAAAAACGGCAGTAAGTTTGAAGCAGAACTTACTGCCACGGTATTTACCGATTCCTGTGGCCAGAATAGAACCTCTATCATCGTAAGAGACATAACTGAAAGAAAAAAGGCAGAAACCAAACTTAAAAGAAGCAATGAACGCTACAATTTAATCTGTAAGGCCACTAACGATATGGTGTGGGACTGGGACCTGGTAACTGGCAAAGTGTACCGAAATAAAGAAGGCTGGAAAAAGATATTCAGGACCGGAGATAACGAAATTGAAAATGGATTAATTGAAGATTGGGATTTTAAGATACACCCCGATGACCAGGATACAGTTAAAAATGTGCAGGATGAAATTCAAAAGTCAGAAAAGGATTTTTTTGAGGTTGAATGCCGTATGCTCAGAGATGACGGTACTTACGCTTATGTACACGACAGGGGGCATGTCATTCGCAATGTGCAGGGTAAAGCAATAAGGCTGATTGGCGCCACACAGGACATTACAGCAAGAAAACACGCCGAACTGCAGGTTGCAAAAAGCGAATTTCGTTTTAGATCGCTTGTGCAAAACAGCTCTGAGCTTATCTGCATTTTTAATGACAGGGGTTATTTTATATACAGCAGCCCTGCTATTAAAAAAATGCTGGGATTTGAACCAGAAGAGATCACTGAAAAAAACGTATTTGCCTTTCTGCACCCGGATGATATAACCCCGTTAAAAGATTATTTATCGCAAATGAAATCCGACATGAACGGTGAAATGCCGTTGCTACGTTTTAAGAATACCAAGGGAGAATGGAGATGGATTGAAAGCAGGGTTACCAATATGAGCGATAACCCGGAAGTAGCTGGATATGTTTTTAACTGCAGGGATGTAACCGAGAAAGTAGTACTGGAAAAAATACTGGAAACAGAACGGCTGCTGAAACACCAGCAAATTACACAAGCCGTTATATCTGCACAGGAACAGGAACGCCAGGAACTGGGCGGAGAACTGCATGATAATGTAAACCAGATACTGGCAGGTGCACTCTTATATCTGGGCCTTGCAAAAAGAGAATTAAATATTGACCATCGGTATTTACAGGAAACAGATACCCTCATCAATACCGCCATTGAAGAAATAAGAAACCTGTCGCATTCATTAATACCGCCATCCCTGCATGAATCTGAGTTTTTGGAAACACTGAAAAACCTGTTAGAAGTAACACAAAAAACCAGTGGCATTGTGATAAGTCTGCAGGCATGCGGTTTTGATGAAAGCAGCATCCCCGATAAACTAAAACTTACTATTTACAGAATTGTGCAGGAACAGATCAACAATATTTTAAAACATGCTGCTGCGCAAAAAGTAATTGTTCAACTGGTAAATGATAATGAAAAAACATTGCTATGCATAAAAGATGATGGCATCGGTTTCGATACATCAAAAAAAGCAAATGGTGTTGGGCTGATGAATATAAAGACAAGGGCTTCGTTGTTTAATGGCGACGTTTCAATTATTTCATCCCCGGGCAATGGATGCGAAGTGAGGGTTTTGTTTAATTAAAGTTCCCTGTTGGCGCAGTTAATTTTTTTAAGCCCATCGGTGCGGTATGCTGGTAGCAAAGCATTCAAAATCCTGCTGTGCCTGCCGGCAGGTCTCTTCATTTTCTCCCGGTAATCTGCTGCATCGCTTGCTCCGCATCCACACCATGTAACGCTTCTTTAAAACTATTATCCTTTCAGGATTTACCGTGCTGTAATTCCGCAAATTGTTTTAATACGCGGTTAATTTCATTAGCCATATTTTTATCGTTAATTTTGGAGTACTAAAATTACCAACAACCGATTAAAAACTCAAAGTTTGTTTGTGACAAGAAACTTTGAATAACATAAACCAACAGCATTAATTCAAAGTTGTCAGGTTGAGCTTGTCGAAACCAGTACCATATTTTGTACAACCCGCCTTCGACAAGCTCAGGCTGACAGTATTCTGAATAGTCAACTTAATTAATTCAGTTCAGGCAAATAAAAAACATTATGGATTTAGAATTCAACAAAAACGAAGACGCCATGAAAATGGCCTGGAGCAACGTAAAGCGTCACCTCGAAAAAATTTATGAAGGCGGCGGTAAAAAATCGGCAGCTAAACAAAAAGAGCGTAATAAACTTACAGCCCGTGAGCGTATTGCCTATTTATGCGATGCCGGTAAGCCTTTTGTAGAAATTGGTGCTTTCGCCGGTTTTGATATGTACCCCGAAGAAGGCGGTTGCCCCGCAGGTGGCACCGTAAGTGGCATTGGTTATGTAAGCGGCAGACAATGCGTAATCGTTGCCAACGATCAAACCGTAAAAGCCGGTGCCTGGTTTCCTATAACTGGCAAAAAGAATTTACGCATGCAGGAAATTGCCATGGAAAATCATCTTCCGGTTATTTACCTGGTCGACAGTGCAGGTGTTTTTCTGCCCATGCAGGATGAAATTTTTCCCGACAAAGAACATTTTGGCCGCATCTTTCGCAACAATGCAAAAATGAGTGCCATGGGCATTACGCAAATTGCAGCAGTAATGGGTGCCTGTGTAGCAGGCGGTGCCTACCTGCCCATCATGAGCGATGAAACATTGATGGTGGAAGGCAATGGTTCTATTTATTTAGCAGGCCCTTATTTGGTGAAAGCCGCTATTGGCGAAGATATTGACAGTGAAACCCTGGGCGGTGCAGATACACACAACAGCATCAGCGGCATTGCCGATTATAAATTTAAGACCGAAGAAGCATGCCTCGACCAGGTGAAAAAGATCATGGACAAACTCGGGCATCATAAAAAAGCAGGGTTCGATAGAGTTGATGCAAAACCTCCTTTAAAAAATAATGGAGAAATATACGGCATCATGAGTGCAGGTAACAAAAAACCCTACGACATGGTTGACTTGATTAACTGCATTTGTGACCAGGCTAGTTTCGATCAATTTAAAGAAGATTATGGCAAATCTATTGTTTGCGGCTATGCCCGTGTTGATGGATGGGCCGTAGGCATTGTTGCCAACCAGCGCCTGATTGTTAAAAGTAAAAAAGGCGAAATGCAACTCGGCGGTGTTATCTACAACGACAGTGCAGATAAAGCCGCACGTTTTATTATGAATTGCAATCAAAAACGCATACCCCTTGTTTTTTTGCAGGATGTTACCGGCTTTATGGTTGGCAGCCGCAGCGAACACAGCGGCATCATTAAAGATGGCGCCAAACTCGTAAATGCAGTAGCCAATTCAGTGGTTCCAAAAATTACCATCATTGTTGGTAACAGTTATGGTGCAGGCAACTACGCCATGTGCGGCAAGGCTTACGATCCCCGTTTTATTTATGCATGGCCCACCGCAAAAATTGCCGTAATGGGCGGCGAGCAGGCAGCTAAGACCATGTTACAAATTCAGGTAGCCACTTTAAAAAATAAAGGAGAAGTTATTACTCCCGAGGTAGAGCAGGAACTCCTCAGCAAACTCATTGCCCGCTACGATGCACAAACTACGCCCTTTTACGCCGGTGCAAGGCTGTGGGTTGATGCCATTATAGACCCGGCCCAAACCCGTAAAATGATTTCGGAAGGCATTGCTGCTGCAGATCATAACCCCGATATTGCGGAGTTTAAGACGGGGGTGTTGCAGGTTTAGGAGTTTGGCTAAAGCCGAAAGCAGTATAAAAATTGTTAAGTCCTCCGGCTAAAGCCGGGGGCAATTGAGAAATCAAATTCAATCACACTCCCCTTCCTCCTAAAACAATAACCAATTAGAATTTAATTTATAAATTGCCTTTGGCCTTTTCAATTGCCACTGGCTTCTGCCCGGTAACCAATAAATTATCTTTCGAAGCAGTGAATTATTTCTCAATTGCCACTGGCTTCAGCCAGTGGATAAGAGAAAAGATTTTTTATTGGCTTTAGCCAAACAAAGCAAAAAAGACCAGGCAGTTTGGCTAAAGCCAATAAACTTTATACAAATATTTAATCCTCCGGCTAAAGCCGGAGGCAATTGAGAAATCAAATTCAATCACACTCCCCTTCCTCCTAAAACAATAACCAATTAGAATTTAATTTATAAATTGCCTTTGGCCTTTTCAATTGCCATTGGCTTCTGCCCGGTAACCAATAAATTATCTTTCAAAGCAGTGAATTACTTCTCAATTGCCACTGGCTTCAGCCAGTGGATAAGAGAAAAGATTTTTTATTGGCTTTAGCCAAACAAAGCAAAAAAGACCAGGCAGTTTGGCTAAAGCCAATAAACTCTATACAAATATTTAATCCTCCGGCTAAAGCCGGAGGCAATTGAGAAATCAAATTCAATCACACTCCCCTTCCTCTTAAAACAATAACCAATTAGAATTTAATTTATAAATTGCCTTTGGCCTTTTCAATTGCCACTGGCTTCTGCCCGGTAACCAATAAACTATCTTTCGAAGCAGTGAATTACTTCTCAATTGCCACTGGCTTCAGCCAGTGGATAAGAGAAAAGATTTTTTATTGGCTTTAGCCAAACAAAGCAAAAAAGACCAGGCAGTTTGGCTAAAGCCAATAAACTCTATACAAATATTTAATCCTCCGGCTAAAGCCGGAGGCAATTGAGAAATCAAATTCAATCACACTCCCCTTCCTCTTAAAACAATAACCAATTAGAATTTAATTTATAAATTGCCTTTGGCCTTTTCAATTGCCGATGAAACCAGCAAATTACCTATCGATTGCTATTGGCTTTTGTAGATGACTTTTCAATTGCCACTGGCTTCTGCCCGGTAACCAATAAATTATCTTTCGAAGCAGTAAATTACTTCTCAATTGCCACTGGCTTCAGCCAGTGGATAAGAGAAAAGATTTTTTACTGGCTTTAGCCAAACAAAGCAAAAAAGACCAGGCAGTTTGGCTAAAGCCAATAAATCCTAAACAAATATT
>Ga0209181_10004273_pt1 | contig 21383 bp, 24 predicted proteins | sample MAT05_FD_187208 | JGI IMG/M metagenome (GOLD analysis project Ga0209181, IMG submission 187208) | Freshwater microbial communities from Lake Fryxell liftoff mats and glacier meltwater in Antarctica - MAT-05 (SPAdes) (version 2) | ecosystem: Environmental > Aquatic > Freshwater > Ice > Liftoff... | reverse complement strand
ATCCGCAGCTTCCTGTCCACCGCCCGCAAACAGGGTCTCAATATGATGCGCTCTATTTCTGACGCTTTCGCGGGTAATCCCTTCATCCCCTCCCCTCAAATACCCACCTGAGTAGTTACCATAAATCATAGCTGTATTGGATGATTTAGAGCGTAAAAATCGTGATTTGATCCCGTTCTGATAAGATTGGTACAGAATATTATGCAGACCTTATCACATTTTTTGATGACGGCATTTATTAATCATAAACTTCCAGAGGATATGATGCCGCGACAGACGGCAGCTCTTTTAGTGGGTTCGGTGCTACCCGATGTTCCTTTTGCGCTACTTACCGTGATTTATGAGGTTTACTATCGATGGTTTTCCCCTCTTCCAGCTAACCCCTATAACAGCGTGATGGAGTATCTGCACTTCGATCTGTTCTTCAACGACCCCATCTGGATTGTCGGACATAATACTTTTCATTCGTTAGTGGTCAACTTAGTTCTCTTATGCATTGGCTACGTTGCCATGAAGCATACTTACCGTTGGGGGATCTTCCTCTTCTGGCTCAGTGGAGGAATGCTCTTGCATACCGTTGTCGATATTTTCACACATACTATTGACGGACCGCTTATCTTCTTTCCCTTAAATTGGACCTATCGTTTTTCAAGCCCTGTTAGCTATTGGGAAGGTGATCATTTTGGTGGTTTATTTATGGTTATAGAATATGCAGTTGATATATTCGTCTTGGTGTATTTTGTCCGTCTCTGGTGGAAGCGTAGACAATTAAAGTCTATGTGATACAAATACCCTGTATCCAAGTACTGCTCAAAAATGAACCGTAACTCGCGCAAGTGGTGCGCATTACAGAGGGCATGAGCATGGTTTTCAGACTGGAAATACGAGATCCACCCGTCCTGAACCACTCGTCCACTGAACGCCGCCAAGATGCCGAGTGCAGTCATGACTTCTTGACCATGCTTACTATGCATCCCGTAACGGGTGAGGCGGTTTGTGCAAAACATATGCAACCAGTGGCGTTTCCCCTCGACCCGCATCCCGGTTTCGTCACAATGCAGGATGGGGAATGCCACCCACGCGCGGACTCGGTTGCCGTACTGCACTCGTTGACTCACGGCGGCAGGGAACTGCCCTTTCACCCGCTGACCACAGCCCGGACAGCATTTCACCTCTGCTTGATGTTCTGTCACTTCGATCTGAATCGGCGGCAGGTCAAAAACCTGGCGTTTTTCGACCCCCTGAGCGATTATTGTGCTGAGATCGCTTTGGCAATGAGGGTATTCTGCGAGTTTGTGCCTTTCCACAGGGTCGCGGGTTGCCAACTTCGCCAGTGTTTCCCCCTTGTGCCTTTTTTGTCCGCCGCTCGGTCGTTTGCCGGTTTCGCGCAGACTTTTCGGGGCTGGTTTCTTCTTCAAGCCGTCGCTGCTCGGCGGTTTGCCGCTGTTCCCGTTATTTTTCGCCAGTTGGTCTTCTAACGCGCTTGGATCCGCTCTGCCATCTGTGCCATCTGCTGACTCAGTTCTAGAATCAGCAGAATCAGACTCGCTTTATCCAGCGATTCTAGTTGTTCGGTGGTGAATTTCGGCTCTTGTGATTATTTGTGGTTGGCATTCCAGCCTGAGCAGCTACTCAGATTCAAACACGCTTGGGGTCAGTCGATTTTTCCCTTTATGCCTCTGATCTGACAAGCCAGATGTGTTCTGGTGGCAAATAGATGTCGCCGGTTGTGCCAGCAACAACCGGAGTGTTACTATGCACAATCAGCCGAGTGTCATTGGTAGTACGGACGGTATGCCGGTAATAAATCCCCATGAACTGACAGTGTTCAACGATACCCGTAACCGTATTTGTCCCATTGGACTGTTCGCAGAACTGAATCTGTTCGGGACGAATCGTCAGCACGGCTCGCCCTGACGCGCCGTTCATAGGTGCGCAAAAAGTGCCGATGGAAGTCCGGATCGACTGCTGATCAATTTCTCCGGACAGGAAGTTGACCCCGCCAAAGAACCGCGCAACCTGTTCGTCGGCTGGACGATAGAACAAGGCGTCCGGCGTCCCAAACTGCTGTAACCGTCCGCTGCTCATCAGGGCGATGTGATCCGCCAGCAGCACCGCATCCTGCTGGTCATGGGTGACGACGAGGGTTGTGATCCCGAAGTGCCGCTGAACACGCAGAATGAGTTCGCGCATTTCGTCACGGAGATTGGCATCGAGGTTACTCAGCGGTTCATCCAGGAGCAATAGGCGCGGTTCAACAATGAGCGCCCGTGCCAGCGCGACACGCTGCTGTTGTCCCCCCGATAACTGCGCGGGTTTCCGCTTGCCCAGTGCCGGAAGCTGGATCAGTGCCAGCATTGTCGCAACTCGCTCTTCAATGATGCTGCGCGAAACGCCCCGCATCTTCAAACCAAAACCGATATTTTGCTCGACCGTCATATGGGGGAAGAGGAGGTGATTCTGAAACACCATGATCGCGCCCCGCTGTTCGGTAGGCAGGTGCTTCACGCTGATCCCGTCGAAACAGACATCGCCCGCTGAAGGTTCGATCAGACCGGCGATGATTTTGAGCAGCGTGGTTTTGCCAGAACCCGACATGCCAAGAATCGCGACGATGGTTCCCGACGGGATCGTGAGTGAAAGCTGGTCAAGGGCGGGTGTTTGTTCGCCGTGATAGCGCTTGGAAATCTGATTGAGTTCAACCAGCGTCATAGCCGTCCTAACCCGGAAACCGCATCCGTCGATAGGAGTCGATTGGTCACCAACAGCAGCAGCAGCGCCGGCGCTGTGAACAGAATCGCCTGCGCCGCGATGGTCAGATTGTTCCCGCCCGCCGCGCTCGAAAAAAGCAGAATCGGCAGGGTGATCACGCGACCGGAACCAATCAGCAGCGTGAGCAAGTATTGACTCCACGAGATGAGGAAGGCAAACAGCCCCGCGACGACGATCCCCGGCTTGATCAAGGGGAGCGTGACATACCAGATCACCGCCCAAGATTTCGCGCCGAGCGCGCGCGCCTGCTGTTCATGTTCGAGGCTGTACTGATTGAATATGCCCGAAAAGATGAGGATGGTGTATGGCAGTACTGGGACGAGATGCGCGATGCTCACTCCCACCCAGTTCCCCGCCAATCCCCAGCGCAGAAAATTGACCGCCAGCCCCATACTCACCGCCAGCGGCGGGACAATCGCGGGCAGGAGCAGCAGGAATTCAACCAGGCGCTTGCCGCGAAACGTATATAAGCCCAACGCGCGTCCGGCGGGCAACCCGACGAGGAGCGCGGTCGGTGTGACCACTCCGGCGATCAACAGGCTGTTCCCCATCGCCTGCAGCACATCCGATTGGGGACTCAAAATGCGCGCCCACGCCTCAAGCGTCCATTGCTGCGGGATCAAATGGGGGTAGAACCAACTGCGCGCAAACGCATTCAGCAGAAATGCGATCAGGGGTGCAACAAGTACCATGCTGATGAATACTAACGTGAGCGTCCTCAACCAAGCCGTTGAGCGATGCCGCGCAGCCATAAATACCCTCCAATCACCATTGATGTCACTAGTGTGATCAGCACACTCAGCGCCATCGCCTCCGTCCGCGAATTCAGGTCAGCGTCATTGAATAAGAACAAGGCAGTCACGGGCAGCGCACGCGGATAGCGGACGCCGAGCAGCGCGGGAATTTCATACGCGCCAAACGTGAAGGCAAACACGATCAGCGACGAGGATAGCAGCGAGGGCGCGATCAACGGCAGGATGATATAACGAAAACGCTGCCACCCGTTCGCGCCGAGATTCCGCGCCGCCTGCACCACCGACGCATTCAGGGATTTCAAGACCCCAAAAACGATCACGCCGATAAACGGCATTTCTTTCCAGACATAGGCGATGATGATGCCGATGCCGCTGGTATCGCGCACCAGCACAGGGAAATCCGCGGGCGTCGTCGTGAGTCCGAGTGCCGCCGTGCCGCGTGAAACTAAGCCGCTTTGACTGAGTAAAAACAACATCCCAATGGCGGCGACCAGATGCGGCACCGGCAGGTTGAATTGAAACAGGAATGACCAGAGTTGGCTGCGCTGGACCGCTTGATGGATCAGGAGGGCGATCAGCACGGCGAGTACGGCGGAAAGCAGCGTACTCGCTGTGCTGACCCACAGCGAAAAGATCAACCCTGACCAGAACACCTCTTGGTACGCTGGTGCAAAGAGCAGATTGTGATACGCATCCAGACTCAGAGTTGTCCTGCCGATCAGCGGCTGCCAGCCGAGACTTTGCAGCACGCTGTACGCAAAACCTCCCCCAAAGAGGAGGAGGACTAGCACCAGCGCCGGAGCCAACAGCAGCACCAGTTGTCGGCTTGAAACTCTATCGGCGGAGGACATACGCTTCCCAGTCGGCTTCGACCCGCGTCTGATACTCCGCCGCTAGATCAGAAACGAGTGCCGCCGCTAGTTCCGCCGGATCGGCTGCGCCAGCGCCGAGATTCGCCGCGGATTCTTCCAGTACGAGGCGGTCAGATGTTTCGGTAACGCGGCTGACATCGATGCCGAAACCCAGCCCGAAACCGTTCTCCGGCAGCACCTGTGCCGCCTGCAAGTTGGGCTGCAAGATCAGATTTGCCAACACGAGCGCGGCGGCTTTGTGGGCGGCATTGGCGGGGATCGCCACATAGTTAAAATCGCCGATCATGTTTTCCGTGAAGGCGAACGCCCGCGCCGTCTCCGGCAAACGCCCATCGTTGATATACACGCTCGCCCCTGAGATTTCTTGCGTGAAGGCGAAATCGACTTCGCTGTTGGCGAACAGGTCGCGCATTTCGTTTTCGTTGGCGGGATACGTTGCGCCCTGCCGCCAGAGATCCGCGGACCAATCATTCAGCAGCGCCCACACCTGCGGTGCCCACCCGTTATACAGGGTCGGATTGAAATCACCGAGCCATTGATCCTGCCCACCGCTCAGTTCGAAGAATATCTGCTTGACAAAGCGTGTCCCCATGTAGCCACCGGGTCCGGGCGCGATATACGTGAAGCGTCCCGGATTAGCCTGAATCCACGCCGTCAGTTCGGCGAAGCTGCGCGGCAAATTAGCTTCGGCAATCCGCGCCGAGTCATAGATGAAATGGAACTGTGCGCTCGACCAAGGACTCTCATAGCCATCCACCGGACGACCGAAATCGAGGTTGATCGCCGGGTTGTCCCAGTCAACGAGTACGCTGTTGGGGATGGTTTTCGCCCACGGGCCATAGAGCAAATTGGCTTGCTGCAAGGTGAAGAAATTCTCGCCATTGATCCAGATCAGATCGACCGCGCCGCTGTTTTCAGCGACTCCAGCTTCGGCTTCGCTCAAAACCTGATTCACTGCATCAACCGTATCCGCGACCGGCACACGATTGAGGGTGATGCCGTATTCTTCCGCGAGCAGTGGCGCGTAGAAGGTATCGACGAAGCCGTTGATCGCATCGGAACCGCCATACAGATACCAGTTCACGGTCTGTCCGTTCGCCTGAGAAAGCACGTCGTCCCAACTGGCAAAACCCGGGGGAGCTTCCAGCGATTCTTGCGCGAAGGCGACACGGGTAAACAATGAGATCACGATGACCATCAGCCAAACTTTGAAACGCATATACACGACTCCTTTAGCGTAGATAACGCGCTGCCCACACGAGCCGCTGGACGGCACTCACCGCCACCAACACGCCGAGCAAAAGCAGCAGCGGGATAAACCAATCCGGCAGTATAAAGAATAAGCTGAAGAAAATGACTGATTCCGTTCCTTCGATCACGCCGCCGGGCATGGTGATCGAGGTCAGTTCACCGCGCTGTTTTGCACCCTGTTCGCGGCGTTCCAGCAGCGCTGCCAGATACAGATACGCCCCTGCATTGATGTAGAACATCCCGTAGACAAACGCGAGGATGACCAATCCTTCGAAGCTCGGTTGGCGCATGACCAATCCGAATGGAATCACGGTATAGACGAAGAAGTCCAGCACAAGATCGAGATAGCCGCCCCAATCGGATTGCCGACCGCTGACCCGCGCCACCGTGCCATCCAAGCCGTCCAGCGTGCGGTTGAGCCACCACAGCCCCAACCCCAGCAGGTTGCTCCCCTGCCAAGCGGCGACGGCGGATAATCCGCCCGCGATCCCGGCCATCAGGGTGAGGGTCGTCGGGCTGACCCGGTTGCTAAGACGTTGTGCCACCGGGAGCAGTAGTTTTTCTTTGACCTGACGCAGCACTCCGTCTATCATGGCAGGCGTTTGACCACCGCTTTTAGCAATCGTCCACTCGTCCCACTCAGGAGTTCATGCACCAGCAGGTTAGACAGTGCCTTCTTGGCAATATCGGAGTAGGTTGGGTACGGGTGCATCACACCGACCAGACCGCGCGCGCTCAGCTTCTTCGTAATCACCAGCGTATACTCGGTGATCATCTCGCCCGCACGTTCCGCGACGACGGTTGCGCCGAGAAGCTCACTGCTGCCCTTGTAAACCAGCTTGATGAAGCCATCCGTATCGCCTTCCGTCACCGCGCGGTCGCCCTCTCCCATCGGAAACAGAAAGACCTTGACCGCAGCGCCATGTTTTTCGCGTGCTTGCGCTTCGGTCATGCCGACGTGCGCGACTTCCGGCTCGGTGAACGTGACCCAGGGCAAGATTTCTTCGTGACCTTTCCCCTTCCCGACGGGCAGCAGCATGTTGCGCCCGGCAATACCCCCCTGAAAACCGGCGTAATGCGTGAACTTGGGTCCGGTCGTGACATCCCCCACCGCGTATATGTGCGGGAGATTGGTTTGCAGATGATCGTTGACCGGAATGCCCTGTTTGGTGGACTGCACCCCGGCTTTGTCCAGATCAAGCGCCTCAATGTTCGGCACACGTCCGACAGCGACGAGGAGCATATCGCCGCACACTTCCTGACCGTTTTTCAAGACCAGCGTGATCTCGTCCCCTGCTTTTCGGACTTCGGTCACCCGCGATTCGAGGATCGTGACACCTTCACGGGTCAATACCCTGCGAATCACCTCCACCGCCTCTGGCTCATCGCGCGGCATAACCTGATCACCTACGACTGTCACCTGTGCGCCGAGCCGCACGTAAGCCTGTGCCATCTCTATGCCAATCGGTCCCGCGCCTATGATGAGCAAATGTCGCGGCAAGCGATCATTCTCGAACAGATCGGCATTTGTCTTGAACGGTACATCGCGCAGCCCCGGAAGCGGGGGGACTGCTGCACGTCCCCCGGTCGCAATCACGAACTTCTTCGCGCTCAACTGACGGTCGTTGACCTGAATCGTATTCGTACCCAGAAAGCGGGCTTCACCGATGATCGTTTCCACGCCGCGACGAGCAATCACTTCGGGGGTTTCGTGCTGGTAGACCTCGGCAATGATCGCACGAATATGATCGCGCACCGCCTTCATATCTACCGTTGGCTCGGTGGCACTCATGCCGAAGGCGTGCGCAGTACGCACGCTGTGCGCCACTTTGGCGACCTTCAGCAGGGCTTTGCTCGGCATACAGCCCGACCATGTGCAATCGCCGCCGATGCGTTCACGCTCAATGAGCGCCACTTTCTTCCCCATCTCGCCGCCGAACACGGAAGCGGTGAGTCCCGCCGAACCGCCGCCGATGACGATCACATCGTATTGGTCGTTCATACCTGTTCCTCTTGGGGCAGCGCGGTTGCCCGTGATTGTCGGCGGTTGAGCAGCCGTGAAACAGCAATACCGATCACTAGAATGACTCCCGAAAACAGTAGGGTGGATGGATTGAGGCTTACCTGACCGGCAGCGAGATCGCCTTGGAGGGATGCTCCCAAGCTTACAAATGAGAGCGTCCCTGCCAGATTGCCGAGTCCGGTTGCCACGATAAAGACGATGAAGGGAATGCGGAGACTTCCGGCGATGAGGCTCACCGCATCATAGGGCAGATAAATCAGCCGCATCGTCAGCACCGCTTGAAACGGGTTGCGGCGCAGCATGTGAATGAAGCGCTGAATCACGGAGGCACCCGCTGGCTCGGGCGCTGCCCCGTTCGAAAACCAGCGACCAATTCCGTAGGGAATCACGGCGGACAACGTTCCCGCAATCAGCACATACAGGAAACCGGGCCACAGCCCAAAGACACTGCCGCCCAAAATGGTCAGCAGCGATGCGGGAAACAGAATCAGGGGGCGCAGCAAATACACGACGATGTAGAGCAGCGGACCAAACCATGTGCTGCTCAAAACCGTTTGCAGTTCGGCGGTCAGTTGGGCAAAGGTGACATCGTTGGCAGTCATGTACTGGCGAACAGCGAGAATCAATCCAAGCCAGAAGAGGACGGCAATGACGGCGGCGCGGTGCGCTCTAAGCCACTGCCAGAGACGCCGCAGCGGCTGTTTCATTCGAATTTCCATGCTTGATGATCTCACATGCCAACCTATCCGTTTACTCTAACCGAGAAATATCATTTGACAACCTCAGAAACACCTAAGAAATGCCGAAGAAATGAGTAGTTCGCGTTCACATGTCGGCTTTTGAACTAGGTTGTGGGGCTATACCAGCCGCATAAAATCGCGGGTACGGAAAATATTCCCGACCGATAAACCGAGGGTCGGATGGCGGTACAGCCCACGCGGCACACTGATGTTCGCCAGATACAGCTCACCCACATAAGGCTTGGCATGTTCAACCAGTAGTCCGGTTTTGGGCAGCACGAGGGTCATGGTTGCGTCGGCGCGCACTACTGGGGCGAATGCCTCGCCGGAAGAGTGCGGGAGCGGTTTGAGGGAAAGGTGGATTGGGAGGTAGCGTTGTAACTAAATCGCCCTCATCTTCCTCGAAGATAAGGGCGCATCCTTTAGTATAGACTCATCGGCAGAGAGACAACTGGCTCGTAACGCCATACTGCGCAGACACGATCTCCTTCGGCACCGGTTGGCCGTTAGCATCCGCCGTCATACGCGCTACAACCTCCCCAAACCCATTAGCTAGATTTCGCACCATCAGCGCCAAAATGATCGGATGTACCAAACTGTATTTCGGCGTGACCTCGAACCAAATCATGACCGTGGAACCCGAACCGCTTGCACTCACCTCCCATCCCCCTGTCATGGTCTGGAACGGATAGGGGAACTTCGGCTCATTAGCCAAGAACTCGAACACGACACTGCGCGCTAGGGGGTCATAACGCTTGCAGTATTCTCCCCATGTTTTACCGCCGACATTGGTACATTGGCGGACTGCACCGACGCCGGACTCAGAGTGATCACGTAAGATGACCTGGGTCAGGTTAGGCGAATAGCGGCGGATACTGGGCAGGTCGGCAATGATTGTCCAGATTGTTTCAGCGGGTGTAGGAGTTTCCACTGCCACGCACAAACGATGAGTGTTGGGCTTGCCCTCAACTGCGTAGCATTGGGCGATGCCCTGAAGTTGTCGCACGCCGAAGAATGCGACCACGCACGCCACAACCAACAGGGCAGCTACCCCCATCGGCTGCAACACCCCCATTCCTAAGATAATCAACAGCGCTGTGCCAACGACCCACAGACCATCTGCTACGCTGATCAAAGCCGCCCCAAATATGTCGATAGGCTTGCGTGTGCCTGTCCAGGCGACGAAAGCGGCAAACCCTAACAGCCCACCGCCGACGGCTTGATAAATCAGCGCGTCGCCCACACCGATGAGGTCGGCCACCGGATGACTTAAGAACAGCAACATGGTGCCAGATACCGCCGAAAAAATGGCGTTAGACAACAGCGCGGTCTTCAACAAAGCAGATTGCATCTTATAACCTCCATACAGTGATTAAACCCTCGTAAACCTGATGGCGTGTATAGCGCCATTCTTTGCATCTATTCTGAAGCGAGCGCTGCCCCTCACAATGGATGTGAAGCCGGTAGCCGCCCACATCGACCAACTCACCGGTTGGGGGGATACGCCTCACGCTCTCGTGCCGCTGAGTACGCCTGTTACATCAACCCCATCAGCATCAAGACACCCAGTACCCCAAATAAGGTCGATGGGCCTCGAAACCATTTCATCGCCGCTTTGTCCTTTCCAACACCTCAGTTTCAGGGTACGATAAAAAGGTAACCAATACGATTACCTCACAGGTAAATAATCATGCTCCATCAACCCGCTATTGATACCTTCGGTGACCTACTCAAGCACTGGCGCAGAACCCGCCGCTTCAGCCAGATGGACCTGGCCTTGACCGCCAATGTCTCCACAAGGCACTTGAGCTTCGTCGAGACCGGGCGCGCCCATCCGGGATACGACCTAGTACTGCGTCTTGCCGAAGTACTCAATCTGTCCTTACAGCACACCAACACGTTATTGATGTCCGCCGGATATGCCCCGCGCTACAGTGAGTGGTCACTCGACGACGATAAGACGGGTATGGTGCGCGCTGCCTTAGAGCGGATGTTGGCACAGCATGTGCCGTATCCTGCTTTGGTCACGACGCGCCAGTATGACCTAATCATGGTCAATGACGGTACAAGCCGGCTGATGCGCTGGTTGACCGGACAAGGTGATGTGATGTCGCGCTTCAGCAACAGCTACCAGATGTTGTTTGCATCGGATGGCTTGCGGCCTCATCTGGTGAACTTTGACTTGCTGAAAGGGATGATGTTGAAGCGCCTCTATGAAGAGAGCATCACCTACCAGAGCGAGGCGCTGCTACGGTTATACAAGGCGTGTGTTGCGGAAGTAGTCGACGTAGAACCGTTGTATCAGTCTGCAACCGCTCCCCAACTGCCGGTCATGACACTGAACCTACGCAAGGATGATGTGGAGCTATGTTTTTTCTCCACCGTGACGACCTTCGGTACCGCCATTGATGTCACCACGCAAGAACTACGGATAGAGAGCTTTTTCCCAGCCAACGACCAGACACAGCGTATCATTCAGCGCGTGTTGGCTTAAAACGGCAACACGCACTCTTTTAGGATGATTATTTAGAGGTTTTAAAGGAAGAGCTTCGTTTGCAATTGATGCCAACCTTACAGGCGGACTGATAGCGCGAACCCTCCCCTTTCGTCACTTCGTTTCAACTGATGAGACCGCAACACCACTCGCCCGCGTTTTTCAAAAGTGTCTCATAGGGCGGCTGAAACCATTGTTGTCTAAACAACAGTCGGGAAATTGCTAAACTTCTCCGGCTATCGGGCGGGATACATTCAGTCAGGAGGACGGTATTCAGGAAGGAAGATGAGGGATTTGTTCACCCGCCAATACGGGGATAGAGAGGCGATTTTCTTGTGGAGCGAGAGGACACGTCCAACGGGGACTGTACGCACACGACGGATTGTAGGCGAAATTGAAATCGAGAATAAGCTCATCATTGACCGAACCAAGATCAGCGCCTTTGATGGTGTCGTAGAGATACCGACCTCCACCGTATGTGGTCGTGCGACTCGTTGAATCGCCAAAGGGCAGGAACAAGCCACCCCCGTAGCCATTGATCCAGAACAGGCTGAGCGATGCACTACCGGAGGGCAACGTGAAATGCACTTCTCCAAAACGTGAGCATTGGAAGTTTCCGTCATCGCCTAAATCGTATTCGAGGTCGAATTTATTTACGTTGGTTTCGATGCGTGCCATGACCCGGTAATCAGGATCGTAGTCGTAATACGAAAGGTGTGAGAATACAGCTTTCGCCTCAGTATCAAGCGGTGATTGAGCATGAGTCCGAAAGAGGTTATCCCGAGTCTCACGAAAATGCTGCCATGCAATAAGTGGATCGTCTGAATGGCGAATGGAGCGGTAGAGTTCGTGGTTCTGTCGTCGATAGTTAAGTAATTCATGCATGTGAATATGTCCTGATTGTCTCTAAAATCACATCATGGAAATGTCGAACAGGAGAACACGGCAACATGAACTGATTCCTTATATGTTGCGTGTTATGCTCGACATTCTTTGAGACTGAGTGTCATTCTAGCGGCGAAAGTTCACCGAGAGTAGTTGGCAAGAATTCGGCGACCCGTTGCCCCTGCTTGACGATCTGATTCGCCATCGACGGTCCTACCTGATCGGTTCCCATCACAATAATATCATAGACTTTCATGGATAGTCTCCTCACGAAATGGTGTCAAAAGATCGGGTGTTGGGCAGAATTAACTCCGTGTGCGGGATGAGGCGATAGCCTACCCCGCGCACTGACTCGATATACAAGGCGGTCTCCGGTTCGATCCCCAGTTTCTTTCGTAGATTGAGTACATGCGCGCCGATAATTTCACGCGCTTCATGACGAGAACATATATAGCCACAAGCGGACTGCACCAATGCGATGTAGCCGATAGTCTCGCCGGGCGCGTGCGCCAGCTCGATCAGCAGGCGAAACTCGGTCGGGGTGAGGTCGAGCATTCGACTGCTTAAACTGGCGCGGAATCCGCCCACATCAAATGCTAATTCACCATAGGCTATGGAAGTTTTGGTTGTTTGTGCGGCAGTTTGCGTGTCCGGCTGCACGACATCCAATAACTGTCCCGCTATCTGTTCGAGCCGGTCGCGCCGCTGCTGATGCGCGCGGCTTTGCAGCGCAGAAGCGATTGTCGAGAGAATTTCTTCATTCTTCGCGGGTTTGAGCAGGTAGTCATGTGCGCCTTGACGCAGCGCGGCAACCGCTGAAGGGACGGTCGCATGTCCGGTCAGTAGAATGACTGCGAGATCGGGATAGCGCTCTTTGGCAACTCGTAACAGTTCAACCCCATCGAGCCGATCCATCTTGATGTCGGTGAGCAGCACATCAAACGCGGCACCCTCCAGTTTCTCCAACGCTTCCAGACCATCACACGCCGCTGTTACCTCGTAACCACTCAACTGCAAGACACGGACGAGAAAATTGCGGATTGCCGCTTCGTCATCCACCACCAGCACCCGGCTACTCATGCTCGCACGCTTCCTTCACGGGCAGCTTAATGGTAAACGTCGTCCCCGCGCCCAAAACGCTTTCGACGCTGATACTCCCGCCATGCCGTTCAATGATTTCGCGCGAAATCGCCAAGCCTAAGCCTAATCCGCGCAGCTTGGTGGTGAACAGCGGCTCAAACAGGCGCGGGAGATGTTCCGGCGGGATACCCGACCCGTTATCCGCCAATGTGATGATCATCATTTGCTCCTGTGCGACGGTTGTCAACTGAATCCGTGCGTCTTCGCTATGCGTTGCTTCTGTCGCATTCAGAATCAGGTTCAGTAGCACCTGCTTGATCTGATTGCTGTCCCCGATTGGCGTCGGCAAAGGGTTTGCAAGCTGTAGACGCAGCGTGATCCCCGCATCTTGCAGCCGCTTGCGCATGAGAATCCGCACACCTTCGCAAATGGCGTTGACATCCAGCGGCAGGTGTTCGTGGGAGACGGGACGATAGAAATCGAGCATCTGTCGGAAAATCGTCTGGATGCGCTCCAATTCCTGCTGGATGATCGTCAAATCTGCGCGTACTTCCGGCGCGGTGCCGTTGAGTTGGGTCATGACTAACCCCAAGCCACTTTCGATAGCTTGCAGTGGATTGTTCAGCTCATGCGCGAGTGAACTGGCAAGCTGCCCGATGACCGCGAGTTTTTCGGACTGAATCAGGCGATTCTGCGCCGTCCGCAGCGCCGACGTTCGTTCTTCGACCTTTGCTTCTAGGGACGCGGAAAGCTGGCGTTCGACGGAAAGCAGTTGATCGATGGTACGCTGCTGGTCTTCAACCGCCCGCAAGAGCTGCTCAAGCCGTTGTCGCTCACGCTCCAGTTCAACACGCTCACGCTCCGCCTGTTCCAAGCGTGCGTTCGTGTATAAGGCTTGGCTCAGCGCCTTGACAAGCAGATCATAGGGCGGCTGCGCTTCAGGAGGAATGTGGTCAACCCCAAGGTATAACGCGCCGACATGCGTTTCTTTCGCGTTCAGGGGGTGATACCAACCGCTTGCTTCCAGCGCACGGGCTGTCTGTGAATCGGTTAGGTAAGCCACATTTGCCTTTCCCAAGACAAGCCGACGCAAAGCGGCAGGATTATGCGCGTCCGAGTCTGGCAGCCACGTATCCCCGATGATATAGCGTTTCAAGTCAGCATCCCAGATTAGGAAACACACCCACTGCGGATTCGCCAGCGTGATCAAACTTGCCAGCGCGAATGAGAGAGTCTGTTCAACCGACCCGGCACACATCATATTCACTAACGTAAAGGCGAGGTCATTCATGATCGTTATGTCATTCCGGAAAGATAAACGTGCCGACTGAACACTCATAATGACCGGCAGTCTGTCCCTGAAGGCGGGACAACACGCCGTGACTGCGAAATCCGAGAAAGGGAACTCCCCCAAGCCGCTCTTGAACCGCCACCCACTGCTGTGGATACGTCTCGCCTAAAACCATCGCGGTAGACATGCAGTCGATGAATAACGCCCCAGCGCAGCTTTCCGTCCGCTCACGAGCATGATCGACGGCGCGTCCGGCCGCCGTCACCATCGCATCGGGGCGGGTCGATAAGATGTGGATCAGCCGACCCACAGGGGGTGGCGATGTGACGAGCATCGCGCCTATCCGGTCGAAGCCCATCACGAAGCTGACCTTGCAAGAACCGTTTTCGCACACCCCAACCGGATAATGTAACGTGGTCGCCGCTAGGTCATCCTGCCCATATGGGATGCCGTGATCGTTCAGAAAATCCTCATACACTTCCCATACCGGACGACCATCGATCTTAAGTATCCGGTGCGCGTCGGTGTGGGTCACGCGGTACGCGCCGCTCAAGGGTGTCCAGCCGTTGTCGAGCGCTAATCCTAACGGGGTTTGGCTCAACACTTCGGCGGCGCTCAAGCCGTTGCGAAAGATACGACGGTTGAAGAAGATGGCTGGCGGGCGCGGTGGTTGATTCGCGTTGGGGCTGGGTCCGCCGAGGATATCGTAAAGCATACCGGTTTCCGTCATCGCACGATCCACGACTTCATCCAGATTCATCACCTGAACGTCGGGAAACAACACCAGCGCCCGATGATGATAGGCACTCCCCAAACCTTCCGCCGTCACCCCGTGCAGATCGCCCAACAACCGTCCTTTGCCCACCAATGGACGCTGATAGCGATTGGTATGAAAGCGAATATGATCGCTCTGAATGAGCATCACCCCCGCGCCGCGTTCGACATACCCCTCGTGGCTATACTGCCCAACGGAGGTCGCCCCGATCAGCGGCACGTCACCGAGGACAGAGTTTGCCCCTTTCAACACCTGTTCAGGGTGGGAATTCGACGTGAACAGCAGCGCGAGCGTGATGGGCGTTGTCGTGTTCGAGAGGCTGGCGACTGCGGCCCGCGCCGCGTCGCGCCCACAGTCGAAGCCCTTCACTTTGTCGGACAAGCCGACTCCGATGTGCGTTGCCAAGGTCCTTGACTCCCCAAACTCAATCTCAGTGAATCACGAAAGTACATCCCCACCCCGTCCGAGCGCGCTCGGCATCCCCTCCCCACTTCGTAGAGAGGGGACTTTTAAGAATTCTTGTGAGCCGTTTCCTCCCCCTAAGCCATGCAATGGGGAGGGGGTCGGGGGGTGGGGATAATCGAATTCGTGATTCACTCAATCTGTCTTCAAGTGTAATCCGAAAGCTACTGCCGGAATCCATCTTCGGCAAATCTTCGGCATTTGTCGGGCGTTTCTTTGCTCCTTGCCCCGTGGGGATTGTATACACTGAGGACATTGACAGATTCTGACGCTCACAACAAGGGGTTCAGGACATGACGACGACGGCTATTCGTCAGGAACAAGCGGCTTCATCGACACTCGTCAGCAGCGTGCTTCACGGGGTCACCGCCGGGTTGATCGGCGGATCGGTGTTCGCGGTGCAGATGGCGGTTGGCGGGCTGCTGCCGATGTTTGCGCAAATGGTCGGCTCTCAGAATCCGGTGGTCGGCTTTATCATGTACCTCATGATCAGCGCTATCATCGGTGTGGTCGCGTCGCGCTTGCCGTCAGGGTGGCTCAAGGCTTCGTCGTGCTAGCGATCAACAATGGCGAAACGCTCGAAGACGTTGCCGGATTCTGGGATGAACTGGCGTTGACATTTCCGTCAGCACTTGACGAACGAGCGCTTATCCAGCAGGAGTATGGCGTCATGAGCTATCCCAGTACGTTTCTCCTTGACCGTGATGGACGGATTCTTGCCCGCCATTTCGGTCCGTTAACTGACGCCCAGACTCGTGATCTGCTTGCCCGTGTGGGATTATCGTAATCAACCCGCGAATATTGAGAGGAAGTAACAATGAACAAGCATCAAAGCGCATTTAGAAAAACCGTATCGTTCGTGTTTGGGCTGCTGTTGATGGCAGCGGCAGGCGTTGTGATTAGAGGAGGTTTAACCACCGTGAGCGCGCAGACAAGTTGTGATAACCCGCCGGTTGATGTGTCGGGCTTGATACGGGTGTGGGATAGAACCGATTTTTGTCAGTATCAGGAAGGCGTATTCGACGAGATCCTTTCCGGCGGCGTTGGGCGTGACGGCATCCCGCCGATTGATAACCCGACCTTCGAGTCGCTGGCCGAGGCATCGACATGGCTTCAGCCGCAGTCCCCGGTGATCGCATTTGAATCAGACGGTATTGCGCGCGCTTACCCTCTCGCCATCCTGACGCGGCATGAAATCGTGAATGATGTCGTGAATGAAGTCGCGGTCGCCGTGACGTTCTGCCCGCTCTGTAACAGTGCCGTCGTTTTTGATCGCACCATGGATGGACAGGTCTTACGCTTCGGCGTCTCCGGCTTGCTGCGGAACAGCGATCTGATCATGTGGGATGACGTGACGCAAAGCTGGTGGCAGCAGTTCACCGGCGAAGGGATCGTCGGCATCTACACAGGAACGCAATTGACCTTACTTCCCTCACTGGTGGTCGGTTTCGGCGCTTTTGTCGAGCAGTACCCCAATGGCGAAGTCCTATCACGGAATGGTCGCACGTATGAGACCAATCCGTATGTCGGCTACGACTCGTCATCACAGCCTTTCCTCTTTCGCGGTGAACTGGATGAACGCCTGTTTGCGACCGAACGGGTCCTTGGCACGGTGCTTGGCGGCGAAGCAGTCGCCTACCCCTTCCCAGTGCTGGCAGAAGCCATCGTTATTAATGACACGGTGGGCGGGGTTGATGTGGTGGCATTCTGGCAACCGGGCGCGACCAGCGCGCTTGATCAGAGCAGTATTGATGCCTCCCGCGATGTCGGTATGGCGGCGCTGTTCAGCCGTCAACTCGATGGTCAAACGCTCACCTTCAGCGGCGATGCCAGCGGCGCGATCCGTGACGATCAAACGGGCAGCGTGTGGAACGTGTTTGGTACGGCAGTCGACGGCGAATTGAGCGGCAACCAGCTTCGGCAGGAACTGGCGTTCCCCCATTTCTGGTTTGCGTGGGCGGCGTTCCGCCCGGAAACGAGCATCTACGGTGAAGCTGACAGTTAGTGCCTTTACTGAGATGTATGAAACCTTCGACATTTCCACATCTTCGGTTTACCTGTAGCTCATTAGCGTATATTACGATTCTCATTAAGGAATTTAGAGAGTTTCTCGAAAGCTCTCTCAACATCACAGTCGTTCTCCCGCTTTCTAGAAATCCTCTGGACCTTGTATGTCCGTATTGTAGTAAGGTTAGAAAAGGAGAACGCGAATGAACAGAAAAGCAAATGGATTTAGTCTCTATTGGATAGTGATGGTGGTTTTATTGGGTATCGTCGTCCCTGCCGCTGCACAGGCGGCAACGCCTGTACCTGAAGGTGGATCATCCACAACCTGGACATCGGTATAACCGGAGGTACGCCCTTTCAGCCAAGAGATGATGGCGAACTTGCAAGTGCCGGAGGGATTTGAGATCACTGTCTTTGCGGAAGGCTTAGGCAACCCATGTATGATGGCTGTCGGAGCGGATGGAACAGTTTATGTGACGCGGCGGATGAACAGTGACGTGGTGGCACTGCGTGACGCCGCTGAGCAACACCGCGCCCGCATTGAGCAGTGCCCCGCCGTTGCCACTGCTCAGGTCGAAGTTACGCACGGTTAGGTTTTGCAGCGTGAGCGACCCGCCGCTCGTGACATTGAACAGCCGGAACTGCGGTGCGCCGCTGCCACGCTCCAGGATTGCGCCATTGCCTATGATGGTGATTGGTGTAGTGATCGACGGCAGCGCGATGCTGTTCTGCGCGCTGAGGAACGTGTAGGTACCGTTCACCGTCAGACAAATGGTGTCGAGAGATGCGCCGTTTCCGTTCGCCACGTTGATGGAGCTGACCAGCACGGATGCGGTGGTAGCGGTGGCGGTGCAGATGACCGCAGGGGTGGGCGTGGCGGTTGGGCTAGGGGTGAGCGTCGGCGTGAAGCTTGAGGTAGGTGTCAGGGTAAACGTTGGCGATGGCGTGAAAGTCGGCGTGGAGGTCGGTGCAAGCGTATCCGTAGGTGATGGCGTAAACGTAGGGGTAAACGTTGAGGTTGTGGTCTCGGTGGGCGTGTTCGTAGCGGACGGAGCGGGAGTATCTGTGCTGGTGGGGAAGACAAACGGCAGCACCTCAATGCTGACAAAGTCGATGTCCGTCAAACCAAGATTGTCTGTCACGAGCAGCACGAGCAGAGCAGTCCCGACCGGCAGCGAGACAACAGGTGTGCCTCCCGCAGCCACCTGTTCGCCATTCTTGTACCATTGATACTCAACCTATTCTGCCATCATTATCTGTGCTTTGTGAGCCATCTAGGGGTACATCAGCAAACCCGCTGGCATCGATAGCGGTGATCATCATATCTACCCCGGCCTTCGCAAGCGGAGGTTGATTCAAACCAGTAAAACTCTCCGGGGTCGTAGAAAGAGGAACAATGAGGGTAAAGTCTCCAGCTATCGCTTGTGTTACATTTTGAATTGCACCCGTAGAAGGAGTCCAAGCAATTGTATTAATTGGAGTAAAATACTGTGTGTTCTGAGTGTTACAGCGCACCACCTCATCGATCAGGATGGTCTCATCATTCAGCCATTGAACACGACACACAACTGGCGGAGTACCGGTGGGACTCAGCGTAGTGACATCATGTGTAGCTAAATCAACGGCCGCGACTTCGCCGCCTGCCAGAGATATCCCTATCTTTGTATCATTTTCAGAAATAGCGGCTAGTCTTCCCTCTTTTGACGGTAAGTTCGCCGTAACGCTAACTTCCCCTGACGCATCAACACTGATAATTAAAAGATTGAATATAGGGGAGTTAATGACCAGAAAGACGTTGTGTTGCCCTGTAAACAGGTCAATCAGTTCGTGACCAAGAGCAGGCTGTGGCATAAACTCCTCAGGAAACTGCTCGAAAAGATCGACTTCGAGGCGATTTTCGCCTGAGAAATTAACAGAGAATAAGGATACAAGGGGGACTTCGCTGTAGATGCTGCAAGTCAGCACATAATAGATGCGTCCGAAAGAAACGGACCATTCAATATTTGTAATTGTGCATAGATTGCGTTCTACGGGTTGATCAAAGTTTATGCTTTGCGGTGCCTGCACTCTCAGGTTTGTAAGCCGCTGCCGGTCAGTTCCATCCCGCTTTATGGTGTACAAATCGGCGATTTGCAAATCAAGGGTGCTGTCCGAGTCGAAAATATTTAGTATTATGCGCTCTCCGTTAGGCGACCAGGCAGCACTTTGAATGATCTGAAGCGAGCTGTTTTCGGCAACCAATGTAAACGCCTCGGTCGCCAGATTGAAAACAAACACGCTGCCGTTGGAAATCGCACCCCCTGCCTCACCAAGAAATAATGTAGGACGAGTCAGCAGGAGTGCATCGCCCGTAGAAGACCATGCCAAAGAAGCAATACCAGGTGCATCAAACTGCCTTACACGCAGCGGGTTCAAACTCACCAGAAACAATGCAGAACGGTTGTCGTTGGCACGTGCGGTAAACGCTACATGTTCACCTTGTGGAGAAGGCGCAATATCGATAGCGATTGGGACATTCCATTCAAACCCGGGCAGCGACGTAAAACTGATACCCTCTAAAGGCGTGATGAGGGTCGCTGAGCCGTCAGCGTTCAAATTCAGCAGTTCCACTTGTGTGGCTGTCTGGCGAATAATCAAACGTTCAATGGGCTGTTGCATGTCAATTTGTGCATGGATGCCCGTAAAACTGAGAAAGCTCAGAAGCAGTACCGAAAGGTACATAACATAAGTTTTCATGACATCTCCTGGATCAGCGGATAACCACAGCTAAACGGCGAGTTCCTGTTTCCGTCTGACCATCAATATCACATGTTATCGTGATAAATATCAGGTAATTTCCTGGTTGGACAGTGAGTGTACCTGTAATCACTCCCTCCCCATCGACAGAAACACCAGGGTTACTGATGCCCACTATTTCTATTTCATAGGTGAAGTTATCACCCTCGGTTCTACGCCGTAATTGTGAGAGTGTTACCCTATCAACGTCGTCAATTGCACCAGAATTTACATTGACCCTGTCAGGATCAGTTAGATCGCCTGCAAATTCGGGCAAACTCCCGACATCGACTGTCAATTGACGCTACCCTTCACCAAGGCCGAAAACTTCACCGTTTGTAAGCTCCTGAGCGCCAATGAAAGTGAGTGGCAAATAGCGGACAACCGGGTTGTTGATGTTTGTGATTGCGTCAACATTGTAGCTTTCGGGAGTAATTCGTTGACCTCCGTTTAAGGGACTTAGTGCACCAACATTATCGCTAAGAAGCTTATCAACGAAATGCAGATGAAATGCTGCATTACCGACTAAACCATAGTCTCCGTATGCGCCCAGTCTAGCGCCTCCTGAAATATACTCTCCCTGAAATCTTAGAATACCTTGGTTCGTAAGATCATCTGGGTCTCCAAAAACAGGATGAGGTTCAATGTGGGTATAATTGCTTTCGCGGATATATGTTGTGCCACTAATAACAGCGCGAGTGTTAATGTCGTAGGTGCCGTCGTTTATTCCTGTGTAGGTGCTAAAAACCCCAATTGTAAGGGTATAGACAGCACGTTGAGAAGCTACTCCACCGATGGCATCACTTATCCACTCCCGTGACCACCACACCACGCATGAATACCTTCTGCGAGAGCAGGAACAGGATCACAGGCGGGACGAGCGCCATGATCGAGGTTGCCTGCAAAAGCGCGGGTTCACGGGTGTACAGGTCATTGAACTGCTGAATGCCAACCGAGATTGGTTGCAGTTCGGGCGCGTTGATCAGGTACAGCAATGGCTCGAAATAATCGTTCCACGCGAACACGAAATGAAACAGCCCGACCGCGACCAGCACCGGATACGCCTGCGGGATGATCACGCGAAGCAGAATCTGAAACGGATTCGCGCCGTCGATCATCGCGGCTTCGTCCAGCTCACGCGGCAGCGTCATGAAATACTGCCGAAGCAAAAACACATTGTAGGCATTGGCGAAAAAATGCG
>Ga0209181_10004272_pt1 | contig 21390 bp, 18 predicted proteins | sample MAT05_FD_187208 | JGI IMG/M metagenome (GOLD analysis project Ga0209181, IMG submission 187208) | Freshwater microbial communities from Lake Fryxell liftoff mats and glacier meltwater in Antarctica - MAT-05 (SPAdes) (version 2) | ecosystem: Environmental > Aquatic > Freshwater > Ice > Liftoff... | reverse complement strand
CATTGAATCCAGCCACAACATCTGGTGTACGACATACCAACGAGGCCCAAGTCTAGTATAGGATTTCCAGACGCGCAAGAGGTTTTGATTGAGCACCGCAGTATCGGCATCAAAGTTCGCGCATGCTTGGCGGCACGCCGGACTCATGCACCAGACGCCTCCAGTCGAAGCTGCGCCCTGGATCGGTTTTGCGACCGGGCGCGATTTCATCGTGACCGGCCACACCAGCGATATCGGGAAATGCCGCAACCAAAGCTCGCGTCAGCCGCGCAAGGCGTGTGTATTGCCGCGACGTGTATGGCCGCGTATCGGTACCCTCGACCTCGATGCCAATGGAAAAGTCATTGCACCGCGGACGCCCGCGCCATGTGGAAACACCCGCGTGCCAGGCGCGCTCGGAACAGCCAACGAATTGCAGCAACTCGCCATTGCGACGAATCAGGAAGTGCGCCGAAACCCGCAATGCGGCGATCCCGCGGAAGTAAGGGTGCGCGTCGGCATCGAGCCGATTTGTAAAGAGCTGTTCAATTGCCGGGCCGCTGATCCGGCCTGGCGGCAGGCTTATGTTGTGAATCACCAACAGTACCACCCGAATTCCCGGCGGCCGGGCATCGCTATTGGGTGAGCTTATGTGACGCGCCTGCGGATGCCAGCCCGCATGCGCCAATGCGTTGACCACCGGTTTGCGCGGCCGGCTCTCAATCGGCAATGTTGAGCCTTTGCAGTCGATATCGAAGAGAGCGGAAAGTAACGCCAAGCCGCTTGGCAGCGGCAGTCCGATTTTGCCCGCATGCCTCCAGCGCGGCCAGGATCAGCTCACGCTCGGCGTGATCCATCGACTCCTGCAGCGACAGCTCCGAGGGCGCCTCAGCAGCGTCGCGGGTGTCGCCCGTACCTCCGCCGCCACGCGCGCGCGCGCGGGCCAGCAGCGGTGTAAGGCGTAGATCCGCGCCATCGATCGAATCGCCGGTGGCCAGCGCCATTGCCCGCTCGAGCACGTTTTCGAGTTCGCGCACATTGCCAGGGTAATCGTACGCGGCCAAGTCCCGTAGCGCTTCCTCGCTCAGTGTGGCCGCCTGTCCGTTCTCGTTTGCCAAGCGCTGCAGAATCGCCTTGGCAAGCGCAGGGATGTCCTCACGGAATTCGCGCAAGGCGGGCATCTTGATTTCAATCACGTTGAGGCGATACAAGAGGTCCTGCCTGAATCGCCCGGCACTGACCAAAGCCGCAAGATTCTGATGCGTCGCGCTGACGATGCGAACGTCAACCAAATCCTCGGTCGAACTGCCCAGTCGCCGTACCTGCTTCTCCTGTATGACGCGCAACAGCTTCACTTGCATGGTCAGCGGCAAATCAGCGATCTCGTCAAGAAACAGGGTGCCCCCATCGGCCATCTGGAAAAAACCAGCGCGATCCTCGTCGGCGCCGGTGAAGGCGCCCTTTCGATAACCGAAGAATTCGCTTTCCATCAGGCTCTCGGGAATGGCGCCGCAATTGACCGCCACAAACGCGCCACCGCGCCTACTCAATCCGTGAATACGGCGGGCAGCCAGTTCTTTTCCGGTACCGGATTCGCCCGTGATGTAGACCGGCGCCAATTTGGCGGCGATCCGGTCGATCATGTGACGCGCCTCGTTCATGGCTGGTGAGTCACCAAGCAACGCACGCCCGTGCACTTGCGCCGGAGCGCCTTGCGCCCGCGCCGGCACGTCGATGGCCGATCGCACCAATGTGCGCAATTGCTCCAACGCAACCGGTTTGGCCAGATAGTCGAACGCGCCGGCCTTGAGCGCGGCAATAGCGTTGTCGGTGCTGCCGTAGGCCGTGATTACCGCCACCGGGGTGTTGCCATATTGCTCGCACACATGGCGTACCAATTCAAGGCCGTCGCCATCGGCCATCCGCATGTCGGTCAGGCACAGGTCGTAGCTGCGCTGCAACAACAACGCCCGCGCGCCTCCGACGCCATCTGCCTGATCTACATCGAGCCCCATGCGCACCAGCGTCAGTTCAAGCAACTCGCGCAGGTCCGCTTCGTCATCCACCACCAGAACGCGCGGTTTACGCGCGCTCGATCCTGACTTGCGCTGCGCCGGCGCGGCCACGCGTGAGCTAGACATGGCCTTCCATCATGAGCCTGAAGACAGCGCCACTTCCGCCAGGTGTCTGGTCGGCGCGCCGGTCGCGCTCTGCCAACGGTACGAAGTCAAGCATCGCACGGTTGGCTTCCGCCAACTCGCGGGCGATGAAGAGTCCGAGTCCGGTGCCACGCGACTCGGTGGTAAAGAAGGGCTCGAACAACTTGCCCGCATGCTCCTCGCTTACCCCGGGACCGTCGTCAATCACCAGTAGCTCAATCATTTGATCTCCCGCCACCGAAACCTCGATCTGGATCGACGCAGAACGCTGACGGCAGTGGCGCCACGCGTTGCTCACGAGGTTCCACAGAATACGATGCAGATGCTGCCGATCGAAGTATACAAACGCCGAGGCAGGCAGGCGCTGCAAAAACGCATCGCGCGGCATTTTCTCGGCTTGGCTCACCTGGTCTACGAACGCTTGCAGGAACGCCACCAATGGCAATTTCTCGGCTACGGCACGGTCACGCTGATTGAGCTGCAACACTTCCTGCACGATGCGATCGAGCCTGGCGGTGTTGTCAGCGATGATGCGCGTCAGGCGCGCCACCTGGGGAAGCATCGAGGTCTCCTCGGCAAGCAGCTCCGAAGCGTGACCGATGGCGGACAGCGGATTGCGGATTTCATGTGCGATATTGGCGGTCAGGCGCCCGAGCGCGGCGAGCTTCACCTGTTGTGCCTGCACCTTGAGCTTGCTGGCGTCCTCGAGGAACATCAGCAAGGCACCGTCCGCGCCGCCCGCCGCATTGAGCAATCGAACGTGGACATTGCGGCCGGCGATCTCCAGTTGCGCCCGGCCTGAAGCACCGGAATCGCGCCAGCCAAAGCCCGCCTGAGCGAGCGCCGGCGCGAGTGTCGCCAAATCCCTGCCGTGCAGGCCCGTATGGCCGAGCAAACGTTCGGCTTCGGGATTGGCGAGGCGCACCGCGCCCCCGCTGTCGACCACCAGCACCCCGCTTGGCATGTCGCGCACTACCAGTCGGTTGATTTCGATCTGATTGCGCAAATCGGCCGAGCGCTTGCGCACAAGATCTTCGTTCGCGATCAGCCTCTTTGCCAGTCGATTGGTAACCAACGCCACGGTGAAGCAACCTGCGGCAAGAAGACCAACCGGAAAGTAGTCGGTCCACCCTATTTCGTACTGCACGACCCAATAAGTATTCTCGGCAAACAACGCGAATGTAGCCAGCGCTGCGTAGAACAGTGAAGTACGCCCGCCGGATACCGACGCCGCGGCCGCCAGCGGCATTAGAAGCAGGATGCCCAGTCCGGACCTGATGCCGCCACTCGCATGCAGCAACAAGGCGATCACAAACATGTCGGTGACCGCGTGTACTGCCAGATGCACCGGGAACATCGTACGTATCTTTCCCAGAGCCCACCAAAATATCAGCGCAAGAAAAAAATACGCTATGCAGACCCGATAGAACAGCGCCGGGTCCGTGGCGCCAAAGACCCGGCTGTCACCATACATGCCGATGGCGATCAGCAACACGCCGGCCAGAATCAGACGGGACAAATTGAAGTAGCCCAGTGACTTCCAGAAGGCGTCCGGCACCGCTGGCGGGAAACTTCCGAACCCCGCCGCCGGATCGAGCAGACTGGCTGAACTCACTTTTTGCCCGCCGCAGCATCCAAGTGCGGTTGGCCGCAAAAAGGACGCCCCGCCTTGTCACACAGAGCGTCCTTCGAGGGGAGGTGTACGCCGCATTCTGAGCATGCCACCATTTGCTCGACCGCAGGCGCCGGTTTAGGTTTGGCGCGCGTCACGGCCGCCCCGGTCTTGTAGCGAAACCACAACACGGCCGCAATTACCGCCAGCAGAAGGAGGGCAAGTTTTCCCATTCAGGCTCTGCCTGCCGGCTGGAGCAGGCCCCAACGCCAGCCACCACGTCCACAGCGACATGCCCGCGCGCAGGCGCTCGCTCGACCCCCGCTGACAAGAGTAGGGAAAGACCGAATAAACCAGCAGGGACCAAGAGCCGCTCTTGGATCGTATCGAACTGATTCAAGACTGCCCTGTGTGATTCGGCGATAGAGGGGCTGGTGCCGTGTTTTCGTAGGCATGATCCGGCTTCAGACCCGGTTCAGCACGACTTCCAGCACGAAGCGCGTGCCGATATAGGCCAGCAACAACATGCCGAACCCCGCGAATGTGCCGTGCAAAGCGGCGCGGCCACGCCAGCCATAGGCATGGCGGCCCAGCAACAATACGGCAAAGATCAGCCATGCGATCAAGCTGAACACCGTCTTGTGGTCGAAGCGCAGGGCACGACCGAAGATCTCTTCGGAGAACACCACGCCACTGGCGAGCGTCAAGGTCAAGAGCACGAAACCGGCGGCAAGCATCTGGAACAACAGACGTTCCATCGTGAGCAGCGGCGGCAATCCTGCCGGTGCCGCGTGCCGGCCGGGTGAGTGCAGGCGCCTCTCGATGATCGCCATCAGCGTCGCATGCGCTGCGGCGATGGCAATGAAGGCATAGGCCCCCATCGCGATGATTACATGCGCAACAAACGCCGGCGCCGCAGTCTTGCCGGTCATCAGCGCGCCTGCGAAAAACGCCGGCATGAACGCGCACAAGGCGGCGGGCGGCAGCACCAGTGCGGGCATCCCCTCCAGTGGGTAGAACATGCTTTCCACGCCATAGAAGACCAGCGCAAGCAAGGCCATGATCGACAGGGCGTGCGCAAAGCCGAAGCGAAACTCGGCGTCGCCCAGCATGTCGTGAGCAATCGCAATCGCGTGCAGGAAAACCGCAGCCGTGAGGACGCACCGCTCCCAGGGGCGCAATCTGGTGCTTCCGGCCGCATCCGCGCCACCCAGCTGCCAGCGACTGCGCCAGAAGTGCAGGGCGAGCATCGCGTATACGAGTCCGGAAGAGGCGTGGAGTAAAATCTTGACCATCAAATGATTGTAGTGCAACAAGGCGCTCTCAAATACCACAATGCTAGACAACCTCACCAGTCGGCTCTCCAGAGTTGTCAAAACGCTTAAGGGCGAAGCGCGCTTGACCGAAGCCAACATGGCTGAGATGTTGCGCGAAGTGCGCATGGCCTTGCTTGAAGCCGACGTGGCGCTACCGGTCGTGCGCGACCTGATCGCGCGCGTCAAGGAAAAAGCCCAGGGCGCCGAGGTTGTCGGCAGCCTGACTCCTGGCCAGGCGCTGGTCGGAGTAGTCAACCGCGAACTCGCAGCCATCATGGGCGGGGACGCCAGTCCACTCAATTTCGCGACGTCGCCGCCGGCTGTGATCCTGCTTGCCGGGCTGCAAGGCGCCGGCAAGACGACGACCGCCGGCAAGCTGGCGAAGCTGATCGGCGAGCAACACAGGAAAAAAGTCCTGGTCGTGTCCACAGACATCTATCGACCCGCCGCGATCAAGCAGCTTGAGACCGTGGCGGCGCAGGCCGGCGCGGATTTCTTTCCCTCGAGCACCGATCAGAAGCCCACTGAAATCGTTGCAGCGGCGATCACCTGGGCCAAAACCCACTACCACGACGTTCTGATCGTCGACACGGCCGGGCGGCTCGGCGTCGATACGGCGATGATGGACGAAATCCGGGCGTTGCACGGTGCCGCCGATCCGATCGAGACCTTGTTCGTGGTTGACGCGATGCTTGGCCAGGACGCGGTCAACTCGGCAAAGGCATTTCATGACGCGCTGCCACTGACCGGGGTGATCCTCACCAAACTCGACGGTGACGCCCGTGGCGGCGCCGCCCTTTCGGTGCGCCATGTAACCGGCGCGCCGATCAAGTTTGCGGGCATTGGCGAAAAGCTCTCCGGGATCGAAGTGTTTCATCCGGAACGTATGGCCGGCCGAATCCTCGGCATGGGCGACATCCTTTCGCTGGTCGAAGAAGCCCAAAAAGGCATCGATGTCGACGTTGCCAAAAAAGTCGCCGACAAAATGCGCTCGGGACAAGGCTTCGACCTTGAAGATTTCAAGGGACAGATTGGCCAAATGCGCAATATGGGCGGCTTGTCCGGCCTGATGGACAAGTTACCTTCGCACATCACCCAGGCCGCGCAGAGTGCTGATCTTGACCGCGCCGAACGGGAAGTCAAGCGGATGGAGGGGATCATCAATTCGATGACTGCAAGCGAGCGGGCCCACCCCGACCTTATCAAGGCCAAACGCAAACAGCGGATCGCCAAAGGCGCTGGAGTTCAGGTACAGGAAGTCAATCGCCTGTTGAAGCAGTTCGAGCAAATGCAGGTGATGATGAAGCAAATGAAGAAGGGCGGCCTTGCGAAGATGATGCGCGGCATGGGCAAATTCATGGGCGGCGGTGCTTCACGCTTGCGCTGAAACACAGGCCTGTCCGCCTTCGCCCTGACGGGACTTCTCCCGCGGACCTTGGCAGCCAACAATCACAGCGGATTGAGGCCTTTCGGGGATGGCGCGGCGAGCGGGAGGACGGTTCTTGCAGCATTCGCAGGCCCGTTGCCCGGCAATGTGCAACGAAGGTGGTGAAGAATGCATGGCCCGCGGTCGCCGACTTTCGCACCGGCGCTTCCTCGGTCCGACAGGTTACTGGACCGCGACTCGCAAGTTGTTGTGTACCACGCTGATGCCTGGCACCCGCAATGCAACCAGTTCGCAGCGCGCCTTCAGGTCGGCCGATGCCACTTCACCGGTTAAAGCGACAATGCCGTCACGCGCGGTCACGCCGATATCCAGGTGACGTGTCGGCGGATGCAACTTGAGCAAGGCCAGTACGTGCGCCTGGGTGGTCAGACTCACCAGGCGCATGCGCGAAGTGCGGGTTTCGATGAAACGCTTGTCGCGCGTGAAGTCGACGATGCACTGCGCGCATTGCGCTGGCGGCAACTCGCTGGTGTCAAGCACCAGGTCGTAAAGTGCCGGATCCCTGTAATCGACATCGAAGTGGCGCTTCATGATCGCAGCATGGGCTTCGTCAAACAGACTGATCTCTTCGCGGATCCTGGCCTCGTCGGCTTGCTTGACACTGGTCATCAGGTTGCGCACACGCACCTCGATCGGGGCGGTAATGCGCACCCGTACGACATGCGGCACGCCGCGCAGCAGGGCCACGCCGCCCCAGCCTCGCAACACAACGCTCTCGGGAATCGAAGCTATGTCCAGAATCTCGGTTGCGGAAAGTATGGTCGGCAACGTCTCTTCGGCAGTCAGAGGCCGCGCCAGATCGTCTCCTTCCTCGAGCAGCCTCACTACATGGCTCTTGCGCACGCGATTGCGGTCCGCCATATGATCGATGAGCTCATAATGCACGACGACGGCGTCGAGCCCGGCGGCTACGCCATCGGCAACCGCCTTGCCCTGACTACCCATTTCCCGGCCCATTGCGACAATGGTCATGTCATTCCTTACTCTCGGATGCACAGCGCTGCGCGCAAGTGTCACGCGTTTATTCTAAGCGCAAGCCGTCGCGCCTGGAGCACCGCGCGTCCTGCCCCAGCAATCGAGGGGCGCGATTGCCAATGCAGGGCAGGCGGCAAGATTGACAATGCGCCTGCGCCGGGGCCGACCGCAATCCATGCGCCGAACAAGTGTGTTTGCCCTGGATTGATACATTCCGGAAAAATCCGGTTTGCGACAGAAGTTGGCGACGCTACAATAGCGGCCCAGTGGCGAAGGTTTAGTCTTTGCATGTAGCTAGCGCCGCCGGATTTTGATTCGCACCGTTCGATCTATCGGAGATATCAGCATGACTATCAAGATTGGGGACGTACTGCCAGCAGGCGTCCTTGCGGAATTCATCGAAGTGGAAGGTAACGGCTGCGCGGTCGGACCCAATTCCTTTAAAATCGAGGACATGGTCAAAGGCAAGAAGATCGCCATTTTCGGACTGCCCGGCGCGTTTACGCCAACTTGCTCGGCCAAACATGTGCCCGGATACTTGGTGAACTACGACACACTGAAGTCCAAGGGCGTCGATGAAATCTGGTGCATTTCCGTCAATGATGCCTTCGTCATGGGCGCCTGGGGCCGCGAGCAGAAAGCAGCTGGCAAGGTACGCATGATGGCCGACGGCAGCGGCGCCTACAGCCAGGCCCTGGGTCTGACACTCGACTTGACGGCGCGCGGCATGGGCGTTCGATCCGACCGTTATTCGATGTATGTCGTCGACGGCGTGGTCAAGTCTCTCAATCGCGAAGCACCCGGCAAATTCGACGTGAGCAATGCCGAAACCTTGCTGACCCAGGTTTGAAATTCGGTCGCCGCACGCGCCTGACGGTTCGACCCGGCCTTGGCCGGGTATTTCGGGACGGCGCATGTCGACCGGCAATGGCCTGGAGCATCCATGCTGCGACGCTGCCACATGCGCCCGCGGCCTTGTCTGCACGCGGGCGTCCGATCACCTGAAATGCTCAAGCAACGCACTCTAAAGCAATCGGTAACGGCTACCGGCGTCGGTCTTCACACCGGCGCAAAGGTTCGCTTGACGGTGCATCCCGCTGCGCCGGATTCCGGCATTGTTTTTGTGCGCACCGATCTCCTGCCCCCGGTTCACATCCGGGTAAGCCCGGAAGCGGTGCGAGATACGCGCATGTCCTCCTGCCTTATTGCCGATGGAGTGGAAGGCGACGTGCGGATTTCGACCGTCGAACACCTCATGTCTGCCATGGCAGGGCTGGGCCTCGACAATGCACTGGTGGAGGTTACCGCGGCGGAGATTCCGATCCTCGACGGTAGCGCCGCGCCTTTTGTATACCTGCTGCAATCCGCCGGCATCATCGAGCAAAATGCCGCGAAGAAATTTGTCCGGCTCACCAAGTCTGTAGAAGTCCGCGATGGCTATGGCGCGGGAGCAAAATGGGCCCGCCTTGAGCCATTCGAGGGCTTCCGTCTGACTTTCAGTATCGACTTCAAGCATCCGGCGGTTGACCAGACAGGACAATCGGCGACCGTCGACTTCGCCGTTACGCCGTATGCGAGGGAAATCGCGCGCGCGCGCACATTCGGTTTCATGCAGGATGTCGAAGCCCTGCGCGCCGGTGGCCTGGCACTGGGCGGTAGCATGGACAACGCCATCGTGATGGACGAGTTTCGCGTTCTCAACAGCGATGGCTTGCGCTATGCCGATGAATTCGTCAAGCACAAGATTCTCGATGCGGTCGGCGACCTCTACCTCCTTGGTCACCCCATCATAGGCTCCTACTCGGCGCACAAATCAGGGCACGCGCTCAATAATCGCTTGCTGCGTACGCTGGTGGAACGGGCGGATGCGTGGGAGTTCGTAGTGTTCGAAAATGAAGCTGCGAGCCCGGTATACGCGCGCCTGCCGCCCCAGGGCAACCTCGCCACGGCATGGTAGGGGCAGTGGGCAATTGCAGGCAATCGCGCGCTATGGGTCAGGCGCGATGCTCATAGCACGCTGGATTTTCCTGCTCGCCGGCCTTGGCGTATGTGTATCAATCGCGCTATACGTCTGGACTCGCAACCCGCTCTATTGGCGCCTTGCGCGGCGGATCTTCGCCGCGGCAATCGCTGGCGGCGTCCTGTTTTTTGCGGTTCTGGTGCTGGAGCGATTGGCGTTGCTGTAGGCGGTTGACGGAGGGCCGGTTCAGCCCAAACCGCGTGCAATCGCAACTTGTTATTCCGAACGCGATCAGCGTCGCCTCTAGAAAGACGCTGAATAATCCCTGGATTTCAGGCTATCGAACAGAAGCTCCTTTCAATTCAACCGGTTGCATGAATGGCTTTCGCAACCTACGGACTTATTCAGTGTTTCCTTAGCAGGCTGACGGACTCGGGTAGCGCCGATGAGTCGCTGCCAGCGAAAGTGCGACCGAGTCGCTGTCCGGTGCCGCACAAAATCCCACGCTCACTACATCGCTACGCACAAGAAAGGTGGCGAGAAATCGGTCGGCACAACCTGGAAGTTACGCTCACGAAGTACAACAGGCCGGGGGCGCGAAACCGCACCTGTGAATGCCAATTTCGCAATGCATGGCCAAAATCCAATCGTTCATGTTGGCGTGCGCTCACTCTCAGGCGCGAAACACTATTTTGTAGTCGGGGAACGCGTTTGCCCTTGGTGGTCAACGCTTTCCGGCTCTTCGACCCGGAGGTCGTTGACTATCAACGAGGTTTGAGTTCTTGAACTTGTACCTGGATTGCGCTAACCTGCCAGCCCTTTTCGCGAAACAATGCAGTAAGACGGGGGGTAAGCTGCTTGATTTTGGCAGCTGCCGCACTGTGGTCGGCGGAGACGACTACGGTCCCGTTCCTGAAGTTGAGCAGCTCGCTGGCTTGCGAGAGTCCCGCAGGCATATTCTCCCGATATAAGCGACGCAGGGCGATCAAATCGAGCGCTCGTCCAGCAAGTGACTCGAGGCTACCGGCGCGCGCCAGGTAGGCGCATGCCAGTTGCTTTGCAGGGTCAAATCGCATGCGCGCAGCTTGTTGGGGAATCGGGTCTCTACGTACGATTCAAGGAAAGTAGGCAGGAATGCATATTATTGTCTTCGCACATCGTCTTGCAACGCCACGCTCTGTGACCCTCACTGTACGCCATCTCACGCTCGCCGCCGCTTTCGCGGGAGTGACGATGTTGTGCGGCGCGGCCGCCATCTATTATTTCGGCATCAAGTATGCGGGGTCCATCAAGCTGCCGATCCTTGAATCCATGCTCAACAATGTGCAAGCAGATGGCATGCGCAAGAACGACGAGTTCATGCGCCAGAACCTCAATGCGATGGCCGTCAAGCTCGGAGAAATGCAAGCCCAGCTGATGAGGCTCGATGCTTTAGGCGAGCGTGTGTCCGGATTGGCAGGTCTCAAACCGCAGGAATTCAGGAACAGCGACCCGCCAGGCAGAGGTGGCGCGGTGACAGAGCCGGTGCGTGATTTGTCGATGCAGGATTTCACGCGCGAGCTTGATCGACTCGCGCGCGGCCTGGAGAACCGATCTGATCACCTCAATGTAGCCGAATCGGAGTTATTCCACGCCAAGCTGAAGTCCAAGCGCCTTCCGACAGCCCTGCCCGTCAATGCCGAATACAACGCTTCCGGGTTTGGTCTGCGCATAGATCCCATCACCGGGCAATCGGCGATGCACGAAGGGATCGACTTTATCACGCAGCCTGGTGCGCCGATCGTTGCCGCTGCGGGTGGCGTCGTAATCGCGGCCGAGTGGCATCATTCGTTCGGCAACATGATCGAGATCGACCACGGCGGAGACATCGTCACGCGTTACGCGCACTCCTCGATCGTGCTGGTCAAAGCAGGCGATATTATCAAGCGCGGTCAGAAGATCGCCGAAGTCGGCTCATCCGGACGGTCCACGGGGCCTCATTTGCATTTCGAAGTGCGTTACAAAGGGCAAGCACAAAATCCCGCCAAGTTTTTGCAGGCTGCGCAACCGGCATCGCAGCAATCACGGACTGGCGTATCCCGCGAGGTGGCCAAGGGCGCGCCTGTACTTCCTCGATAGCAAAAGTACTAAGCCGCCCGACACTGGTTGCGGGCACCAGTCGGCCACAGGCGCCGATTGGGCGCATGGTAAAATCATCAACTGGAGGAGTGGCGTCGGCTATACCTGGGTGTGCTGCTGACGTGGTCGCGAAACCCACGCTGAACCGAGACCCTGTGGACGGGACATTATCGGTACTCCGCAGGCCCGCGTCCTCGGTTTTCCGTGCCCCGAACCTTCGTAGCCTGCGCTGTACGTTCCTTCCAAGCCCAAAATCGCACGCGGACGCGCGCGGCCAAACGCCAAGCAAGATCACACGATAGCTCTCCATGGTCACCGCACTACTCAAGAAGATTTTCGGCAGTCGCAATGACCGACAGCTCAAGGAATATTCGCGCAAGTTGGCGTCGATCAACGCACTGGAACCTGAACTGGCGAAGTTGACTGACGCCGAACTGCGTGCCAGGACGGATCAACTGAAAGCGCGGGTTCAGGGCGGTACAGCACTTGACGAAGTCCTTGCCGAAGCCTTCGCCATGGTGCGCGAAGGCGGCAAGCGCGCACTCGCGATGCGCCATTTCGATGTGCAACTGGTTGGCGGCATGGCGCTGCACTACGGGAAGATAGCGGAGATGCGCACCGGCGAAGGCAAGACTCTTGTCGCGACCCTTCCAGCCTATCTCAACGCACTGACCGGAAAAGGCCTCCATGTGGTGACGGTCAACGACTACCTTGCGCGACGTGATGCCGAGTGGATGGGCAAGCTCTACAGCTTTCTCGGGCTGACTGTAGGCGTGAACCTGTCGGAATCGGATACCGCCGAAAAGCAGGCGGCATATGCCTGCGACATCACTTATGGCACCAACAACGAATTCGGCTTCGACTACCTGCGCGACAACCTTGAGCATGAAAAGGGCGGTCGCCGGCAGCGCGTGCTGAACTATGCGATCGTCGACGAGGTGGACTCGATCCTGATCGACGAAGCGCGGACGCCATTGATCATTTCCGGCCAGGCTGACGATCACACCGAGCTTTACTACAAGATAAACGAGGTGGCGCCTCTGCTCACGCGCATGGCGTCGGAACCCAAACCGGACCAACCTGACCCACCAGGTGACTTCTGGGTCGACGAGAAAGCACATCAGGTGCACCTCTCGGAGAAGGGCTTCGAGCATGCGGAGGAGATTTTGGGCCGGCTCAAGCTGCTGCCAGAGGGCGGCAGCCTGTATGAGCCGCAGAATATCGGCCTGATGCACCACTTGTATGCCTCGCTGCGGGCGACACACCTTTATCATCGTGACCAACACTACGTGGTCCAAAACGACGAGGTGATCATCGTCGACGAATTCACCGGTCGCCTGATGAGCGGACGTCGCTGGTCCGACGGACTGCATCAGGCAGTCGAGGCGAAGGAGAATGTGGCGATCCAGGCCGAGAATCAGACTCTCGCCTCAATCACCTTCCAGAACTACTTCCGCATGTACCGCAAGCTGGCGGGCATGACCGGCACCGCCGATACCGAGGCCTACGAATTCCAGGAAATTTACGGGCTTGAAACTGTGCTGATACCAACCCACCGGCCCATGGTGCGCAAGGACCGGCTTGATCAGGTGTTTCGCACGGCGCGCGAGAAATCCAATGCGATCATCGCCGACATCGCCGATTGCTTTCAGCGGAGCCAGCCGGTGCTGGTGGGCACCACCTCGATCGAAAGCTCGGAGTTGCTCTCCGGCATGCTCGACAAGCACAAGTTGCCGCATCAGGTTCTCAATGCCAAGCAGCATGCCCGCGAGGCGGAAATCGTCGCGCAAGCCGGCCGGCCGAAAATGATCACGATCGCCACCAACATGGCCGGTCGCGGCACCGATATCGTGCTGGGTGGCAACGTCGAAAAGCAAGTCGACCTGGTGGAAGCTACCGAGAACCTTGCGGACTCCGAAAAAAGCCAGCGCGCCAGGCAGCTGCGTGAGGAGTGGCAAGCACTGCATGATCAGGTACTCGCCGCTGGCGGGCTGCATATCATCGGCACCGAGCGCCACGAATCGCGGCGTGTGGATAACCAGTTGCGCGGGCGTTCTGGTCGCCAGGGAGACGCCGGATCATCACGCTTTTACCTTTCCCTCGAGGATCCGCTGCTGCGCATTTTCGCCGGCGATCGCGTCAAGGCGATCATGGATCGCCTGAACATGCCGGATGGCGAGGCCATCGAGGCGGGAATCGTCACCCGCTCGATCGAATCGGCACAGCGCAAGGTCGAGGCGCGCAACTTCGATATGCGCAAGCAGTTGCTTGAGTACGACGATGTGGCGAATGACCAGCGCAAAGTGGTTTACCAGCAACGCAATGAGTTGCTTGACTCCGACGACATCACGGAAACCGTCGACAGCCTGCGCGCAGGCGTGTTCGCGCAGTTGGTACGCACCCATGTACCTGCCGACAGCGTTGAGGAACAATGGGATCTTGATGGCTTGACCACCATTCTCAAGGATGACTGGGGCCTGGATGCGCCGGTGCACAAGTGGGCTGAGGCCGACCAGAACCTCAACGACGAGGACATCCTCGGTCGGGTCGCCGGTATCGCTGCGAGATCGTATCAGGCCAAAGTCGAGACCGTGGGTCGCGACAACTGGTCATCGTTCGAGCGCTCGGTCATGTTGCAATCCATTGACCATCATTGGCGCGAGCATCTGGCGGCACTGGACCACCTGCGCCAGGGCATCCATCTGCGCGGATACGCGCAAAAAAATCCCAAGCAGGAATACAAGCGCGAAGCGTTCGAGCTGTTTCAATCGTTCCTCGAAACCGTCAAGCACGACGTCACCAAGACACTTATGACCGTACGCGTGCGGTCGCGCGAGGAAGTCGAAGCTGCCGAAGCACAAGCCAAGCGGGAAGCAGATGAACTGGAAGCCCGCATGCGGCTCCAGCATGCGCTTGCCAATGCGGAACCCGAGGAGCCCTCCGAGGCGCTGGCACCGTTCAAGCGCTTTACCAAGAAGGTGGGGCGCAATGACCCCTGCCCCTGCGGCTCGGGCAAAAAGTTCAAGCAGTGTCATGGAAAACTTGCGTGAAATGTGAGGCCGCGAGCCGAACCGGCTTGCTGGCATTGCCCGTCCCAACAATCTGTCGGAGCTCGCTTTGCCGGTCAACTTGAGTGCCCCCATTGCCAGCAAGCTGCTTGCCGTTCCGGGCGTCGAGCTTGCAGTTGCACAAGCAGGCATTCGCAAGGCAAATCGCCACGATCTGCTGCTCTTGTGGCTCGCGCCTGGTTCAAGCGTTGCCGGTGTCTTCACCCGCAACCGTTTTTGCGCAGCACCGGTCACGGTATGCCGCGAGCACTTGCGCAATGGTTCCGGAATCAGGGCGCTGGTCGTCAACACCGGCAACGCAAATGCCGGAACCGGTGCTCTGGGGCTGGCCAACGCACGTGCTACGTGCGCCAGCCTGGCCCTTCAGCTTGGCATTGGCGCCGAGCAAGTGCTGCCGTTTTCCACCGGTGTCATCATGGAGCAATTGCCCATGGAGCGCCTTTTGAAGGGCCTGCCTGACGTCGCAGCATCACGCGGCAGCGCCAACTGGCTGGACGCGGCTACAGCCATCATGACAACCGATACCTTGCCGAAAGCGGCGTCGCGCGTGGTTTCGATCGGCGGCGAGTCAGTAACGCTTACGGGGATCGCCAAGGGCGCCGGCATGATCCGGCCCAACATGGCGACCATGCTCGGCTTCATTGCCACCGATGCGCGCGTTTCGCAACATGTCCTTGACGCGCTGCTCGGCCGCGCCACTGATGCGTCGTTCAACGCGATCACCGTGGACGGCGACACCTCGACCAACGACTCGTTTGTGGCAATCGCGACCGGCCAATCAAGAGCGCCCGCGATCACCGGCATAAATACCCCCGACGGCAAGCTGTTCGCCCGAGCGCTGACCGACCTTTCGATTGAACTCGCGCAGGCCATCGTGCGTGATGGCGAAGGCGCGACCAAGTTCATCACCGTCCGGGTCGAAGGTGGAGCCACGGTCGAGGAATGCCGCAAGGTGGCGTATGCGATCGGCCACTCGCCGCTTGTGAAGACCGCGTTTTTCGCCTCCGATCCCAATCTGGGTCGCATTCTCGCGGCGGTTGGCTATGCCGGCATAGATGACCTTGATCAAGCGGGAATCGATCTTTATCTCGATGACGTGCTGGTGGCCAAGAATGGTGGCCGCGATGCGGATTACCGGGAAGAGGACGGCCAGCGCGTCATGCGCCAGGCGGAAATCACGGTACGCGTCTTGCTCAACCGCGGCGCGGCGTCGACCACGCTCTGGACCTGCGATTTTTCGCAGGAGTACGTTTCGATCAACGCCGCCTATCGGAGTTGACTCGCTACCGCACCTCAATCCAGGGTGGGCGCTTGCAGTACATCGTTCCAGACACCGAAGCGTCGCGCACCGCGACACCAAACGTATGACTGATCTCCAGACACTGATCTCCCGCGCGCTGCAATTCATCGACCGTCTCGATGCCGTTCTGCCACCTGCCCCGCAGCCAACCGATTGGGATTCGGCGGTGGCGTTTCGCTGGCGCAAGAACAATGGCCGCGGCTGGCTGCAAGCGGTGCCACGCCTGTCTCAAATCAAGCTCTCGAACCTGCAGGGTGTGGAGCGGCAACGCAAGACAATGGAGCAGAACACCCGCCAGTTCGTCGATGGCCTGCCGGCCAACAACGTGCTGCTGACCGGTGCGCGCGGTACCGGCAAATCATCGCTGGTCAAGGCCATGCTCAACAAGTATGCCTCCAAAGGATTGCGCCTGATCGAGGTCGACAAGTCGGAACTGGTAGATCTGGGGGAGATCACCGACCTGATCGAAAAGCGGCCCGAGCGGTTCATCATTTTTTGCGACGACCTTTCCTTCGACGAAGGGGACGCCAGCTACAAGGCCCTTAAGGTGGCTCTTGACGGGTCCGTCAATGCAGCATCGGAGAACATGCTGATTTACGCGACCTCGAACCGGCGCCATCTCCTGCCTGAATACATGCACGAGAATCTCGAGTATCAGCACGTAGGCGAGGAAATCCATCCGGGTGAGTCGGCTGAGGAGAAAGTCTCCTTGTCGGAGCGTTTCGGCATTTGGCTTTCCTTCTATCCGTTCGACCAGGATGAATACCTCGCGATCGTCGACCACTGGCTGGCGCACTTCGGCTGCGATGCAATCGAGATCGAAAAGGCACGCGCGGAATCGCTGACATGGACCATCGAGCGCGGATCGCGTTCCGGCCGTGTCGCCTGGCAGTTTGCCCGCGACCATGCGGGCAAGTTGGGTAGGAGTGTCGTCGCGACGCCTGCCAGATTTGGCCGCAAGCCCGGTCGCTAGTCGCATACACCGGCCCCGAGAGTAGATGCCGCAGTTGGTCGAAGTTGTTGCCGCCGTCATTGCCCGAGCGGACGGGAGTTACCTGCTGGCCCAACGACCAAAAGGAAAGGTTTACGCAGGCTATTGGGAGTTTCCGGGCGGCAAAGTGGAGCCGGGGGAAACGCATTTCGAGGCGATCGTGCGTGAGATCCGCGAAGAACTCGGAATCGAAGTGCTCGAAGCAGAACCATGGCTGTTGCGCCGGCACGACTATGAGCACGCGTCGGTGCGGCTGCGATTTTTCCGCGTCAGGCGCTGGCGCGGCGTTCCGGTCGGGCTCGATGGCCAGTGTTTCGAGTTTCAGGTGCCGGGTCGGGAAACCGTCGGACCGATGCTACCAGCCAACGGTCCGGTGCTCAAGGCTCTCGGGCTTCCAGCAGTCTACGCCATCACCTATGCCGGAACACTCGGCGCGGCCGGCTTTCTGCTGCGCCTTGAATCAGCCTTGAGCGCGGGCTTGCGCCTGGTGCAAGTCCGTGAAGGTGCAATGGCTCCCGAGACGCGCAGGAACTTCGCGGCCGCTGTGCTTGCCCGATGCCGCGCCCACGGCGCGCGCATGCTGGTCAATGCGGATGTCGAACTAGCGCAGGCCATCGGCGCCGACGGCGTGCACCTTACGGCGACACAATTGGCAAAGGTCAGCGAGCGGCCGGATTTTCCGCTGATCGGCGCCTCGGCTCACGACGAGGTCGAGCTGCGACGCGCGCTCGCGATCGGCTGCGATTTCGCGGTGCTCGGACCGGTGCTACCCACGCCAACCCACCCCGACGGCCCGTTCCTTGGCTGGACCCGCTTCGGCGCCCTGGCACGTAACGCGCAACTGCCCATCTACGCTCTGGGTGGGATGTCACCGGCGGACTCGCCGAATGCCACGGCCAATAGCGCACACGGTATTGCCATGATGCGTGGCGCGTGGCTCTGACGGGATGGCCGGCGTCAGTTGCCGCCGGTTTCGCTACCTGGATCCGGTTCTTCGCGCACCGGAACACGATACGATTCGTCGGCCCAGGCGCCCAAGTCAAGCAGACGGCACCGGTCTGAGCAGAAAGGTCGAAAGCGGCTTTCCGGCGACCAAACCACCTCGGCACCACAAGTCGGACATGCTACGCTGGGCGGCATGCGCCTGCCTACAGGTTACAGTAGGTCAACTCGAAACACACGTTGGTCTCGGACTGGCGCGGCCTGGCACCGCCCCAGGCGCCGGAGCTATCGGCAATCGGTTCAGTGAAACGGATCATCAAGGCATACTTGTTGGCGCTGATTTCGGGAATGAAGGCCAGATCATCGTCCAGTCGCACCCGTATCAGCTGCGCCACCTTGCCGGACAACATTTGCTGAAACTGGCCCTGCATTGCCGTGAATGCGCCGGCTTTGCCGCTGTCGCGCAACAGGCGCAGCACAATTGAAATACCGTCGCGTACGGGCAGCAATGGCGCGAGCCAGCCGTTCAAGTCGGCCAAGCGCGCGTCCGTCGAGCGGTGTAGCCAGAAGTGATACGACGGCAAGTCGAATTCACAGGCGCCGCCCGGAATGTTTATGCGGCTCTTGACGCTCATGAGCCACTCGTTTTCGCGCAGGTGCTGCCCGGTCTTGCCCGCGTGCGTGACCAGCGCGGAAAAAGTCTCGTCGACTTCCCGCAGTATCCGATCGAGGGCATCCTGCTCTACGTCTGGTGAACCGCGAAAGGTCGATAGCACCTGGCGCTGGCGCTCAAGTTCCTGCATCAGGTCGGACTTGAGGTCGGCGCGACCGGCAACATCGATGATCTCGAAAATCGCTACCAGTGCGCAATGATGGTCGAGCGGATCTTCGCGCGCCAGAAAATAGCGCGTTCGGTCGAACAGATCCTCAAGTCGCAGCAGCGTGCGGATACGTTCGGATAGCGGATATTCGTAGGTAATCACTTGATTTGAATACGAATGTCTGGCGTCGGACTCAATTGCCAGCGATTGTGAAGCAAGGCCTCGCGCTTGACAATTGAAATCTGGACCAGCCTTGGGCGTCTGCTCATGTTCGTCCTGCCGCCATGTGCAGATAACTTTGGTGCAAACGCATCACTTGAGGCCGCAGTGCAGCCAAGTCACCGTCATTGTCGATCACATCATCGGCGCGCAGAAGGCGTTGCGCGCGGCTCGCCTGCGTGTCCATGATCCGCCGCACAGCCAGTTGATCAAAACCGTTGCGCGCCATCACGCGCCGGACTTGGGTGTCCTCGCTGCAGTCCGCCACCAGGACGCGGTCATAGCGGTCGCGCCAATGCAGGGGATTGCTTTGGGCCGCCTCGACCAGCAAGGGAATCATGAGAAGGCAGTACGCTGCTTGCAGCGCGGCAAGCTGCCAGGCAGTTTCCGCGCGGATCATGGGATGCAGAATAGCCTCGAGTTGCGCACGCGCCTGCGGATTTTCAAACACGTGGGCACGCATGCGCGGCCGATCCATTGCGCCATCGGATCCGATAAATTGTTCTCCGAACAGCGCCCGGATCGGGCCAATGCCCGAGCCATTCGGCGCGGTGAGTCCATGCGCTATCGCGTCGGCGTCGACAACCGGCACGCCCAGTTTCTCAAACTCGGCAGCAACCGTTGATTTGCCACTGCCAATGCCGCCAGTCAACCCGACCACCATTGCGCCGCCAACCCGTTTTCCGGATCCGGTCTTTGCCGACGCATTCACAGGAAATCCAGGTATGCACTAGTCAACCAGTCACCCGCGAACAATGCGATTACACCGGCACAGGCCAGGTAAGGCCCGAATGGCATGGGTACCTCGCGGCCCCGCCGCGCAAGAATAATCAGAAAAATCCCGATGACCGCGCCCACGACCGACGACACCAATATGATCAACGGCAGCATCTGCCAGCCAAGGAACGCTCCCAAGGCCGCCAGCAACTTGAAATCGCCGAATCCCATGCCCTCACGTCCGGTCACCAGCTTGAACAGCCAATAAACACTCCACAACGCCAGATAACCCGCAATCGCTCCAATCACGGCGGAGCGCGCATCTGTGAGCGCGCCGAACAAATTGAACGCAAGTCCGGCCCACACCAAAGGTAACGTGATCGAATCTGGCAAGAGTTGGGTATCGAAGTCGATCAAGGCAAGTGCAATCAGCGACCAGCACAAAACAAGCGCCGCCGCACATGCGAGGGAAAAGCCGAAACGCCAGGCAACCAGGGCCGAAAGCAATGCGCTTGCGATTTCGACCAGCGGATAGCGGCCGGATATGCGCGTACCGCAACCGCCACAGCGGGCGCGCAAGGCAAGGTAGCTGATGACCGGGATATTCTCCAGTGCTCCGATACTGTGCCCGCAAGATGGGCATGCGGAGCGCGGCACGAAAAGGTCGAAACGCCGCGTGCGCGCCTTGAGGAATGTGCTTAATGCCTCGGGGACCGGCCAGGCGCGATCAAGCAGATGCTCCTCGATCTCCAGGAGCCAGCCGTACTCCATCATGCGCGGCAAGCGATAAATCACTACATTGAGGAAACTGCCGACCGCAAGCCCGAGCAAGAATACCGCGCCAGAGAAAAGCAGCGGTTGTTGCCGAAATAACTCAACCATGAAAAGGAAGCGGCGCTGTCAAGCGCCGCTTGTGATCCGTCATGCTGCTGATCAGACCACTGCGCCAAGCTTGAAGATCGGCAAATACATCGCAATCACCATGCCACCGATCAGCGTACCAAGCACCACCATGATCATTGGTTCCATCAGACTCGACAAGGCCTCCACGGCGTCATCGACCTCGGCTTCGAAGAAGTCGGCCACCTTCGAAAGCATGGAATCCAATGCGCCGGATTCCTCGCCGATCGACACCATCTGAATCACCATGCTGGGGAACACTTGCGCATTCTGCATGGCAACCGTCAGACTGGTACCGGTTGCCACCTCGCCCTGAATCGCCTTGGTCGCGATCACGTAAACCTGGTTGCCGGACGCGCCACCAACCGAATCAAGCGCTTCCACCAATGGCACACCGGCGGCGAACATGGTCGAAAGGGTACGCGTCCAGCGTGCGATGGTTGCCTTGCGCACCAGATCACCGAATACCGGCACCTTGAGTATGGCCTTGTCCATGAAAAGCTGCATGGCCTTGGAGCGTTTCCAGGACTCGAAAAAGAAGTAAAGGCCGCCGCCGAGCGCGGAGAATATCGCCCACCAATAACTGACAAAGAAATCGGATACCGCCATGACCACCAGCGTCGGTCCCGGCAACTCCGCACCGAAGCTGCTAAATACCTGCTTGAAAGCCGGGATCACGAAAATCATGATCACCGCGGTAATGACAAAAGCTACGACGATGATCGATATTGGATAGAACAGCGCCGATTTGATCTTGCTCTTGATGGCGAGGATTTTTTCCTTGTACGAGGCGAGCCTGTCGAGCAGGGTTTCCAGAATACCCGCCTGTTCGCCGGCCGCCACCAGATTGCAAAACAACGGGTCGA